>WNGI01000760.1_pt1 | contig 32479 bp, 28 predicted proteins | sample 5400621 | NCBI WGS metagenome assembly WNGI01 (sample SAMN13153374, study PRJNA577476) | soil metagenome | isolation source: 20 cm soil or saprolite under Garry oak tree replicate 1 | place: USA:California | collected 2016-06-15
ACGACGTCCCGCTCCTTCAGTCGGGGCGTGAGATCGGCTACGATCGCGTCAGCATCCTTGAGCTGCTTGGCGCCTTTGCCCGTCGAAGCGAGATCGCGTACGAGTTGGTCCAGGTCTAGCGCCGTCTCCTTCGTGTACCGGTCAGGACGAAAGAGCGCGGCAAAAACTATCTCGTCCGCCCCCTTGAAAGCCTTCACGTAGTCGTTCTGGAATTCCCGGCGCTGCGCCGTGTAGCTGCGCGGCTCGAACACCGCGACGATGCGCCGGCCCTTGTACTTCTGCCTGATCGCATCGATCGTCTCGCGGATCGCCGTTGGATGGTGCGCAAAATCGTCGATCACCGCGACGCCGCGGACTTCACCCCGCACTTCCATCCGTCGCTTCACGCTGGCAAAGGTGCGAAGTCCTTCGCGCACGCGGTCACGATCCGCCTTCACGGCTTCCGCCGCCGCGATCACGGCGAGAACGTTTCGGACGTTGAACGCGCCAGCCAGCGGTGTATCGACCCTTCCCCACTCTTTGTCCGATCGAAAAGCGCGGAACCGCGTTCCGCTCTCACTGAATTCGACATCGCGTGCGTGCCAGTGCGGCTGGCTGGGCGGCGGAGGCGACGCATCATCTCCGTAACCGAACGACTCCACCGGCGCAAAGGATTTCGGGGCCAGCTCCCGCATGATTGGCGAATCCCATCCTGCGACCAGCACTCCGTTTTTCGGAATGAGGTTGATGAAACGCGCGAACGCGAACTTGTAAGCCTCTTCGTCGCGATAGATATCGGCGTGATCGAACTCGATGTTGTTGACGATCGCGGTGTCCGGGAGGTAGTGCCACATCTTCGGACCCTTGTCGAAGTACGCAGTGTCGTACTCGTCAGCCTCGATCACGAAATAGTGCGAGTCCGTAAGTCGATAGGACGTTCCGAAGTTCTCGGCGACCCCGCCAATAAGGAAGCTAGGATTGAGTCCAGCCGATTCGAGGACCCATGCCAGCAGCGATGTGGTCGTCGTTTTTCCGTGCGTGCCCCCCACCGCCATCGAGTGATGGCCCCAGATGAACTCCTCTTTTATGGTAGCGGCGGCGGATGTGTATCGAAGTTTCTGGATCAGCACCGCCTCCAGCTCAGGGTTCCCTCGCGAGATGGCGTTGCCGACGATGACGATGTCCGGTTTGGGCAAAAGGTTCCCAGGCCTGTAGCCCTGATTGTAGGCGATTCCCATCTCCTGGAGCCCCGTCGACATTGGCGGGTATACGTTCTCGTCGGAGCCGGTGACGGTGTGACCCGCGGACTTCAAAAGGCCCGCGAGTGAGGCCATGGCGGTACCACCAATTCCAATCAGGTGATAATGAAGAGGACTCCTGCTCCGATTGTCGGGGTTTCGCGCCATCCTGCCTCGTCGTCTTTCGATTGGAGTTTGGTGTACTGGAATCTATAATGCTCTTGTGACGCACCAGCCCAGCCCGCGACGAAACGCATCCGTGTTCGCCGCCGTAGGGATGAAACACCCTAACGAGATCCATGCCGCAACGAGCCAATAAATTCTGGACGATCTTTCTCGCGACAATCCTGGTGGATGTCGCGAGCAAACGATTCGCCGTCAGTCAGCTTTCACCGCCATACGTTCCGCACGACATCATCGACGACATTCTGCGGTTCACACTCGCGTACAACCCCGAAGGCGCGATGAGCTTTTCGCTTGGGCCATCGTCCCGCTGGTGGTTCGTTCTTCTCTCCCTCGGCACCCTCTTCGTTCTCGCTTACATGTACCGGCAGACTCCACGTGAGGACCGGTTCCAGATCGCGTCGATCGCGCTCATTTGCGGGGGCGCCGTCGGCAATCTGCTCGACCGAATCCGCTCAGCGCGGGGAGTAGTCGATTTCATCGACATCGGCATCGGGACGCACCGCTTCTGGACCTTCAATTTCGCCGATCTTGCAGTGACGCTCGGCACCGCGATGCTCACCTGGATCCTTTGCGTGCGTGCGGCAAAGGAAGAGCGCAGCGCCCATGCTCTTGGCGCGAGCAGGCCTCTCGACGAGACGAGCTAGTCGTCCTTCTGTCCGAAGATCGCCATGTTGGAGCTGTGCCCCGGATTCACCTTTTTGTCGGGATAGATCCAGTGGACGGCCTGGTTCACGGCGGTGGCGGCTTCGCCGAAACCCGTCGCGATCAGCTTCAGCTTGCCGGGGTAGGTCGTGATGTCACCGGCGGCATAGACTCCCGGGCGCCCGGTCTCCATCAGGCTGTTGACGACGATCTCGCCCTTCTCGCAGTTCAATCCCCACTCGGCCAGCGCTCCGATGTCGCTGTGGAAGCCGAGCATCGGCAGGACGACATCCGCATCGATATCACGAGTCGTCTTTGCTTTGACCTCGCGCACCGTCACACCCGTGAGTTTGCCGTCGCGCGACAGCACATCGTGCAGCTCGTGGAATGGTAGCAGCGTCGTGCGTCCCTCACCGGATGATGCCGCGGCCTGAACGTCGGCGATGGTCGCGCCGTGGGCGCGGTACTTGTCGCTCCGATGGACGAGCGTCACCGCTTTCGCGCGGCTGCGCAGCTGCTGGGCCCAGTCGAACGCGGAGTCGCCGCCCCCGATGATGACGATGCTCTGCCCACGGAACTCTTCGGGATCCGATACGCGGTCGAAGATTCCACGCCCATACCACGGTTCCGCGCAGGCCTGCGGGAGACGCCGCGGCGAGAAGGCCCCGATCCCCGCGGCGATAACGATTGCGCGTGTTGGGAAACGGTCGGTCTCGGTAACCAGGACGAAATGATCGTCGTTCCGCTCGAGGGCCGTGACGTTCTGGTTCAGGTGTGACTTGAAGGGAAACTGCGACGCCTGCTCGACGAGCGAGTTGACCAGATCCTTCGCCAGGATCTTCGCGAATCCCCCGGCATCGAAGATGTACTTCTCGGGGTAGAGCGCCGTGAGCTGCCCACCGAGCTGCGGCAGCGCGTCGACGATCCGCGCTGTCGCACCGCGCATTCCCGTATAAAAGGAGGCGAACAGTCCGGTGGGACCGCCGCCAATGATGGTGATGTCGGTTATCTCGTGGGTCATCTCTGACGCGAAATATATAGTAGCGGGAAGTCCCACCCAGACACGCTCAGCATTCTGGCGACTTCGGCAGTTGCACCCTAGACTCTGCGATGGGGCACAGACCGGTCGCTTATGACTTTCGAGTCAGGAGGTCGCCAGCATGAAGCCATTTCAGTCACGGGTCGTGGCGGCATGGATCGTTGCTCTCCCGATTGCGTATGCGCTGGTCGGCCAGACTCAGCACAGGGCCGATCGACTAAAGACTGACCCGCAGTTCGAGATTGCAAGACAATTGTCCAGCACGCAGCACGTATCATTCGTAGGGTTTTTTGCGCTCACGTTCGGTTTGCTGGTGCTCCTGACGCTGGCAATCGACGGGCTGGGAGCTTTGATCCTACGGCTATTTCCTGAACGGGCCGAGACCCCCAAACCCGTTGCCTGATTCACCCGCGCCAGCGCCGGTCTGGCACCGGCGCTCGTTGACGCTCGCGGAGCGCGCGCTCGAGCTCGAACGATTTGAAAGGGAGATGAGATCTCAGAAGAGATCCCTTTATCTCCACTTCGGCTTCGAATACGTCGTTTGGTTTTTCGTCGGACTCTCGCTCATGTTTTGGTCGTTCCGCACGACTGATTCGCGTTATGCAGGCCTCTTTTTTTTCGGGGGCATCGGACTGGGAGATGCCGGAATGCTCATGACTCTCATCCGGGCAAGAAAGGAAGCTGAGCGATGCGGACTTTTGTAGAGGCGCGCGTGCAAGACGAGCAACCAACGCTCATCACTGAACGCCTGACGCTCCGCCCGTTCATCGCAGATGATGCGTTCGACGTCGAGCGACTCGCCGGAATGCGCGAGATCGCCGACACGACGCTCAACATCCCTCACCCTTATCCCCACGGCGCAGCTGCCGAGTGGATCAAAGCTCACGAGCCGGCCTGGAACGACAGAACCAGCGCAACCTTTGCGATCACCACGAACGATACCGGCACCCTGGCCGGTGCGATCAGTCTCATGATCAAGCCGGAGCACCGCCGCGCCGAGCTCGGTTACTGGATCGCCCTCAAGTTCTGGAGTCGCGGCTACGCGACTGAGGCGAGCCAGCGACTCCTCGATTTCGGTTTCGAAGTGCTCGGTCTGCACAGAATCGAGGCGCGGCACTTTCTTCGCAATCCCGCATCCGGACAGGTTATGAAAAAGCTCGGCATGCAGCCCGAAGGGGTCGAGCGGGATTGGGCCATCAAGTGGGATCGCTTCGAGACGCTCGCGGTCTATTCGATCCTCGAGCCCGAGTGGAGAGCGGCGCGGACCAGCCGATAGGAATTGGCGCGGTCGTCTCCGCGAGGGATAGCCTACTCGTCGAGCGGCTCTATGCTAACCTTAGCCGTGCCGTCTTCACGATACTGCACGCTCACGCTCCACGGCTGGCAACAGACCTCGCAGTCCTCGACGTACTCCTGAGCGGCTCCGCCACCGGGATCGATCGCGATCTCCACCGATTCGTTGCAGTAGGGGCAATAGACCGTCGCTCCCGTCTCGGCTGTTCCATCGCCCAGCGGGAATTCAGTGTCACGCAAGTCTTCATCGTCGTCCAAAGGCACCGTCAAAAAACTGGCTCACCGTGAGGGAAGGTGTTGAAACTACAACTGAAACTACAACTGAGGACTACCGGCCGGGGACCTTGGGCGGGTTAGTTGATGGCTGCGGACGGGTTTTCGATTTCGGACTACCACAAGATGATGCTCAAGGATCTGCGCCCGCAGCCGTCACCTGTGCTTCTGATAGCCCCTAGCCGGTAGTCGTAGGTTCGTGGTTTCCCTGGCCGGCAGTCATAAGTTCGTAGTTCCCAATCCGTGGATACTCGTTCGATTTTAGATAATCGTAGATTTCCTTTCGATGAAGATCTATACAAAGACCGGCGACTCTGGCGACACCGGCCTCTTCGGCGGCGGTCGGGTCCAAAAGGACGACCCCCGCGTCGAAGCCTACGGTGATGTCGACGAGCTGAACGCCGTCATCGGGATGGCGCGCGCCATCGAGCCGCTGCCGCGCATCGATGAGGTCCTTGTCCCGATGCAGCGCGACCTCTTTAGCATCGGGGCTCTCCTTGCCACGCCGGACCTGGAGAAGATGCATAGCCACCTAAGCAAGGCGAACATAGACGAGCGGCGGATCAAGGACCTCGAGCGCGCGATCGACGACTGCGAAGGGGAGCTGGAGCCGCTCAAGGCTTTCGTCATCCCCGGCGGAAGCCGCAAAGGCGCGGTGCTTCACGTCGCCCGAACGGTCTGCCGGCGAGCAGAACGGAGGGTCGTGCACCTCCAGCGCGAAGTCGAGATCCCCCCCCTCGTCGTGATTTATCTCAACAGGCTGTCAGATCTACTCTTCATGCTAGCGCGCGTCGCGAACATACGCACGGGTGCAGGCGAAGTAACCTGGTAAAGCCACCGCGACGCGACCCATCCGGCGGGTCGCATAAGAAAACCAGCGGAACCCCATCGCCGCGGGAGATCCGGCTCGGTGCGTCCAGGATCCGGGTTGGCTCCGGTCTTCTGGCGAGAACCGGCGACATTGCCCGGGAGCTTGCCCCCGCCCATCGTTACGCGCTGATCACGGATTCCAACGTCGGCCCATTGTACGCCGAAAAGGTCCGAAACCAGCTCCAAAAGGGTAGCACGGAGATCCTAACGATCCCGGCCGGTGAGTCGAATAAAACCAGGGAAAGTTGGGCGCGGCTGACCGACCAGATGCTCGCAAAAAATTTCGGGCGCGACTCGGTCGTGATCGCGCTCGGAGGGGGGGTCGTCGGCGACCTCGCGGGGTTCGTCGCCGCGACGTTCATGCGTGGGATTCCGGTGATCCAGGTACCCACTACGCTGGTCGCCATGGTCGACGCCTCGATCGGTGGGAAAACCGGCGTCGATACCTTCGCGGGGAAGAATCTGGTGGGCGTTTTCCACCCTCCTTCTGCTGTGCTTGCCGATCCTCAAGTCCTTGCCACACTTCCACTTAGGGAAATGCGTGCGGGATTTGCAGAGATTGTCAAGCATGGCGTAATCGCGGACGAGCCTTATCTTCGTTTGGTCGCCAGCAGTGCTTCGGAAATGCTGTCGGGAACGACCGGTTCGACGAGTGACAGGATGCTCTCGCTCATCGTCCGTAGCATGGAGATCAAGGCCGACATTGTCTCACGTGATGAACGGGAGGAAGGCCTTAGAAAAACGCTCAATTTTGGCCACACGATTGGCCACGCCGTCGAGCTGGTTAGCGGCTACTCACTGCTTCATGGCGAGGCGGTCGCAATCGGGATGGCACTGGAGAGCAAGCTCGCTGAAGGAATCGGCGTAGCCCAGACCGGAACGGCAGCAACGATCACGAAAGTGCTGCAGTCAGCCGGGCTCCCAACCGACCTTCCCGACGGCATCGATCCGGATGCGGTCATTGAGGCGATGAGATCGGATAAGAAGGGAGTGTCGGGCAAGACGAGGTTTGCCCTTCCACTTCGCGTTGGCGCAATGGCGGGGGCAGAGGCAGGCTGGACTGTTCAAGTCGGTGACGATCAACTTCGGGAGGTATTGCATGAAAATCAGCAGAATCTCTCGGCGTACCCTCACCCCAGGGAGCGCTAGCAACGGCACTCAACGGCCTCGCCGAGTCGAGGTCGTTCGCACTTTCATCGCCGTAACCCTCGCTGGTGCCCTGGTCGGCACAGGCGCGATCGCGCTGCCCTCGCTTGCTCCAGTCGTTCTGGCCGGAGTCGAGATTCCGCCAACCAAGGGACCACAGCTCGAGCCGGAAGACGTGGGCGATGTCGCGACCATTGCCGAGGCAGCCCGGACGCTTGGCGGTCCACTGACGGAAACCGTATCGGACATTGCAAGAGCGCTTCCGTCCGCAGCCGCAACGATCGCGAAAGCGACGACGGCCGTGACAAAGCCTATCGCGGATGGTGTCGACCTGCTTCCGCTCGCCGCGAGAATCTCCCGCGCCACGGCTCACGAAGCGATCAAGATGAAAAAGGGCATCATTCCGCTCATTCCATCCAAGTTCGCTCGCGCCGAAAACGGCATCAGCATCCCGGTGTCACTCACGCAGTACTGCGTGCAGGGCGAAACTCGCCGCGGACGCCAAACTCGGCATGGAATCGTTGCGGCCGACCCCAGAATCTTCCCGCTCGCGCGCTATGTCGAGGTCTTCCTGGGAGAGGAATACCTCGGCCGCTACCTCGTTGACGACACCGGCGGCAATGTGCTTGGTGCGACGCTCGACATCTGGAACCCGGACTGCAAGGAAGCCGCACGCTTCGGACGTCACTGGGGCAGCGCTGTACTCGTCGCGCGCGAAGTCGAGCAGATGCCGAATGATTCGCTCATGCCCACTCGTTGGGATGGACTCGCGAAGCGCTGACAGCCGCGTTTTTTGTTGCTGCAACTGGCCCTACAATTGCTCGATTCACGCGCGAAAATTCTAACCGAGAGCGCTTAATGTCCTCGTTCAGCACCTACCTGATCGGATTCATCGTCCTCATCATCGGTCTGGCGATCGCCGCCATTCTGCTCGGTGTTTCATCCACTTGGGTCACTGTGGGAGCCATCATCGCCATCGGAATCGGTATTGTAACCGCCACAACCCGAACGAAGCCCAAAGATCCGCAAGCTTGACCGTGGCATGAAATGTGGCTGTTGACGGTAGAGTGCGCCCCTAGTTAACGTGCGCGTCCAGCATACCAGGCGTGTCACCCAGGCACGCCGGTCGGTAATGTCTCTGCCAAGGGGCTTATGCAGACAACGGGCGAGAGTAGATCCAAAGGCTTCTTCCGTTCATCCCCCTCCACCGCGTTCGACCAGTACCTCCAGGACATACAAAAGCTTCCACTGATCACCGACGCCGAAGAAGAGCGGCGTTTGGCGCGTCGTGCGCAGGCTGGCGACGAAAAGGCAGCAGAGCGGCTGGTCACCGCGAATCTCAGATTCGTAATTTCGTACGTCAAGAAGTATCAGGGCCACGGTCTCGACCTTGGCGAGCTCGTCGCGATAGGCAATGAAGGCCTGCTCAAGGCAGTAAGAAAGTTCGACCCCGATCAAGGCGTCAAGTTTATTTCGTACGCCGTGTGGTGGGTCCGCCAGGCAGTTCTCAAGGCGCTGGCAGAGCAGACACGGAGCGTCCGAATTCCGCTCAATCAGAATTCGCAGCTGATCAAGCTGGCCCGGGCACAGACCGTTCTCTCCCAGGTGTTGAAGCGCGATCCGACCGATAACGAGATCGGTCGCCTTCTCGAAGAAACCCCTGACGCGGTGCGTTCCGCCAAGCAGATGTCGGCGACGGAGATCTCGCTCGACGCCCCGATCGATCGCTCGGATCGCGAGGCCTGCACGCTGGGCGAGCGCTTCGCCGGAGTGGACGGCGCTGAGATCGAGGACGTGACGGACTTCCATCTGATGCGGGAGTTCATCGACCGCGTTTTCCGGAAGTACCTCACACCGCGCGAGCGGAAGATCCTTCACCTCTATTACGGCCTCGAGCAGGGTTCCGACGCGATGACGCTCGAGAAGATCGGCGCGCTGATGGGCGTCACGCGCGAGAGAATCAGACAGATCCGCGAACGGGCGTTCGAGAAGCTGCGTGAGTCGCCGGACGGTTCGGCGCTCGCGGGGTTCTGGAGCTAAGCTGGAGGCGGGAAGCGCGAGCGCCAGCAAAGTAGATCTACAAAGACGCCGGCCAAATCGAGTCGGCGTCTTTCTTGTATAGGTAGAACGCCCGCTTCCCGCTTCCCGCTTCCCGCTTCATGCCAGCTATGCAACCCGCGCCTGCACCTCCCCGCGCATCGAAGCTAAAGGCCTTTCTCAATGCCGCGTGCGGAAACGCGGAAGCAGCACGGGAAGCGCTTACGATGGCGGGTTTCGACCTCGATGTGGTGCAGCCGCACGATCTCGAGCAGCGGCTCAAGCATGCAATCGACGGCGGAACGAAGCGTATCCTCGTCGCCGGTGGCGACGGTACGATCGCGACCGCCGCATCGCTCATCGCCAACACCGACATCGAGCTGGCGATCCTTCCCGGTGGAACGCTGAACCACTTCGCCAGGGATCACAACATCCCGACTGACCTCGGCAAGGCGGCGCTAGTCGCGGCCGATGGTGTGGTCGCAGGCGCCGACACTGGATACGTCAACGACTGCGTGTTTCTGAATACAAGCTCCATCGGCGCATATGTGACCTTCGTCCGCGATCGCGAGGGGTTCGAAAAGCATGTCGGCTACAGGATCGCGAGCTTCTTCGCTCTCATCCAAACGTGGTCCAGGTTGCGCACGTTCACGGTGACGCTGGAAGTCGAGGGCGTGAAGAAATCCTACCGATCATCCATGGTATTCATCGGTGTCGGCGAGCGTGAGCTCAAGCTGCCGGCGCTCGGCAGCAGGGTGAAGAACGGTAAGCGCGGACTTCACGTCATGATCGTTCGCGGCCAGAAGAGGGCACGCCTGTTCGCTGTCGCGCTCGCCGGAATTGCCAGGGGGACGAAGGAGGCAGAAAAGCTCCCGGAGTTCGACGACTTCCTGGTCGATAGCTGCCGGATCGATCTGACGAGATCCCATGCCTTGATCGGCCTTGACGGCGAGCTCAAGGAAATGCGTACTCCGCTCGACTATCGGATCGAGCGTGATGCGGTCCGCCTGGTCGTCGCCCCGCCGGAGGGAGATGAATAGCTAAATTCCACTGATGATCCAGCCGTCTCCCGCCCCCAGGCCGGCCCAGCTCTCGCCTGCTCAATCCACGGTCGCGGAGCGTTTGGCCGAAATCGTCGGCGAGCGTCACGTGCTGAGCCGACCGAGTGAGCTGCTGGTCTACAACTCCGACGGACTGCCCGGCTACAGGCGCCAGCCGAGGCTCGCGGTTTTTCCGGGAACGCGGGAAGAGACCATCGGGGTCGTCAGATTGCTTGCCGAGGAAGGAGTTCCTTTCGTCCCGCGCGGCGCCGGCACCGGGTTGTCCGGAGGAGCACTCGCCGACGATATCGTCGTCATTGGAATCCACCGTCTCAAAAAGATCATCTCTCTCGATGTCGACAATCGACGTGCCACCGTCGAGCCTGGCGTCGTTAATCTGCGGCTCAATAAGCATGTCGCGCCGTACGGTTTGTTGTACGCGCCGGACCCGTCGAGCGAAGCGGCGTGCACGATTGGCGGCAACGTCGCAGAGAACGCCGGTGGTCCGCATTGTCTCAAGTATGGCGTTACGCTCAACCACGTCCTCGCGCTGACAGTCGTCTTGCCGAATGGTGAGGTCGTCGAGCTTGGCAGCAATGTCGGCGAGCGCGATGGCTACGATCTGCGTGGCGCGTTCATTGGATCGGAAGGCTGCTTCGGGCTCGCTCTGGACATCACCGTCAAGCTCACCCCCAAGCCCCAGACGGTAAGGACGCTGCTCGCTGACTTCACGTCGGTCGATGCCGCCGCGCACGTGACATCGGCGATTATCGCTTCGGGGATCGTCCCAGCGGCACTGGAGTTCATGGATGGTGCGACCATTCGTGTGGTCGAGGATTCCATCTACGCCGCGGGCTATCCACGGGATGCGGAGGCTGTTCTCCTCATCGAGCTCGACGGGCTCGAGGCTGGCGTCTCGGCGGATCTCGACGCCGTGCGACAGATCTGCATCGATGGTGGCGCGCGCAATGTGAAGGTGGCGCGCGATGATGTGGAGCGGATGAAGCTCTGGCAGGGACGAAAGAAGGCGTTTGGGGCCATGGGGCGCATGGCTCCCCACTTGATCGTTCAGGATGCCGTAATCCCGCGAACGCGTCTGCCGGAGATTCTCGACACGATTCGCAAGATCGGCGACAAGTACGGCGTCATGGTTTGCAACGTCTTTCATGCCGGTGATGGAAATCTTCATCCCAACATTCCCTACAGCGCGGACGATCCGGAAGAAGCCGAGCGAGTGCATAAGGCGATGACCGAGATCATGCAGGCGTGCATCGATGCGGGCGGCAGCATCACCGGCGAGCACGGCGTCGGGCTCGACAAGATGGGATACATGGAAGCGATCTTTTCCGAGAGCTCGCTCAACGCGATGTGCGAGCTGCGCGGCGTGTTCGATCCGGAGAGACGGTCGAATCCGGGAAAGGTCGTTCCGCTTCACGCCTGCAAGGAATGGAACGCAGTTGCACGGAGCCGGCTGCGAATGAGTACGACTCCACCCGCACATCCAGATGGCGATCTACCTGGCGCCGCGCCCCGCCCGCTCGAGGCCGAGCCTACGCATCCCTCCGCCGAGTGAGTACGGAAGCGGTTGTCTCCGCGATAGAGGAGAGTGGCGCGACTCGAACACCGCTTCGGATTGCGGGGCGATCGACATGGCTCGACGCCGGACGCCCGGTCCGTGCGACGAAGACAATAACGTTGCAGGACGACAGCGGCGTTGTCGGCTACGTACCGGGGGATCTCACGCTCACGGTGCGCGCGGGAACTTCGCTCTCCGAGATCGAGCGCGTGACGCGAGAGCACAACCAATGGCTGCCGCTCGATCCCTACGGCTCACCCGAGGGAACGATCGGCGCCACGATCGCGACCGCGTCCGCGGGCCCGCTCTCAACTTCCTTCGGGCTGCCCCGCGACCTTCTGCTCGGACTCGAGTTCGTGAATGGTCGCGGACACGTGGTGAGAGGCGGGGGCAAAGTTGTGAAGAATGTCGCTGGCTTTGATCTGTCGCGGCTGATGGCGGGTTCATGGGGAACGCTCGGCGTGATCACTGAAGTATCCCTTCGACTGTACGCTCTGCCAGCAACCGATCGGACATTCTCGATCACGCTCGCCGGCGGCAAGCACGAAGTGGCGGCTTTGATCCACGCCATCGCCACGTCCCCTCTCAGCCCTTATGCCTTGCAGCTCCTCAGCCGCTCGGCGGCGCACGCGCTTGATCTCGGTCACAACCCGGTTTGTCTCATTCGGTTCGGCGGCAACGAAGCTGTCGTGAACGCGCAGGTCAGCGCCTTGTCGCAAATCTCCCGGCCCGAGGAGAAGGAAACCGGTTTGTGGGGCCGTCTCCGACGCCTGGAGGCGAACGCCCACACTACAATCAGGATCTCCGGACTCCCGACGAAGGTTCTTGCCGCGGCAGCGACGATCATTCGCGACGACATTGACCTGGTCTACACATATATGGATCCGCGCCGTGGGACTCTCCGGATCGTTCTTAGGGCGGATGAAACCGACGGCGTCCATGCCACCGGCGCGATCGGATCGGCGGGAGACTTCCATACCACCGGAAACGGCTACAGTGAGGTGATTTTCGAAAAGCTTCCCGCGGAAATCTGGGAGGGGGTTTCGCCAAGTGTTGTGTCGGACTCGCTGTCGCATGGCGTCAAGCGAGCATTCGATCCGCACAACATTCTAAACCCCGGCATCCTGGGCGACTGACGTGACCGCTTCTATTCCCGCTCACCCGCTTCCGCGTGATCCGATGCCTGGCTGCGCTCTTCCCGGCACCCCGCTCGCCGACGCGCTGCCCGGAATCAATGCATGCGTGCACTGTGGGTTTTGTCTTCAGGCATGCCCGACGTATCTGAACCTGGAGGACGAAAACGACAGTCCGCGCGGCCGCATCTTTCTCATGCGATCGCTGCTTGAGGGCACGGTCAAGCCCGATGATCCGAGCGTGCAGCGGCACATCGATCAGTGTCTGGGATGCAGAGCATGTGAGCCCGTCTGTCCGAGCGGTGTCCCGTACGGCCAGTTACTCGAGGCGACGCGTGCCACACTCCGGGAGAGCGAGCCGTCGCCGTTCATCGCGCGGCTGATACTGTTCGTCTTCGCGCGCGAGTGGCTGCTTCGTCCGGCGATGTTCTTCTCCCGCATCCTCGCTGCCACTCCGATTCCTACGCTGTTTTCCGGAATCAAGGGACGGCTTGGCTTTGCGATGGCGATGCTAGCATCGACCGGGCGCTCCATCGAGCGTTCACGTTATCAGCCCGCGACTAGCGGCGAGCGCGGCAATGTCGCTTTGCTTCGCGGCTGCGTGATGGACGGTCTTTTCAGCGAGACAAATCGCGCGACAAGACGCGTGCTGATCGTCAACGGCTACGCGACAGTCGATGCTCCAGGGCAGAATTGCTGCGGCGCGCTCCACGCGCACGCCGGCGATCTCGAGACTGCCCGATCGCTCGCGCGGCGCAACATCGCGGCGTTCGAGCGCTCGGGTGGGGCCCTGGTCGCGGTCAACGCTGCCGGTTGCGGAGCGATCATGAAGGAGTACGGACATCTGTTGAAGGACGATCCCGAATGGCACGCGCGAGCTGTGGGGATGAGCGCGCGCGTGAGAGACGTAAGCGAGCTGCTCGCCGCCGCTGGGCCACGCGAAGGCGGGCCCCTTCCCATTCGGGTCACGTACGATGCGCCCTGCCACCTTCAGCACGCACAGCGTGTGACGCAAGCTCCGCTATCCGTTCTTGCCGCGATACCTGGTCTCGAGCTCGTTCCTCTCCACGATTCCGATCAATGCTGTGGAAGTGCGGGGATCTACAATCTCATCGAGCCGGACACGTCGGACGCGGTGCTCGCGCCCAAACTCGGCAACATTGCTGCGACTGGCGCGCCGTGGGTCGCGACGGGAAATCCGGGTTGCCTGATGCAGATCGGCGCCGGCCTGATTCGCGCCGAGATTCCCGCGCGCACCATCCATCCCGTCGATCTGCTCGACGCATCCTACGCCGCATTCGGCCAGTAGCGCCCATTGTTGGCACTGGCTTAATTGCAGGTAATGTCGGAAATGAGCGTGTATTCGGCGTTGCACAACGGTGCTCTCTTTTTTGACCGGAGCGACCGGACGCGCATGCGGATCTCCGGGCCGAAGGCCGCCGAGCTGCTCACCGGCATGGTGACGAACGACGTTTTGGCCCTGCTTCCGGGCGAAGGCCAGTACGCCGCGGCCCTCACTCCCAAGGGGAAGATCGTCGCCGACCTCCGCATCTTCGCCCTCGACGACGCGCTTCTCATCGACACTTCCGCTGCCGCCGCTCCGGGATGGAAGGAAATGGTGCGGAAATACGTCAACCCGCGGATCGCGCCTTACCACGATCTCACGTCCGAGCTGAGTGACTTCGGAGTCTTCGGACGTTCGGCCCGCACCGTCGTCTCGCGAGTGTTGGATGTCGACGACAAGGACCTCATGTCGCTTCCGCCTTATGGCCACATCAGCCGGCCATTCGGGAATGTGACTGTGATCATCGCCCGCGTTCCCGAGATCGATCTCGATGGATTCGAGATACTCATCCCGACCGAAGCAGCGGCGTTGCTCAAGGCAAAGCTGGAGGCAGCGGGAATCTCCGCCGGAGCCCAGGACACCTGGGAAATCGCGCGCATCGAGAGTGGTCGTCCGCAGTGGGGCATCGACATGGATGAATCCACGCTTCCGCAGGAAGCCAACTTCGACGAGCTAGGCGCGATCTCCTACACCAAAGGCTGTTACATCGGACAGGAAACGGTGGCGCGCGTGCACTTCCGCGGCCACGTGAATCGATTTTTGCGAAGACTGCGATTCGTCACCCGGCCGGCGCCGCCCAAGGGTGCCGAGCTGGTGGACGAGACTGGAAAGGTGATCGGCGATGTTCGAAGCTCCGCTCTCTCGCCGCGATTCGGCGGTGTCGCACTGGGGATGGTGAGACGCGAGGTGCCGCCGGGGACAACGCTGCAGGCGAAGTGGGAAGGAGGAGAATGCAGCATGCAGATCGAGCAGAACGAAAAAGGCGCCGCTGTTTAGCGGCGCCTTTTTGATCTCCGGGAAGAAGCTTACTTCTTCTTCGCTGTCGTCTTCTTGGTGGTGGTGGTCGTCGTCTTCGTCGTGGTCGTCGCGGCAGTCGAACTCGCAGTCGTGTCCATCTTCATGCCGGTGTCCATCGCGGCCGGAGCCGGAGCCATTGCGGGAGCCGACGTATCGGCGGTCGCTGATTCATCCTTCTTGGCGGTGCATGCGGCAAGTACGAGAACAGCGGCGACAAGGGCCAGGCGCTTCATTTACGATCTCCTTAAGAGGAACGTGGATAAGTCGCCGGTCCGTGCCCGCGGTCGCGGTGCCCGTTTTTGGCGCGCGCGAAAATTTATCTCATCTGGAACCCGTGTCAAGGGCAGAGGCTTCTAGTTGCCCTCTCGCACACGGACTAGATTAAGTCTCAAAGTCGGCATTTCCCTCGGAGAATCAGTTGTCGGTCTATCCAGAAACATTTGGCGCACTCAAGCGCTCTGCCTTCGGCTCGCCTGACCGAAGACAGCAGTCAGTCAAAGATGAGCTCCGCTCGAATCTTCTCACGCGTCTCGCGAGTCGAAAACCGATCTTCCACGGCGTAATCGGTTACGAGGAGACGGTCATGCCACAGATCGTCAACGCTCTTCTCAGCCGCCACAATTTCATTCTGCTCGGACTTCGCGGACAGGCGAAGTCGAGAATACTCCGTGCGCTGACCACTCTCCTCGACCCGGCAATGCCCATCGTCGCCGGCAGCGAGGTGAACGACAATCCCTTTGCGCCGATTTCCAAGTTCGGAAAAAATCTTGTCAACGACGCTGGAGACGACACACCGATTGCCTGGCTCCAGCCTGATCAGCGCTACGTTGAGAAGCTCGCAACTCCCGACGTCACGGTAGCCGACATCATCGGCGACCTCGATCCCATCAAAGCCGCGCGCGGAGGACACATCCTCGGTGATGAGTTAACGATGCATTACGGGATGCTGCCGAGGGCAAATCGCGGAATCTTTGCCTTGAACGAGCTTCCAGACCTTGCCGGAAAGGTGCAGGTCAGCCTCTTCAACATCATGCAGGAGGGGGACGTCCAGATCAAAGGTTATCCGGTGCGTCTGCCACTCGATGTCATGCTCTGCTTCACCGCGAATCCCGAGGACTACACCGCCCGCGGCAAGATCATCACGCCGCTCAAGGACCGCATTGGGAGCGAGGTGACCACGCACTATCCCGAGAGCGTCGAGCTGGGCATGGCGATCACTAACCAGGAAGCATGGACTGCGCGCGGCGCGGGGAAAGTCCGCGTTCCCGACTTCATCGCCGAGGTAATCGAGCGGGTAGCGTTCGAGGCGCGGACCGACAAGCGCATCGACAAGCGCTCGGGGGTTTCGCAGCGCATGCCGATCTCCGTTCTCGAGAACGTTGTGTCGAACGCGGAGCGGCGTGCGATTCAGACCGGTGAGCGTGACATCGTTCCACGCATCGCCGACATCTACGCCGCGCTGCCGGCGATCACCGGCAAGATCGAGCTGGAATACGAAGGTGAGCTGGTCGGCGGACACGTCATCGCGCGCGAGCTGATTCGACGCGCGGCCGATGCGACGTATCAAGACCGCGCCGGCGGCATAAACACCGACGAGATCATCATGTGGTTCGACGTCGGTGGCGCGCTCCAGGTGACCGATGACGTTCCCGTGGAGGCAGTCGTCGAAGGCTTCGGCAGCGTTCCCGGATTGATGCAGGTCGTGAACACCGCGGGCCTGTCGCCGATGGATGATCTCCCGGTCGTTGCCGCTGGGTGTGAGCTCGTGCTCGAGTCTCTCGTCGCGCGCAAGAAAATCGCGCGGTCGGACGCGGGCACGTACGGCCGGGCCGTCGAAGAGAAGCGCCGCCGCCCTTATCAGGACTAGCACTTGTCAAAGCGCCGCCGCCCCTGTCAGGACTGACAATTGGCGATTCTCACGGTCTCACGGCTTTATGGGTCGGGAGGCTCAGAGGTCGCCGCCATCGTCGCCAAAACACTCGGCTGGTCCCTGCTCGACAACGCGGTCGTCGATGCCGTCGCGATGCGGATGGGATTGAGCGTCGCAGAAGTGCAGGCGCGCGAGGAGAGAGTTCCGTCGCTCGTTGAACGGCTGACATCGGCGATGGCGATGGGCTCGCAGGAGTGGATGTCGCCGATCGCCGACACAAAGCGTCCGACCGACGAGCAGCTGATCGAGGTCACCCGGCACATCATCGAGGAAGCGATCGCGCGCGGTCCGCTGGTCGTGGTAGGACGCGGCACCCAGGAGATGCTAGCCGAGAGGGACGACACGCTCCACGTGTTCTGTTACGCGCCGAGGAAGGCGTTGATCGCGCGGACGATGAAGCGGGAGGGCCTGAGCGCCGAGGAAGCGGCGCGCCTCGTAGACGACACCAACAAAAAGCGCGATCAGTGGGTTCGGTTGCACTGGGAGCGCGATCGGCGGGCGCTCGAGAATTACGATCTAAGCGTGAATACCGAGAGACTCGGGATTGAGGGGTCCGCTCAACTGATTGTGACGGCTGCGAAGAGCAGGTTCAAGCTCTAACCCCAATTGCAAACTGAACTGGATCCGAGATGTGAGAACCATAGATGTCAGGGGTTAGACACTGCGCTCGGACCTCACAACCGCCATTCACGAAAATGGTGTGGGTCCGAACTCACCAACCGCCATTCAAGCGCACATCCGTGATCCACCCCGGAATGGTCGGCGCGCTGTGACCAATACCTGAGATCCATTCAGTTGCCTTTTATTTTGGATTCGTCGCCCAGATAGTCGACTCGGTGACGAACCCCCGGTCTTCGATCTCGAGCATGCTCACGATCAACCGGCCGATGTCCGAAGCGTGCAGCTTGCTCGGATTGTCCGGCCTGGCTGACCTTGGGGACGACTGACCCTCGCCAAAGCTGGTGAGAACCTCGCTCGGATTAACCTGCATGACCCGAATGTTGTGCTGCCGAAGCTCCGCCCTCCAGCACTCGGTCATGGCCTGCACCGCAAATTTGCTCGAGCAGTACGCCGTTCCGTTGGCGAATCCCCGCTGCCCCGCGGTCGACGAGATGTTCACGATGTTTCCGTAGCTTCGGCCGACGAAGTGCCTCGCTGATTCCCGCGCCACAAGCATCGCTCCGAGCGCGTTGGTCTGCCAAACACGAAACATCTCGTCTCCCGTCAGCTCGAGGAGAGGCGTGAACGATCCAAACCCGGCGTTGTTGATGAGCACGTTGAAATCGCTGTATTCCTTGACCACTGTCGAGATCATCCGCAGCACGTCGTCTTCCTTGCTCACGTCCGCGACGATCGGCAGAGCCCCGATCTCCTTGGCGGCGGCTTCGAGCATATTCTGGTTCCGCGCACAAATCGCCACTCGGGCGCCACGGCCGCGTAGCACGCGCGCGGTCTCGAATCCGATTCCACAACTGCCGCCGGTGACGAGCACCGCCGCGTTCTTCAAGTCCACTGTTTCTCCCTGGCGCCGACCAGTTCTCGCACGAGGTCGGCAAAGTCCGTGACGTCGCCTTCCAGCGTGTCGAACGAAGTGATAAGGCGCGCTTCAGAAGTTGCCTCGTTCCAGATGTGAAATGGCCAACGGTCCTGCACTTTGGGAATTATCTCCTTCGGCATCGTCGCGAATACCTCGTTCGCCTGCACCTGCTGCGTGAGCGTGACGCCCTTGATCCCGGCGAGCTCTCCCGCCAGTAGCTGCGCCATCCTGTTAGCATGGGTCGCGCTTCTCTTCCAGAGATCGTTGGTCAGAAGCGCGCTGAACTGCGCCGCGATGAATCGCATCTTCGAAGCGAGCTGCATTCCCTGCATGCGCTTGAACTCGAAGTCGTCGGCCAGCGGCAGCTTGAAGAATGCCACGGCCTCTCCCGCAACCAGGCCGTTCTTCGTCCCCCCGAATGAGAGCGCATCTATACCCGCGCCGCTCGTGATCGCTTTAAGTGACACGTCGAGACTCACGGCCGCGTTGAAGATTCTTGCGCCATCCATATGGAGCAGCAGCGAATGCGAATGCGCGAAATCCGCGATGGCGCGGATCTCCTGCGGCGTGTACACGGTGCCGTACTCCGTCGCCTGCGTGATCGAGATCGCGCGCGGCTGCACGTGGTGTTCGTTCCCGATGTCGTGCAGATGCTCGCGGATTCCGGGGACGGTGATCTTTCCATGCGGCGACGGGACTGTGAGCAGCTTGCATCCGATGTGCTTTTCGGCGGCGCCGCACTCGGAAGTATAGACGTGCGCCGTCTCGGCGCAGATCACCGCCTGGTGCGACTCCACCATGCTCTGAAGGCAGAGCACGTTCGCCGCCGTCCCGCTGAAGACGAGAAATACTTCCGGATCGCCGCCCAGCTCGGCGGCGATCCTGGCAATGGCGTCGCGCGTGTAGGGATCGCCGCCGTAGGAAGGGACGTGACCGACGTTCGCGGCGGCCATCGCTTCAAGGACCTCGGGATGCACACCGGCCCAATTGTCGCTCGCGAACGCGCGTCCCGGCTGTTGCTTGTGCGGCATGCGCCTACGATAACTGCGGGAAGCGGGGAGCGGGAAGAGGGAAGCGCAAACAGCACCATCGGCGTTCAAGCATCGGCGGCTAGTGGTGCCATGCGCCGCCCGCGCTTCCCGCTTCCCTCTTCCCGCCCTAGTGAAAGTCCCGCGAGGCGTGGACGAGTTGCTTCACCTCGAGCTCGCTGAATTTCTTGCCAATGACATTCCGCACTCCCCCATCGCGCTCGAACTTTCCCTCGACCGCCACGAAAGTCGAGAATTTTACCACCTCGGAATACTCCTCGACGAGCCTCTTGGAGACGATCACGTTGATGAACCCGAACTCGTCTTCCATCAGCAGGAACACCGTGCCCTTTGCGCTCTGCGGCTGCTGGCGGATGGTGACGAGTCCAGCCGTAGTGATCCACTCTCCGCCTTTGAGCTGCTCGAGCTGGCGTGAGTCGAGCACCCCCGCGCTGCGCAGCTTCTTTCGCAGATGCTCCATCGGATGGCCGCTGACACTGATACCGACCGAGAAGTAGTCGAGAAAGATCAGCTCGTCGCGCGTGAGGGGACGCGGGTTGTAGGGCGTGATCCGCGCCGGAGCGAGTGGCAGGCTGTCGCCCACCGCGCGCATCGCGACCCACGCGGCGCGGCGACGGTCCGGTTCCCAGGCGCCGAAGGCGCCGGCGCGGGCGAGATGCAGCGCATCGACCCGCTGCAGCTTTGCCCGCTGCACCACGTCGTCGATCGACGAGAAGCGGTCCCATCCTCTCGCCGCCTTCAGCGCATCGAGAGATTTCTCGCCGAGCCCGCGGATGTGGCGCCAGCCGATTCTGAGAGCCGGCCGATCCGGATTGTCCGTCGGCTCGGTGGTGCACTCCCAGTCGCCGTCGCGCATGCAAGGCGGCAGCGACTTGAGTCCGTGTCGCCTCGCGTCGTGAATGAGAGTCGATGGCGGATAGAATCCCATCGGCCACGAGTTCAGCAATCCCGCGTAGAATTCCGCCGTATAGTGCGCCTTGAGATATCCGGTCGCATAAGCGATGAGAGCAAAGCTCCACGCATGCGATTCGGGAAATCCATAATTGGCGAAGCTCTTGAGATCCTCGGCGATCCTCGCCGCGACATCTTCCGTGACTCCCCGCTCGACCATACGCGCGCGTAGCTGTTCCAGCACGCGGTGCAGCTTTTCCACTTTTCGAATATGCCCCATTGTGCGCCGCAGCTCGTCGGCCTGCGCCGCCGAGTAGCCACCGAGCTTCATGGCGATCGCCATCGCCTGCTCCTGGAAGATCGGGATTCCCTGCGTGCGCTTGAGAATCGGCTCCAGATCGGGATGCAGGTACGTCACGGGCTCGAGGCCACGCCGGCGCGCCGTATAGGGATGCACGAAATTCGCCTGGATCGGGCCGGGCCGAATGAGCGCCACCTGCACCACGATGTCGTAGAGCCGATCGGGCTTGGTGTGAAGCACCGACGCGATCTGCGCCCGGCTCTCGATCTGGAAGGTTCCAATCGTCTCGCCGGTTGCGATCAGGTTGTATGTCTCGGGATCGTCGGGAGGCAGCTTGTACATCTCCGGCCTGGTTCCGGTGCGAACCTCGATCATGTCGAACGCGCGTCTCACCAGCGAGAGAGCGCCTAACCCAAGAAAATCGAACTTCGGCACGCCGACGGCGTCGAGATCGTCCTTGTCGAACTGTATGATCGTGCGACCCATCGTCGTGTGCTCCACCGGCATGTAGTCGCCGAGCGGCGCGGACGACAGCACGAATCCGCCGACGTGCGTGGAGCGAAGGCGAGGCACTCCCTCGAACGCGGCCATCGCCGCGAGAGTCGCTTTTCCGCGTGGATTGTCGAAATCGAGACCGAGCTTGGGAGCGAGGATCTCCTCGATGTACTTCGCGCCTTCGATCGGATCGCTCCAGTGGATTCTCTTGGAGATGTTGTTCGCCATTTCCACTGGATAGCCGAAGGCCCGCATCGAATCGCGAATCGCGTTCGGTCCGCGATACATCTGCACGATGCAGGTGATCGCTGCCTGGGCGCGGTTGTATTTCCCGTAGACGTAGTCGAGCACTTCCTCGCGCCGGTCGTGCTCAATGTCCACGTCGATGTCGGGGGCCTCGGTCTGTCCATCGACGCGGATCTCGGAGAGAAAGCGCTCGAACAGCAGTCCGTGCCGCACCGGATCCACCGCCGTGATGGCGAGGCAGTACGCCACCGCGGAGTTCGCGGCACTGCCGCGTCCCTGGCAGAGGATTCCCTTCTCCCTGGCAAAGCGCACGGCGTCCCACATCACCAGAAAAAATCCGGCGAAGCCGAGATTCCCGATGACCCGCAGCTCATGATCCAGCTGCGCAGTCTGCTTTTCGTCGACCTCACCCCATCTTTCGCGCGCGCCCTCAAAAACCTTCTCGCGTAGAAAGGTGTCGTCGTTGTAGCCGGCGGGCACCGAGAATTTGGGCAGCGGCGGTCTCACCCAGGCGAGACTGAAATCACACTCCGACGCAATTCGCTCGCTCTCCTCCAGACCCGCTTCGCGCCCCTTCCAGCGCGTGGTCATTTCTTCGGGGGATGCGAGACGCCACTCGCCGTTCGGATGGAGCAGTCCGCGCGCTAGCGCGTCGTCGATGGTCGTGTTGTACCGAAGGGCGGTGAGGACGTCATGCACGAGCCGGCTGTCGTTGTCGATGTAGCGTGCCTCCTGGCAAATCACCCACGGCATTTTGTGACGCTCGGCCAGCTCGATCAGCGCGGAGGCGAGCGCCGACTCGTTGCCACTCGTGTGATGCAGCTGCACTTCGACCGCGAGCCTGTCACCGAAGACTTCTCGCCACCGACAGAGCGTGCGCTCCGCGCTTCTGTAATCACCAGTGCGGAGACTGGATGCGACCGGCCCGGACGCCGGACCGGTCAACATCTGCAGTCCTTCACTCCGCTCCGCTACCTGTTGCCACGAGATGCGCGGGCGTCCGCGCGTCTTTTTTCCATCTCCCTTCTGCCACGTCGAGAGCTCGCCGACGCGCGACCTGGTGACGAGAGAGGCCAGGTTGTTGAAGCCTTCTTTCGTCCGAGCCAGGAAGGCGGCGGGACATCCATCGATCACGAGCTCGGCACCGACTATTGGCTTCACATTTTGCCGACGCGCTTCCAGTCCGAATCGAACTATTCCTCCGAGATCGGCGGTGTCGGTGATCCCGATGGCGCTGTAGCCGAGTGATGCCGCGCGCGCTGCCAGTGCTTCCGGAGAGGCGCTGCCGTCGCCGAAAGAGAAGGCGGTACGTGCCCTCAGTTCGATGAATCCCATGGTTGGAGGATACCCGAATAAATACCGAAAGCAAGGGGGAGAAATTGATAACTGCAACTGAATAGGCGAGAGGTCCCAGTAGCGTAGCTGTCAGTGATTCCAGTTCACTACGCCCTGACTTTACTATTGGCGTGCTGGCCACAGGCAGTGCCCCGCACGCCACTGAGATAAGTCGGGGTGTAGTGAACTAATCAACTGGCCACTCTACCACTGAGACCTCCCGCCTGTTCAGTTGCACTAATCCTTTCCGGGCCTGGAGCCAGTTAACGCAAATGGGGTAACGAGTGACTAAAATTCATCTACCCCGTCCCACCAGTACTTCGATCACATAAATGGCAACGACAGTTTCCTCACGCCGTTTCGATGGAAACGGCTACCAACCTTCGTACATCCCCGCCGCGATCGCGGCGACTCTCGTATTCATCCTGTACCTGCTGACCCTCGCGCCCTCGGTCGCGATGTGGGATACGGGCGAGTACATGGCGGCGGTAAAAGTCCTCGGCATCCCGCATCCGCCGGGCAATCCCTTCTTCGTGCTGCTTGGCCACGCCTTCGCGTCGCTGCCGATTCCAGTCTCGTACGGTGCCAGGATCAACATCATGGCCGCGCTTGCCAGCGCGCTTTCGGCGGGCTTCTGGTTCCTGATCACGGAGAGAATCGTTGCACGCTGGATCGCGGAGAGATGGCAGCGGCTCGTCGTAGCCAGCGTCGCAACCCTCATCGGTGCGACCGCATTCACGGTGTGGAACCAATCGGTGGTCAACGAGAAGGTCTACACCATTTCGCTCCTGTTCTTCACGATCACGTCATGGATCATCATCGAGTGGATCGAAGATCCCGATTCACCCCGCGCGGATCGTCTCGTCGTGCTCGTTTGCTTCCTCCTCGGCCTCGGCTACTCGAACCATCCGGCTGGATTTCTTCCGCTTCCCGCGGCCGGCGTGGCCATGCTCATGACTCGCTGGCGCACTATCCTTCGCTGGAAGCTCGTGCTTGCCGGCCTCGGCGCTCTCATTATCGGTCTCACGCCCTTCATCTACGAGCCCGTGCGCGCCGCGTATTTCCCGGGCATTAACGAGGGCGCACCTACGGCGTGCGAGACGAAGCTCGAGACGAGCTGCACATTCACCACGCTCACGAAGGACCGGTTGATGGCCAACATCAACCGCGAGCAGTACGGGCAGAAGCTGGAGCGCGGCGCGCCGTATTCCTCGCAGGTAGGAATGTGGTGGCTCTACTTCAAGTGGCAGTGGCTCCGCGATTCGCACCAGACGATGCAGGGGCTTCAGTTCGTGCTCGCCTTCCTGTTCCTCGGCCTGGGATTGCTGGGCGGTTACGTACACTGGGACCGGGACCGAAAAACCTTCTGGTATTTCGGTCCGCTCATGTTCACGATGACGCTCGCGCTCATCTACTATCTCAACTTCAAGCTGGGCTGGTCGCAGGATCCGGAAATGCGCGATCTCGCGCACGAAGTGCGCGATCGAGACTACTTCTACATCTGGAGCTTTTCCGCCTGGGGTGTGTGGGCGGCGATCGGGCTGAGCTACATCTGGGAGCAGCTTGCGCTTGTGCTGGGTGGAGAAGCTCGAGAAGATGCTCGAAATGGGGACAAAACTGCTGGACGGAAAACAGCTCCGGCCACAGCCACGCCATGGCCGTCGCGGCGCGGATTCATGCTGGCCGCGCCGATTCTCCTCATCGCGCTCATACCGCTCTTCGCGAACTGGCGGTTCGCCTCGCGCGCGGGGCATGAATTCACCGATCAGTGGGCGCGCGACTATCTGAACTCGCTCGAGCCGTACGCGATAGTCATCACCAACGGCGACAACGACACATTCCCTCTGTGGTACGCGCAGGAAGTCGACGGCGTGCGCCGAGACGTGACGGTCGCCGTCACGACTTATCTGGATACCGATTGGTTCGTGCGGCAGATGATCCGTCGGCCGATCGAGACCTACGACGCTGCGAAGGGACCGGCGATCTATCGTGGCACCACCTGGAAGAAGCCGAGTGGCCCGCCGCTCAAGATGACGTTCGCTGAAGCGGATGCGATTCCAGAGTATATACAGATCAACCAGCCGCAGATTTTCAAGCAGAACAACATCACGCTGAACATCGAGCCCGGATATCTCGTGCGCGATGAGCTGGTGCTGCTTCGCCTGATCAAGGACGCATTCCCCGAGCGCCCGATTTATCTATCAACGGGTGGAGGTGGCCACCTCAACCCCGCGCTTCAACCTTATCTGCTCTCTCAGGGCTTCGTGCAGAAGCTCATGGATCATCCGATCGCCGACACAGCTGAGACGCCCCACGTCCTCGGACTCAATCTGGATCTCGAGCGGACGAAGGCTCTCTGGAACGACGTGTATGGCGCGCCGGCCGCCCTGATCAAGGAAGGAGATTGGATCGATCGTGCCTCATTCGGAATCCCCTACACTTACGCGTTCACCGGCGCCGTTTTGTCCGAAGCGTTGAAGGCGAGAGGAGATACCAAGGGGGCCGACACGGTCATGAACCGGGTGAGGAGCATCGTCAAGGCGGCAAGGATCGAGGGATTCCCAGGGGTGTAGCGGGAGGCGGGAGGCGAGAAGCGGATTCAAGTGCAATTGCTCAAACCGTTACTTCGAGGGCAGTCCGTACCTCTCCCACGCATCGACCATCCGATCTCTCGCCGCCGTAGAGTCCCCTGCCAGCAACAGTCGACGCGCGATGAGCGATGAAATTCCGTACGCGCTTGAGAAATTGCCCGCGGTTTCCGTACAGCGTCTCGATGCTTGGACGCGAGTCACTGCCGGCGCGACGCTCTGCCTCTGTTCGCGGCAGCGGAATAAAAGTCCCGCGAAAGCTCACGAGCCGGTCAGTTGCGGCGGGCAATCCGCTGCGCAGCTGCCATGGGTAGTACGTCGCGAGCGGAACGAGGATCTCGATGCTGCGAATCCCTCCCAGCTCGTTGCCGACCGAATCGATGCGTGACACGAAAACCGGATACGGCGCGCCGAGTTTCGGCGGCTCGCGATCGATGATCCCCTGACTCCAGCGCGGTCCGAAATCCATTCGGTACGGCTGATTCGGGATGCGGGCCACGGGAAGATTTGGGATTTGCGGGAATTTCAGATCGGCGGCTCGCATGAGGTCACCGGGCGCCAGCTTCGGATAGACAGACGGCGGCGGCTCCCTCTTAAGCACAACCCAATCGATGAGTGACGACATCAACGCTCTAAGCGCGAGGCGTTGATCGAGCGGATCGCCGCGATACGCGTTCGTGCTGGCGATTTTCGCCGTCTCGGGAATCGGCCAACTCGCCGGGCTCGAGTGCTGAGCGGAGGAGATAACATAACGCCGCTCGGTCGGGAGAAATCCGACGTCCTGTTTCCCGTCGGGCGTCGTATGGGTGAGCGACGCTGCGCGTCCCCAGTACTCGTGACCACCATCGACGTAAAACACCTTCGTTCCGCTCGATCCCCGCAGGTTGTCGCGCAATCCGGCCCGCTGTCCGGTGATTGGATCGCGCGTCGGCAGGCTCGTGAACGGAAAAACGTCCGTCGGATAGAAGAACGTCGAATACGGCTGGGCATCGCGCGACGGTTGCGCAAAGCGATGATTGAAGCTTCCGCGGCCGGCACCGCCAGTGTGCACAAAGAACCCATCGAAGGCCACGCGCCCTTTCTCATCAGCGTTGAAACCCTGATAGAGAAAGTGGCGAATGAATCTTCCCGTCTGCGACACGCCATAGCCGATTCCAAACTTGACGTGCGCGATGGCTGACGGATTGTACTTCAGATAGGACATCATGTCGCGCACCGCCGCCAGTCCGGTCCCCACTACGACCGGACTTCCGCCGCGATAGACGATTTCGTAGATCCTGCCCGGCGTGAATCCTTTCGACATGTAGATCCACCGTGTGTCGTGCACGGCGACACCGCTGCTGTCGCGCGCGAAACGCCAATCCGTCCGCGGAACGACGCTGCGCGGACCGACAGGATCCTCCCGCGCGGTAAGGATGTTCGCCGCGTCGTTCTCGTCGGCGACCGGATAGATCAGGGTCGCTGCGAGACTGTGCCAGAGCGGGATCGAATTGGCGGCGCTGTCTACGGTGATGTCGCTCCGAACAAGGCCGGTGACCGGATGCTGCGGCGAACCGACCTGCGGTGCCTGGAAGTGGAGGGCGTTTCCACCCCGTAGCACATCCCACTGCCAGCCAAGAGCGACGATCGTGACGCCCCGCTTCATCAGCAGCGCGTCGCCGTAGAATTCAGCGTCGTCCGGCGAAGCAGAGGCAGTCCGACCGAGATTGAAAACGAACGTCGTGATTCCGCCGCGATTGACGATGTCGATGACGGCGACGTCGGCCGAGTGCGCCGGGTCCTTTGGGCGCAGCATCACGAATTCGCTCACGGCCTCGACTTCCCCGGCAGAATTCCGCGCCGCGAGATCGAGATCGACAATCTTGCGGTTCTCCGGGTTCCGCGGATCGAACGCAAAGTAGACGCGTCCGGTGATCCGCTCGTAGACCCCCGCGTCTCCGAACGTGCCGGAGATATCGGTGCGCGAGAGGATCTCGACCCGCACTACGCGGGCATCGGCCGGGGCTGCGATTGCTGCAAGGGAGATTATCGAAAGGAGGAGCAGGCGCGACGCGATTCTCATAACGGGCTAAGTTGGCGCGCCACACCTGCAACTGCAACTGAATAGGCGGGAGGTCCGAGTAGGTAAGTTACCAGTTGTTTAGTTCACTACGCCCTGACTTTCCTTAGTGGCGTACCCGCTACAAGCGGTTCCCCCGAACGCCACTGGAATAAGTCGGGGCGTAGTGAACTGACAAGCTGGCATCTCTGCCACTGAGACCTCTCGCCTATTCAGTTGCAGTTACAAGCCTGGATGTTCTGTTGCCAGTTAATCCCACCACCCGTGTAAGTACCACGCATCCTCACGAGCGTCCCGGTACAGCCAGACCATCATCCCACCATCCGTAACGCAGCGGAAATACTCGCGGGCGTACGGCTCGCTCCATCGCCCTCCCGACACGCGGTCGGGTCCGGCCGCGGAGGTGATCCGCATCCACTGCTTGTCGCGAAACTCCACCGGCAGCTCGTGATCGCGGCGACGCTTCGTCTTCACTGCCACTCGCCGCGGCTCGGGAAAAAGTTGCAGCGTGAGACTGGGAGCGGCGGTTGCCTTCATCGCCCGTTCCTTCAGCTGGATGCGGGCTGAAGCCTGTGCCGGCTCCTGGCTGATCCACTCCGTGCGGCGATCGATCAACGGATGCTGCGTGTTGCGCGGAGTCACTACCACCGCACCCTGATCATCCAGCAGCTGCGCGATCGTTTCCTCCGCCGCGCGCGCGGTGGCAAATCCACGATCGAAGATGTCTCCCTGCCGCTCGACTTCTCCGGTAACCGCCTCTACGCGAATGGTGATGCCGACCACGCCATCGGGAAGAGTGATCCGCTCGAGATGCGTGCGAATGAGTCTCATCCACGCCTTATGGCTCGCCGTAGATCGAGCCGGACGCACCAGGTGCTCGTAGCTCTCGCGATTGGCGAGCGAGAAGATCATCGTCATCTCACGCGCGCACTGGCCGCGCGACAGCAGCTCCATCGTGATGTTTCCAACGAGCGCGTTGATGATGAAAACGAGGCGCTCCGGATCCTTGAGCGTGTACTCCACCCAGTCGAGAGATGCAGATGGCAGCGCCCGCGGCATGCTGGCGAAGATGCGGCGCGAGTCGTCGGCCCTCGACAATCTCCAGAGACGCGCTCCCTCGGCGCCGAAACGAACTTCGACCGACTCGAGATCGAGCCTCGCCAGATCTCCGCAGCTCTCCACCCCGATCCCATCGAGCAGCGTCGACAGAGAGAGCGATGACTCCAGCACGCTGATTGGATATGGGGCGAGATACTCGCGCTCCGACCCCGGCGCGATCGCGACGAGACCGCCGTTTCCATGACGAGCCGCGATCTCGGCGCAGACCGGGACAATGGAGATGGCTGCCCTCACTTTTTCCACTCCCTTCTCGTGAAAGACATCGAGAAGATCTCTCGCCAGAGAGTCGGCGATCATTCCGCGCGCATCCGCCCAGACAATTCCATTCGCTCCCAGCATCACGCGCGGAGCCACTCCGAGGAGCGAGGGAACCAGTTGCTGAAGGAGCTCATTCTCCGGTTGAGAGATGGTTGTGCCGATGGCGCGAGCGGGAGAAACGGCGGCGGGAGTCCAGAGGCAGATGAAGGTCATTTTCGGCGAGAGGCGGGACCAACTATATACCGAATATATACCGAAAGCAATATCGGCGCCGATAGGCCCTGTGCATTCCGGAAAACCGAAAAAACGCGCCGCGCCTGTACCCCATCCGTGTGTAGATTCACGAGATAGGAGGAACCGACGATGCACACGAGGCTCGCCGAAACGATGGACTACGTGGAGGAAAAGCGACGGGAGCTCCTTCAGAGCTTCGAGGGCGTCGACGGCGACCGGCTTTGCCGGCGAGCTGATCCCGACGGATGGTCGGTGGCCGAGATTCTCGAGCACCTACGGATGGTGGAAGCTGGCGTCGCCCGACTAATCACGAAGCGCGTCGGCCAGGCGAAAGAGGCGGGCCTCGGTGAAGAAGAATCGACCGCATCGGTGCTGGCATCATTCAATCCATACAGTGCGATGCTCGAAAAAGCGGTCATGCAGGCGCCGGCGACGGTGCAGCCACGCGCGAACATCGACATCAGCGACGCGCTCGAAGGCCTCGGGAGCTCGCGCGAAGCACTTCGCGCCGCGGTGGTTTCGGCGAGTGGCCTTGCCCTCGGCGAGATCAAGCACACACATCAGATTCTGGGCGAGCTCGATCTTTACCAGTGGCTAATTTTCGTGGGCCAGCACGAAGGCCGGCACAGGAAGCAGATAGAGCGGACACTCAAATCAATTCCCGAATGAAAAGACCGACCGGAAGGACCATCGCTCTCGCGGTGGCGTTCATCACGGTGGCGCTCACTACCGCCGCCGTCCGCACATCTCCGACCATTACCGCAGCGAAGAAGCCGACCATCACCGTCTACAAAGATCCAGCCTGCGGCTGCTGCAAAAAGTGGATCGAGCATCTCGTCAAGAATGGGTACCGCGTCGACGCGAAGGACACGCCGAACATCACGGAGATCAAGCGCACGCTCGGAGTTCCGGACGCACTGACCGCGTGTCACACCGCGGTCGTGAATGGCTACCTGATCGAGGGGCACGTTCCGGCGGCAGATATCGATCGACTACTGGCGCAGAAACCGCGGATCGCGGGTCTCGCTGTTCCCGGAATGCCAGCGGGGTCTCCGGGGATGGAAGGGATGGGAACCCAGCGCTATCAGGTTCTGACTTTCGACAAGAACGGAAAGACGAAGGTCTTCGCGAGCCACTGACCGTCGCGCTCCGGTCTCCAATTCGGAGCGAGCGCGCTGAGGGTTCCCCCGGCCGCCCGTGGGCAACACTTGCGGCTTGGGGGATGTGTATATATACATTCTTCGTGCATAATTTCCCATCCGCTTCGCAGGCCGGGCTCACTCCCAGGAGAGCCGCTTCCACATCGTCCCCGACGACGGTGCGGCGCGCCGTACGCGCGGACGCCGGCCAGATCCTCGAGCTGGTGTCGCAGTACGCCGAGCAGGGATTGATGCTCCTCAGAACCTTCGAAGAGGTCGCCTCACGGATCGACAACTATGTCGTTGCCACCGACGATGCGGGACGCGTCATCGCCTGTGCCGCGCTCGAGGAGTACTCTCCATCGCTGGCTGAGGTCTCATCGGTCGCGGTGGCGACAACGCACCAGGGGAAAGGCCTGGGTACCCAGGTCGTGCTCGGCGTCGAACGGTTGGCGCGGGCGAGGGACATCGACGAGCTGTTCGCGCTAAGTCTCACCGACAGGTTTTTCATTTCTCTCTCGTACAAGCCGACGACGATATCGCGCTACCCCGAGAAGCTGGCGCGCTACGACACGCTGTCGAAATCCGGCGTCGAGATCGTTCCCAAGCGCTGCTTTCAAAAGGAGCTGGGGAAATCCTGGAGCGCTCCCCAGCTTGTCGAGCAAGCTGCCGCGCCCAAGCCGAAGAAGAGAAAGCTCGGCTAAGACTATCGCTCGACGATATCCGCCAATGCCTGGCGGATACTCGGGTCAGAGTTCCGCGACAGCGCCGAGATCGCGCGACGTTTTAGCTGTGGATTCGGCTCGTTGCGCGCGATCCATACCAGCTTGTCAGTCGCAGCCTTGTCGGCGAGACGCGAATAAATATTGATCAACGCGCCACGCAGCTGTGGGTCGGGCGTCGGGTCATAGAGTGCGAGCAGCGAAGGTGTCGTTGCTCCCGCGCGTGCGAGATAGTCCAAAGCCCGTCGACGCGCCTCGGGAGTGAGCTTCTCGTCCCTGACTACTCCCACTAGCCACTGCACGTTGTCGCTTCCACCGAGCTCGGAGAGCGACGCAAGAACGGCATCGCGGGAGCGTTCGCCCGTGAGGCGCGGATATAGAGAGCGCAGCAGAACCGCGTCCTGTCCCGTGACATAATTGCGCCCGAGGCCGCGAATCGCGACCGCCAGCAATTCGTCGGGAAGATCGGTGCGCTGCGCAGTCGAGCGCAGAAACTGCCGCGCCCGCGGATCGCCGGATGACGAAAGGACTCTCATGCTCTCGCGACCAATCCACGAATTGATGTTTCCGCTGGCCAGCTGGACCAGCGGCGGAATCCCGGCTCCGTGATCGAGCCGCGACAGTACCGAGAGCGCCTGGGTTCGGACACCCTGCACATCATTCTCGTTGGTCGCGATCTGAACGAGAGCAGCGCCAATCTTGTCCAGCTGCAGCGCGTCGCTGCGGCCCAGGCCGGACAAGGCGGCGCGGCGAGTCTCGAGCGGACGATTCTGATCGCGTCCGATCTCGAGGAGTCTCGAGGTCGCGTCAACCCTGTCACCGAGGAGTGCGGCGAAGATCGCGTCTCGCCCCACTCGTCCGTCGGCGCGCGAGGCAACGCCGAGGAGATAGTCAGCCGCGTCAGCCGGAGTCACCGTGCCAAGATTTGTAACTCCCGCGTCCACCGCGGCCGGTGGTGCACCGACGTAATATCGGAGCGCGACCACGTTCCTGTCTGCAAGATCGACGACGACTCGAACCGGACCGGGCTGGCACGGGTCCGTGCCGTTTGTTGAAAACGATCCATAGAAATTTCCGGACCCCGTCGAGATGTAAGTGCGGCCGTCTCCGCAGACGCCAGGGTGCGCCGGATAACTGAATTGCACCGAGTGGTCGCCAGCGGACGCGATTCGGTCCGCGAGCGACTGTCCGAGTGCGGGCGAAGTTGCCGCGGCAATCGCGAGTAGCGTCGCGACCGCGAGGTCAGAGATGCGCTTAGTCATTTTTGTCGATGATCTCCACTAGAAGCTTCTTTGTTCGGGGATCGTTCTTCCGCGACAGAGCGGAGATCGCGTAGCGTCTGAGGTCGGGATCCGTTCCCGTTCGAGCGATGTCGAGAAGCTTGTCGGTTGCTTCGGGCTCGGCGCGCTGTGAGTACAGGCTGATCAACTGCTCGCGGAGCGTACGGTCACCCGCGACGTCGTACATCCGCGTCAGGTCGGCGATTGGAATCGTGGAGCGTCCCGCGTAGCGGAGCGCCATCGCTCGAACTTCGACGGGCTCGTTCTGGTTGCGCACAACCGAGAGCAGCCATTGATCGTTGTCATTCCCTCCGATGCGCGCCACGGCGCGTATCGCGGCAGCCTTCAGACGCGGAGTCTCGAGACGGGGGTAGACCGCCCTGATGTACGCGCCGTTGTCCGGCGAATGTTCGGCGTCGACGCAGGAGAGAGCGGCGATGCGCAGGTTCTCGCTGAGGTCGTTTCGCTCGATGATCGTCCGA
>WNGI01000575.1_pt1 | contig 32453 bp, 28 predicted proteins | sample 5400621 | NCBI WGS metagenome assembly WNGI01 (sample SAMN13153374, study PRJNA577476) | soil metagenome | isolation source: 20 cm soil or saprolite under Garry oak tree replicate 1 | place: USA:California | collected 2016-06-15
TCGCGTGCTTGTTGGGAGAATCGTCACAGCAGCCGACGTGACCACAGGTGCGGCAGATCCGCAAATGCAGCCACACGCTGCCGCTCTTCAGACATTCCTCGCAACCGAGCGCGCTCGGCGTGACGTTGCGGATGCCGGCGATGTGTGTGCAGCCCTTTGACATTCCGATAATGCCCTAAAGCGCCGGTTTCGCCGCATCGCCAAGAAAACCGTGCAGCGCGGCTACCACCTGTGCGCCCTCCCCGATCGCGCCGCCCACACGTTTAACCGATCCCGAGCGGACATCGCCGACGGCGAACACGCCCGGCACCGAGGTTTCCAGCGGCGGCACAGGGCGTCCCTGATTCTGTTCGGACTGCGCGCCCGTCACCACGAAGCCGCCGCGATCGAGCGTGACACCGCAGCCGTCGAGCCAGCCGGTGGCCGGATCGGCGCCGGCGAACAGGAACAGATTGCGGATGTCGACGCTGCTCTCTTCGCCGGACAGACGGCTGCGCCAGCGCACGCGCTCGAGGGATACCTCTTTCGTGCCTTCAAGCCCAACCACCTCGGTGTTGAACACCAGTTCGATATTAGGCGTGGCCTCGATGCGCTCGATCAGATAGCGCGACATGCTGGCGCCAAGGCCGCCGCCGCGGATCACCATGTAAACCTTGCGGGCGTGGCCCGACAGAAACACCGCGGCTTGCCCCGCGGAATTGCCGCCGCCGACCAGGACGATCGCCTGCTCGGCGCACAGCCGCGCCTCGATCGGAGAGGCCCAGTACCAGACGCCGCGGCCCTCGAACTTTTCCAGGCTCTCGATATCGGGCCGCCGGTAGCGCGCGCCGCTCGCGACCACCACGGCGCGCGAGCGCAGCGTCTCGCCGCCATCGAGCGTGAGCGCAAAGGCGCCGTCGGTGCGCGCGCAATCGAGCGCCTTCACCGCCATCGGGATCATGACGTCGGCGCCGAACTTCTGCGCCTGGGTGAAGGCCCGGCCGGCCAGCGCCTGGCCCGAGATTCCCGTGGGGAAGCCGAGATAATTTTCGATTCGGGCGCTGGCGCCGGCCTGTCCGCCGAAAGATCGCGCGTCCAGGATGACCGCCGAAAGACCTTCCGACGCCGCGTACACGGCGGTGGCAAGCCCTGCCGGACCGCAGCCCACGATCGCGACATCGTAGATCTTGTTGCCGGCTGGACCGATCATGCCAAGCGCCCGGGCCAGTTCGGTTTCGCCCGGATTGCGAAGCACCGTGCCGTCGGCGGCGATCACCAGCGGCCAATCCGAGGGCGAGGGCGAATAGCGCTCGATCAGTTCGGCGGCGTCGTGATCCCTTTCCGGATCGAGCAGATGATGCGGAAGGCCGTTGCGGGTCAGAAAGCCCTGCAGGCGAATGACGCCGGCCGAGTCCGACGGTCCGATCAACACTGGGCCGCCGACGCCGGCCTGGATCAGGCTTACCCGGCGAAGGATCAGCGCGCGCATGATGCGCTCGCCGAGATCGGCTTCGGCGACCAACAGCGCGCGCAACCGCTCCGGCGGAATCAGGAGCGTTTCGACGTCGCCCTCGGCATGGCCATCGACCAGCGCGGCGCGGCCGGAGAGCTGGCCGATTTCGGCCAGAAATTGACCGGGTCCCTCGTCGATCACCGGCGTGACGTGACCGAGGCCGTCGCGCTGGCTGATCGCGACATGGCCGGACAGGATGACGAACATTCCCGGACCAGGCTTGCCGGTTTCGAACAGTCTTTCGCCATCCTTGTAGCTTCGCAGTTCGCCGAAGCGGCGCATCCGCGCAATCTCTTGCGGCGTCAGCGCCGGGAATGTCTGCTCGAGACGCGGAAACCTCGCCGCCAGCTGCGCGCGATCATCGGTTTTATTTCCACTCGCGCCGTCCACACCCATCTCCGCCTCGCATCGTCAGAAGCTAACAAAACCTGCCGCGGGCCGAACCCGGCTATTTGCCCGGTTTTTTCCCGCCGACGTCATGTGGTGAGACATCATCACGATTGCGAGGTACCGTCGTGACGTCGCTTCGGCCCCGCGCCTGCGATTTTCGTCGCTTGAGATTTTCGCGCAACGCGAGCTTCAGCCGATCCCGCCGCGGATTTTTTCCGCGCTCTCCGGTTTGCCCCTCGCCTTTATCCTTCGCATCCTTCATCGTCGACCCGTTCGAATGAGCTGGAGAGAAACCGATGGGCGAAATACCTGCGCTGGCGCCTCGGGCGCAACGAACTCTGGACGGCTGGCATCGCTTTGTCGCCTCGCCCGATCGCGACCTGCTGGCCTCGCTACTGTCCGAACATATTGTGTTTCGCTCGCCATTCGTGCAATCGCCAATTCCCGGGCGCGCCGCGACCTTGCTGGTGCTGACCACGGTGGTGCAGATCTTCGAGAATTTTCGCTATCACCGCACCTTCATCGCCGGCTCTCACGATGTCGCGCTGGAATTTGCCGCCAATATCGGCAAATGGCAGCTCAAGGGCATCGATCTCATCACCTTCATGAATTGGGCGAAATGGTCGAATTCGAGGTCATGATCGGCCCCATCAAGGCGCTGGCGGCGCTCGGTGAGGAAATGGGGAACCGGATCGGCCCGCAACTCAGCCGGCTGAAGGAGGCCGCGGCCGCTTCCTCCTGATTGCGGGCGCCTTTGACGACGTCGCAGGCCGGTCCCGCGCTTGCGTGCGAGGGGGCCTTGTGGCAAGGATCGGCCGCCTTGTAGCGGCCTTTTTGGCCGAGTCCGGTATCCGGGGCATGCTGCCGTAGCTCAGTGGTAGAGCACTCCATTGGTAATGGAGAGGTCGACAGTTCAATCCTGTCTGGCAGCACCATTTTTCGGACTTTCAGCGTTGACCCTTCGTCGCCTCCCTGCGATCCACCCACTCGCGTCGTAGTCGGCATGCGAGAGAAATATTGAAAACCTTTGGGGCGTCTCAGCTAAAAGTTGCTCGACATCAATGTATCCCGCGATTTGACAAGGATTCCCGCTCACGCTTTCGCGAGGCAATCCTGGCCAGGCCTTGAACTGTTTGTGATCGTGTCGCCCGGCGAAAGATCGAACCGGAGCGCAACGGGACGCGACGAAGGCACAGGACCGCAAGGCCGTGGGGCGTCAACGCCCGCCAACGCGAGTCCGATTTCGCGACAGTGCGACAGTTGCTCTTGTCCCTTTGGGGATAGGGGACCGCTTGGTCGCCAAAAGTTCAAAGGGTTGGAAATGACGAAATCCAGAGGAATCGGTCGAGGCGGGGCGAGGCCTGGATCGGGTCGAAAGCGGAAAGCGATCACGCCGCGCGTGCAGGCGCTCAAGGACGCACTGGCGGCACTGAGGTGCGGCGCTTCGAAATTCAACGATGCTGATCGGCGCTTTGTGCGGGCGATGATCGCATTGGGCGCGCCGAATAATGCGACCGCTAGCGCATTCGGTATCTCCGAGGTTGAGTTGCTCGCGAAATTTCCGGACGAGCTGGAATCCCGCGCCGGCGATTTGCAGCCGGCTAGACACACCAACTGACGTCACCACCGCGGTCGCCGAAGATTTCCTGCATCGGCGACGGGGTGTCGAACAACATCACGTCAGCGCCAGCGGGCGCGGCCTTTGGTAGTCCACTGCTTTCATCTCTGATCAGCCGTGAGTGTCGAGTTCCAATCCGCGGGATGCCTTCCGTGCGTGCCTGAACGGCGCTATTGATTGGCATATGCCGCCCTTCCGGCCGCGTCACGCCCAAGAGAGCAAAGTGGTATGCCTGAAATCATCGACTTCGGATCACTCAAGCTGAAATTCCTGCAAAGCAAAGACGACACCGCCGGCAGCATCGACATATTCGAAATGACGGTGCAGCCGAACGCGCGTACGCCTGTGCCGCACTACCACGATAGCTGGGACGAGACGGTCTACGGACTCAACGGCACATCGACCTGGCGCATTGACGGCAAAGATATCGACCTGACGCCCGGCGAAACCGTCTTCATCAAGCGCGGCATTGTGCACGGCTTCACCAACCGCACAGCAAAGCCGACGATGTGCCTATGCATCCTCAGCCCTGGCGTGCTGGGTCCGCAATATTTCAAGGACATGGCTGCGCTGCTAAGTGGCGGCGCGCCAGATCCGGCAAAGATGAAGGAAACGATGCTGCGCTACGGGCTCATACCTGCGCCATCCGCCTGAAAGAGGCACAGCGCTCCTTGGCATTCGCGGCATCTTAAACGTCGCCGTGCTCAAATCCTCCTGTCGCTGCCGCGAGTCGCACGCTGAAATAAATTGAGGCCTCTTTCAGGTTTGATTGAGGCTTCATCAATCACAGAAAATTGTCATCTCCCAACAGGTTAGTAAGTCATTCAGTGTGACCTCTCGGTGACAGCTTTTTGAGCAAAAGCTGTCTATGTCCGCGCCACGGTTGCAGCCGGCACGCGGCTGATCCGGAATCATCTGTGGAGAATAAAACTTAATGAAGAAGTTTCTACTCGGTACTGTGGCGCTCGTCGCTGTCGGCGCGACCGTGCCAGCACTCGCAGCCGATCTCGCCGCGCGTCCTTACACCAAGGCTCCCGCTTACGCGGCGCAGCCGATCTACAACTGGACCGGCTTCTACATCGGCGGTCACCTCGGCGGCGCTTTTGCCGGCGACAATAGCTTTAATGGCAACGATGGCCGCTTCCTCGGCGGCGTGCAGGGCGGCGCCGATTATCAGTTCGCCTCGAGCTGGGTTATCGGTATCGAAGCCCAGTACTCCTGGCTCAGCAACAGCAACAACGGCGTGCTGTTCCCCGGCGGCGTTCTCGTGACCTCCAACAGCGATCAGCTTGGATCGGTCACCGGCCGCCTCGGCTACACCTGGGGTGCGGCGCTGCTTTACGCCAAGGGCGGTTTTGCCTGGAAGGATGGGAACAACCTTAACGTAAGCGTCGGCGGCGTGCCGGTGGCCTTCACGACCGACGGCAATCATCGCGATGGCTATACCGTGGGCGCAGGCCTCGAATACATGTTCGCGCCGAACTGGTCCGCCAAGGCCGAATACCAGTACTACAACTTCGGCGACACCACTTTCACGACCGGCCCCGGCCCGATCATTGGCGTCCGATTCCGTGATGACGAGCATACTGTGAAGGCCGGTCTGAATTACCGCTTCAACTGGGGCGGGCCGGCCGTCACCGGGTACTGATCGCGCCAATCACAACCCTGAAAAGGCCGGCCTTGCGCCGGCCTTTTTGTTTTGATCCGCAAAAATCCCGCAAATCCCGCAAATGCTCCCGATTTTGTTAACCGGGTAACGCGATACTGCCGTTCGCGATTCAAACGGATTGCATGGGCGGGGGCGACATGGCGGCGCGATTCACGATCGGTAAACCTGGTTGGCGCTCGCAATTCTTGCGGCTGCAATGGGGCGTCAGGGCAAGCCTGTTCGCAGCCTTCGCCGTGATCGCGGGTATGGGTCTCGTCATCAGCGCCGGCGCCGGCATGGTACTGGGACATCTCGGCGAGAGGATGGTCGATTTGAGCGCGCGGGACATTCCCCGTCTCGCGGCCAGCCTGCAGCTTTCCGCCCAGAGCGCAAGCCTTGCCAGTCAGGGGCCCGCGCTGTTGGCCTCGCGCAGCGAGGAGGCACTGAACGAACGCGCCAAAAAAATGAAGGAAACCTATGCGGTCTCCTTCGACAAGCTCGGCGAGGTCATCGAACTCGGCGCCGACAAGGCGGTGGTCGCCGCTCTCACTGAAACCGTGAAGAATATCGACGATAACATCAAGAGCCTGGTCGCGGCCGCCCGCGAGCGGTTGGAGGTCGCCGCGCAGCATGGGAAGCAATACGATGCGCTGCGCAGCGCGCAGGCGGACTTCGTTGCCGCCGCCAACCCTGCGATGCTGGACGCCCAAACCCAGATCAACGCCATCCTCAGCAGTGCCATTCTTTCTCAGGATGATGCAACCCAGGCGGCGCGGACCATCGACCAGCTCGGCAACGTCGTCACCAGCGGCAACCTGATGGCATCCGAGATGACCGCTGCGCTCTCGGCAAACAGCAGCGAAACGCTCGAAGCCATCGATAGGGAATTCAAGGCCGCGCAGGCGCGCGTCAAGTCGAATCTCGATTTGCTGCCGCAAAACTCCACGACCAAGGCGCTCAAGGACGCAGCGCTAAAATTGCTGGCGCTGGGCGAGGGCAAGGCAGGTGTCTTTAGACTTCGCCAGAGGGAACTGGACGCCAACGATTACGGCCAGCTGGTGCTCGATGAAACCCGCAAGCTCAATGTCGGTCTTGGCATCAGCGTGCAGCAACTGGTCAGCGGCGTGCAGAGCGAGACCGACGCCTCGACCTGGCAGGCCCGCAAGGAGATCTCGCTCGCGACCACGGTCATGCTTGCGCTCGGCGGCCTCACCCTGGTCGGATCCGTGCTGTTCGTCTGGCTCTATGTCGGCCGCAGCATCCTGCGCCGGATCGGCAATCTGCAACGCTCGATGCAGCTTCTGTCGGACGGCGACCTCGAGTCGGAAATCTATCGCTCACACCAGCGCGACGAGATCGCGTCGATGGCGAACTCGCTGCAGATTTTCCGCGAGAGCATGATCGAAGCCCGCGCGCTCTCCGCCGATCAGGACAGGGACCGCATCGGCAAGGCCGAACGCGCCTCCCGCATGGAGACCCGGATCGCCGAATTCGAGGCAACCGTCCGCACCGCGCTGGACAGCCTGCAGAAATCGGCCAATTCCATGCAGGCAACGGCGCAAAGCATGTCGGCGACCGCTGACCAATCCAGTGCGCTGGTGAACGCGGTGGCCTCCGCCGCCGAGGAAACCTCGGCCAACGTCCAGACGGTATCCGCGGGCACCGAGGAATTGTCCTCGTCGATCGCCGAAATCGGCCGCCAGGTGGTCACTTCGGCGCAGATCGCCCGCAAGGCCGTCGAAGAAGCAGGGGCAACCGACGCCACCATGCAGGGTCTTGCCGACAACGCCAGCCGCATCAACGTCGTGGTCGATCTGATTCAGGTGATCGCTTCGCAGACCAACCTGCTCGCGCTCAACGCCACCATCGAAGCCGCGCGCGCCGGCGAAGCCGGCCGCGGCTTTGCGGTGGTCGCCTCCGAGGTAAAAAGCCTCGCCAACCAGACCGCGAAGGCCACCGACGAAATTCGCGCACAGATCGCCAGCATGCAGCAGGTGACGACCTCGGCGGTCGGCGCCATCAGGAACATCGGGCAGACCATCGGCGAGATCAACGACGTCACCACCGCGATCGCGGCGGCGGTGGAGGAGCAGGGCGCGGCGACGCGCGAGATCGCCCGCAACGTTCAGCACGCCGCCGGCGGCACAGCCGAGGTTTCCAGCAACATCGTCGGCGTCTCCACCGCTTCCGCCGAAGCCGGATCAGCCGCCGGCGAGGTGCTGAGCGCCTCCAGCGCGCTGCGCCGCGAAGCCGACGTTCTCCGCGCGGAGATCGACGCCTTCCTGAGCAACATCCGGGCGGCTTAGAAGCCCGAGCGGCAACTAGTCGGATTGGTCATTCCGGGATGGTGCGTAAGCACCAGACCTCAGATGTGCAATTGCACATCTGGGAATCCTTGGATACCGGGTTCTATGCTTCGCATAGCCCCGGAATCACGGCTTGCTATGAATTTTGCCCAAAGCGGCACCTGTTTTTTCGGCTGGCGTTGCGCCGAATGTGCGGCTAAGCCGATAGCAGGACATTGCGACGCAAAACGATGCACTCAAGAACAGACACCGTTCACTCCTCGGCCGAGGCGCTGCGATACCCCTGGGAAAACCATCCCGGTCCGGATCAGGCCGTCGAGGTGATGCCGGGCGTATTGTGGGTCCGGCTCAAATTGCCGTTCCGCCTCAACCACGTGAACATCTATCTGCTCGCCGACGGCGAGGGCTGGACGATGGTGGATTCCGGATTCGGCAACGAGGAATCGATCGCGGCCTGGACCGCGCTGTTCGAGGGCCCGCTGGCTCACGTCAAGATCACGCGGCTGATCGTGACCCATTCGCATCCCGATCATGTCGGTCTCGCTGGATGGATCGTCGAGCGCTTCAGCTGCCCGCTGCATATGTCGCAAGTCGAATATCTGCAATCGGTCTACCATCAGAACCGCGGCACCGAAGAACGCCGAAACGCGCAGCGGCTGTTCTTCCGCCGCCACGGCATGGACGAGAGCCTGACCGACAAATTGCTCGGCCGGGGCCAGGATTATTTGAAGCGGGTTTCGATCCTGCCGCCGTCCTATCGCCGCATCTCGCATGGCGACGAAATTTCCATCGGCAGGCGGCGCTTCAAGGTCATCACCGGCGGCGGCCATGCGCTCGACCAGGTGATGCTGTATTGCGCCGCCGACAAACTGTTCCTGTCCGCCGACCAGGTGCTGAGCAAGATTTCACCCAATGTCAGCGTCTGGGCGGTGGAGCCCGACCAGAACTCGCTCGGGGAGTATCTCGCCTCATTGGCGAGCCTCACCACGACCCTGCCCTATGACGTCATCGTGCTGCCCGGCCACGGCGTGCCGTTTTACGGATTGAAGACACGCATCAAGCAGTTGGCCGATCATCACGAGGATCGCTGCAGACTGATCGCCGAGGCATGCCAGGAGGTGCCGAAAACATCCAAGGAACTGGTGCCGGTGGTGTTCCACAAGCACGCACTCGACGTGCACCAGATGGGATTTGCGGCCGGCGAACTGATCGCCCATGTCAATTACATGCTGGTCGAGGGGCGTCTGACCGCCGAGGAAGCCGACGGCGTGCTCCGCTTCAGGACGACGTGACGCGCTTTTGAAGCACCCTAAAGGCGCAGTCCCGTCCACGGGACGTAGCACAGCATGCACGTTGTCACGCGCGCTTCTCGAGCCATAACGATACCCCGCTTAGCTTCCTGATCAGAGCGATCAGGTTGCCGACTCCGGCTCCCGAATGGAAGGCACCGCCGCCTGCTCGCCCGGCGGCCCTCGCCTGACCGACCCAAACCAGCTGGGCGACGGCGCGGAAGACCTCATAGTAGAGCACGGCCTGATCATCGAGCGGCCGGAGCTCCCGGTACGTGCGCTCGTAGCGTCGTAGAGCCGCGCCGATAATCGCGCGTGCCGTAACACGCAATGCCCATGGCAGAGGAAGCGGAACGGCGGACATGTTGGCGATCGCTGAACCCACATCCATGGCGGGCTCTGCGATGACTGCATTGGCCCAGTCGATGACCCCGGTGGGCTCATTGTTGTCGGCAAGGATGTTGAGCGGGTGGAAATCGCCATGGCAGATCGCCGCGTCTCGCGCCTTTGAAGGTCGATGATCGTCCAGCCAGGCAAGGCCGGGTTGCAGTCCGGTGAGAGGGCACCGCCCGACAATCGCCCTGAGCCGTGCCAACTGGCCCTCGAAGGTAATAGCTCCCGCGTCGATGCCCGCCGCCGTTACTGCCCGCAGCAGGGTTTCGGCCGGCAATTGATGCAGGCGGATCTGCATATCTACCCATTGGTCGATTATCCGGGCGAGGATGGCCGGAAGGTTGAACAGCAACTGCAGCTGTCCGACAAGGGAAGTGCCGGCGCCCAAACCCTCGATATCATGGGCCAGGGTTTGCCCCGACAGTCGGGTCATGACCATGAAGGGTCCGCCGAGGAGGTCCTGATCGCTTTCCGTCACTATCACGCGGGGTGCGGGAAAGCCCATTTCGGCGAGAGTATTCTGGACAATGGTTTCCAGCTTCACCCGCGCCGGATCGGCGTTGGCATGACTGAGGCGCAGGATCAACGGCCCCACCAAAGGAGGGGTAACACGATCGAGTGTGAAGCCAAAAATCGCAGCGTCAAAGCCGCCCTGAATCCGCGTTGGCCCGGCTAGATACACCGCGTCTGGGCACCCGAAGGCGTGCGCCAGATGATCGAGCAGCCGCCTGGCCACTTCTGCGTCATTGAACGGGTGCATCGCGATGTACTTCCGCCACCTCAACGCCAATCACGGTTATCACTCCCAAACGCCGCTGTCCCGTCACGAACCCACGCAGACAATAGGTTGGTATTGAGCGTGGAGAGTCCGGTCCGGGTCAAATCGCTCCCGAAACGGCATGTCCGAACCACGTCCGTTCCAGCTGATAGCGACCGCATCGCCGACGGACTGCCGCTGCGGAATTGCCAAGCGGCCTGCGGCCATCCATCATGGGCGCCAATGGGAGCCGGCACGATGTTCTCAAGCCGGGCTGGGGAGGACGACAATGCCTGACGTATTGAATTTGATCAGCCGCATCGTGTTGTCGGCGGTGTTCATTGTTTACGGGTATCTGGCGTTTGCCGATGTCAAGGCCTGGGTCAACTTCAATCAAGCGGCGCTGAAGCGCTTCTTCGACGTCGTCGCCGGTGGCATGGCGCCCCCGACCTGGTTCGGCTATTTGATCGCGACGATCCAGCTGGTGGGCGGACTTGCAATCCTTGCCGGTTTCAAGACCCGCTGGGTCGCTTATGCATTCGTCGCTTATCTGCTCTTCGTCGAGTTCTTTGCCCACAATTTCTGGGACATGCAGGGAGGGGCGCGCGGCGCCAACATGGCGCATTTCTACAAGAACCTCGCCATCATCGGTGGTTTCCTGCTGCTCGCGCTGCAAGGCGCGGGACGCTATTCGGTGGATGGGCAAATATCCCGCGCGTGAACCTGGACACTGGCGGCGCCCGCACGCGCTTTCAACCCTCAACGTCAGCCCATGGACGGGTTCGCTGGGCCGAACCGCCGCCAACGGCGCATGGATTTAGGATCAAGTTTTGTTGCGCGCATCCAGCATTGCCAAACCCCGATTCTGCCTCGACATCAATCCTGGAAAGGCTCTAAATACGGGTTCCGGGCCTCCAGTTCCAGCTTCCGTTTCAGGTTTTTGCGATGGATTACAACAGGTTCTTTACGACCGCCCTCAACCGCCTGCATGATGAGCGGCGCTACCGGGTTTTCGCCGACCTCGAGCGGATCGCCGGCCGATTCCCGCATGCGGTGTGGCATTCCCCGAAGGGGCCTCGCAACGTCGTGATGTGGTGCTCCAACGACTACCTCGGAATGGGGCAACACCCCAAGGTGGTCGGCGCCATGATCGAGACCGCCACCCGGGTCGGCACCGGCGCCGGCGGCACCCGCAACATCGCGGGCAACCATCACCCCCTGGTGCAGCTCGAGCAGGAATTGGCCGACCTGCACGGCAAGCAAGCGGCGTTATTGTTCACCTCGGGCTACGTCTCGAACCAGACCGGCATCGCGACCATCGGCAAGCTCATTCCGAATTGCCTGATCCTCTCGGATGCGCTCAACCACAATTCGATGATCGAAGGCATCCGCCAGTCCAGCTGCGAGCGCCAGATTTTTCGCCATAGCGACATGGCGCATCTCGAGGAATTGCTGCGCGCCGCCGGCCCCGACCGGCCAAAACTGATCGCCTGCGAGAGCCTGTATTCGATGGATGGCGATATCGCGCCGCTTTCGAAGATCTGCGATCTCGCCGAGCGTTATGGCGCCATGACCTATGTAGACGAGGTTCATGCGGTGGGCATGTATGGTCCGCGCGGCGGCGGTATTGCCGAGCGCGACGGCGTCATGCTCCGCATCGATATTCTGGAAGGCACGCTTGCCAAGGCGTTCGGCTGCCTCGGCGGCTATATCGCCGCAAATTCCGACATCATCGATGCCGTTCGTTCCTATGCCCCCGGCTTCATCTTCACGACCTCGCTGCCGCCAGCGATCTGTTCCGCTGCGACCGCTGCGATCCGGCACCTCAAAACGTCGAGCTGGGAGCGCGACCGCCACCAGGATCGCGCCGCCCGCGTCAAGGCGATCCTGACTGCCGCCGGGCTGCCGGTGATGTCGAGCGACACCCATATCGTGCCGCTGTTTGTCGGCAACCCCGAAAAATGCAAGCGGGCCTGCGACATCCTGCTGGAAGAGCACGGCATCTACATCCAGCCGATCAACTATCCGACCGTCGCCAAGGGCACCGAGCGGCTGCGGATCACGCCTTCGCCCTACCACGATGACGGATTGATCGATCAGCTTGCCGAAGCGCTGCTTCAGGTCTGGGAGCGCCTCGGTATGCCGCTTCACGAGAAATCCCTGGCGGCCGAATAGTCCCTATCCTCTCACCCTGCCGCGAAACCGGCCCCTGGGCCGGCGACATGGCGATGCTTTGCCGGTTCAATCCGGCTATACTCCCTCCCTGCGACGGCGGTGGCTTGCGCTAGCCCGGGTCAATGCGCACGCCACGATGGTTAAGGGAGTAAGCAGCGATGCTGCACGACTGGGGCGTGATCGCGGCCGCATTCGGCTACATCGGGTTCCTGTTTCTGGTTGCGAGCTATGGCGACCGCATGTCGCCGACGCAGCGCGGCCGCGCCGGCACGCTGATCTATCCGCTCTCGCTGGCAATCTATTGCACGTCGTGGACGTTTTTCGGTTCGGTCGGATTCGCCTCCCGCACCAGTGTCGATTTTCTTGCGATCTATATCGGCCCGATCCTGATGATCGGGCTCTGCACGCCGCTGCTGCGCCGCGTGATCCAGCTTGCCAAATCGCAGAACATCACCTCGATCGCCGATTTCATCGCCGCGCGCTACGGCAAGAGCCAGGCGGTTGCCGCGACGGTGGCGGTGATCGCGATCATCGGATCGGTGCCCTACATCGCGCTCCAGCTCAAGGCGGTGGCGTCGTCGCTCGAAACCATCCTCAGCGAAGACCAGGCCATCGCCTCTGTTCCGATCATCGGCGATATGGCGCTGATCGTGACGCTGGCGATGGCAGCCTTCGCGGTGCTGTTCGGAACCCGCCAGAGCGACGCGACGGAACATCAGCATGGCCTTATGCTGGCGGTCGCCACCGAATCCATCGTGAAACTGGTGGCATTTCTTGCGGCCGGCATATGCGTCACGTTCTTGTTGTTCGGTCCGTTCGAACTGATCGAGCGCGCGATGAAGACGCCGGAAGCGGTGCGCGCCATCAACTACACGCCATCGGCCGGCAATTTCCTGACCATGGTGCTGTTGTCGTTTTGCGCGATCATGCTGCTGCCGCGCCAGTTTCACGTCAGCGTGGTCGAGAATTCCAGCGACGCCGAGGTAGGCCGGGCACGTTGGCTGTTTCCGCTGTATCTGGTCGCCATCAACCTGTTCGTGATCCCGATCGCTATCGCCGGTCTGGTGACCTTTCCGTTCGGCGCGGTCGACAGCGACATGTTTGTGCTGGCGCTGCCGATCGAGGGCAATGCCGTATTGCTCAGCGTCGGCGTCTTCATCGGCGGCCTGTCGGCGGCAACCGCCATGGTGATCGTCGAATGCGTCGCGCTTTCGATCATGGTCTCGAACGACATCGTGGTGCCGCTGGTGCTCCAGCGCGGTCCGCAATCGCGCGCGGGCGAGCGGGACTTTGGCGACTTCCTGCTCAGGGTTCGCCGTTTCGCGATTTTCGCCATCATGGTGATGGCCTATTTTTACTATCGTGCGCTGGGCAACGCGCAATTGGCGTCGATCGGGCTGTTGTCTTTCGCGGCCATCGCGCAGCTTGCCCCGGCTTTTTTCGGCGGCCTGTTCTGGCGGCGCGCGACCGCGCGCGGCGCCATGGCGGGCATGCTGGTCGGCGTTGCCGTGTGGAGCTATACCCTGTTTATTCCGAGCTTTTTGGGCGGCAGTCCCGCCGGCCTCTTGCTGCTGCAGCACGGGCTGTTCGGCATCGAAGCATTGCGCCCGCAAGCCCTGTTCGGCGCCGATCTGCCGCCGCTTCTGCATGGCGTTCTGTGGTCGCTCTCGCTTAACCTGCTGACCTATATCGTGCTGTCGCTCGCGCGCGAGCCGTCCTCGATCGAACGGTTGCAGGCGGACCTGTTTGTGCCCGATACGCTCGCGCCGACGACGCCGACGTTCCGCCGCTGGCGCACCACGGTGACGGTGCAGGATATTCAGAGCACGGTGGCGCAGTATCTCGGCCCCGATCGCGCGCATCATGCGTTCGAAGCCTTTGCGGTCACCCACAACACCCGCCTCGACCCGGCGGCGCCGGCCGATTTCGAACTGCTGCAGCATGCGGAGCACCTGATCGCGTCGTCGATCGGCGCGGCCTCCTCGCGTCTGGTGATGTCGCTGATGCTGCGCAAGCGTACCGTCTCCGCCAAGGCCGCGCTCAAACTGCTCGACGATTCCCACGCCGCGCTGCACTTCAATCGCGAGATCCTGCAGACCGCGCTGAACCATGTACGGCAGGGTATCGCGGTGTTCGACGCGGAGTTGCAGCTGATCTGTTCAAACCGGCAGTTCGGCGAGATTCTTGGGTTGCCGCTGCACCTCGTGCAGATCGGGATTCCGCTCCAGGAAATCCTGGAATTCATGGGGTCGATCAGCCCCGCGGGTCTGGGCGACAGCCACGCGTTATTGGAAAGGCGGCTGGCCGCCTATACCACCGAAGGCAAGCCGTATCTGGAACGCCTTCCCGACCGTCACATGGTGATCGAGGTGCGCAGCAACCGGATGCCCGGCGGCGGACTGGTCATCACCTTTTCCGACGTCACGCCGTCCTTCGAGGCCGCCGAAGCGCTGGAACGCGCCAATGCCACCCTGGAAAAACGCGTGCGGGATCGTACCGAGGAGCTCACCCGGCTGAATTCGGAACTGGCGCTGGCCAAGAGCACCGCCGAGGACGCCAACATCTCGAAGACGCGTTTTCTGGCGGCGGCGAGCCACGACATCCTGCAACCGTTGAATGCGGCGCGGCTCTATGTGACGAGCCTGGTCGAGCGCCAAAACGGCGGCGAGGATTCTCGCCTGGTCGAAAACATCGACGACTCGTTGGAGGCGATCGAAGAAATCCTCGGGGCTCTCCTGGATATTTCCCGGCTCGACGCCGGCGCCATGACGCCTTCGATCACCAGTTTCAAGATCGGCGACCTGATGCGCTCGCTGGAAATCGAATTCGCGCCGATCGCACGCGCCAAGGGACTGAAGCTGACTTTCGTGCCCTGCTCGCTGCCGGTGGCATCCGATCGTCTGCTGCTGCGGCGGCTGATGCAGAACCTGATCTCCAACGCGATCAAATATACCCCGCGCGGGCGCGTACTGGTCGGTTGCCGGCGCCACGGCCAGTCGCTGCAGCTCGGCGTTTACGACACCGGCGTCGGCATTCCCACTCTCAAGCGCAGTGAGATCTTCAAGGAGTTCCACCGCCTGGAGCAGGGCGCGCGGATTGCACGCGGCCTTGGACTGGGACTCTCGATCGTCGAGCGCCTTGCGCGCGTCCTCAACCACGGCATTGCACTCGACTCCAATGTCAGCGGCGGCTCGTTTTTTTCGGTAACGGTGCCGATCGCAAAAGCGATCAATTACACCGCGGCCGTCACCAGCGCGACCTCGCTTTCCAGGACGCCGATGAGCGGTGCCCTCGTCGTTTGTATCGAGAACGACCCGGCGATCCTGGACGGCATGAGGACGCTGCTGACCGCCTGGGACGCCAAGGTGATTGCGGTGGCCGATCCCGAGGCCGCGATCGGGCCGATCGAGGCCGCGGGCGGACAGGTTACCGGTCTTCTGGTCGACTATCACCTCGACCGCGGCAACGGCGTCGCCGCGATCCGGGACATTCGCCGCCGGTTCGGCGAGAATATTCCGGCGATCCTGATCACCGCCGATCGCAGTCCAAATGTACGGGCGGCGGCGCGGGAAGAGAACATTGCGGTGCTCAACAAGCCGGTCAAACCGGCGTCCTTAAGGGCCTTGCTGGGTCAATGGCGCAGCCAGCAGATGCTGGCCGCGGAATAGGCGAGCTGATCTCGTGAGCGGATCTATTCCGGTGGGGGGGCGTCTTGCCGCCACTGGCCGCCGGCAATTTTCGCCGCGGCGATCACCGCCTGGGTGCGGCTCTCGACGCCGAGCTTTTGCAGGATCGCCGATACATGCGCCTTGATCGTCGCTTCGGACACGCCAAGCTCATAGGCGATCTGCTTGTTGAGCAGGCCTTCCGACAGCATCATCAACACCCTCACCTGCTGCGGGGTCAGCGTCACCAGCCGGTCGCGCAGGCGAGCCATATCCGGATCGGCGGCGGCCGATAGATCGGTGTCCGGCGGTATCCAGACGTCGCCATCCATCACCTTCACGATCGCGTCGCGCAACGTCTCGACCCCGAACCGCTTGGGAATGAATCCCGAGGCGCCGAAATCCAGCGACTTGCGGATGGTGCCGACATCGTCGCTGGCGGATACGATCACCACCGGGATCGCCGGATATTGCGCGCGCAGATAAATCAGCCCGGAGAAGCCGGAGATCCCCGGCATGCTCAGATCGAGCATGATCAGATCGACGTCGGAATCCCGCTCGAGCAGCGCGGTCAGTTCGTCGAACGATCCGGCTTCGTCGATCTTCGCCGAGGCCACGACGGTTGCGACCGCTTGTCGCAGCGCATCGCGGAACAGCGGATGGTCATCGGCAATGACGAGGTGCGTGCTGACAGAGGCGGTCATTTATTTCTTGCAAGCGTTGCGGCAAACCCGGTAGCCGCGTTGTAGAGACCGCAATTGTCCCCTGACGAGTGCTTGCATGCAAGCGCGCAATCTTCTCATGCGGTCAAGCGGTTAACCCCTCCGCTTTGTGCGCCGCAATAAGGCCCGTGCCGGGAACATGGTCCGGTGCATGTAACGGTCGGATTGTCAGGACCAACCGTGCAGAGGGCCAAAAGTCTTATTGGGAGCGGCTTCACGGCGATGTTACCGTGGATTCGAAGCTCCATGCATCAACCGGCAAAAAGATCGGGACATGGTGGCGAGCGTTGCAACAGCGATTTAGGGAGCACCCAGGATGACCACGATAGCTGCAACATCAGCGCGGGCACGCATTCCAGCAAACTTCCGACGCGTCATCACCGCCGCGGCGGGCGGAAACGTAATCGAATGGTATGATTTCTATATTTTCGGAAGCTTGGCCACGATCTTGTCGGTCAAATTCTTCGATAAGAGCCACCCCGTCGCCGCCCTGCTCAGCACGATCGCGCTGTTCACCGCCGGGTTCCTGGTCCGGCCGTTGGGGGCATTTGTGTTCGGCTGGCTGGGAGACGTGGTCGGCCGCAAGTATACCTTCATCATGACGCTCGTCGGCATGGCACTCGGCACCGGGGCGATCGGGTTGATTCCGACCATCGATCAGATCGGCCTGAGCGCCGCGTTCATCCTGTTCGGTTTACGGATGGTCCAGGGTCTTTGCCTGGGCGGCTCATATGGCGGCGCCATCACCTATGTCGCCGAGCACGTGCCGGAAAATCGCCGCGGCTACTATACCGGCTGGTTGCAGACCTCGCCGACCCTTGGAATCGTGCTGTCGCTCATCGTGATCATCGCGACCCGCAGCTACGCTGGCGAGGCCGTGTTCAACGACTGGGCGTGGCGGATTCCGTTCCTGTTCTCCTTCCTCTTGGTGTTCGTCACCATGTACATGCGGGCCAATTTCGAGGAGTCGCCGGTCTACGCGGAGATCAAGGCCAAGGGGCAGACGAGCACAAATCCATGGCGCGAGGCCTTCCTCGATCCCCAGAATCTCAAATACGTGGTGATCGCCACCATCGTGGTATTGGGCGAGGGCGTGGTCTGGTACAGCAGCCAGTTCTGGGCGCTGTTCTACCTGCAGACGGTTTCCAAGGTGGACACGCTCACCAGCTCTCTCATCGTGGGACTCGGACTCGTCATCGGGACCCCGACACTCATCTTGTTCGGCTGGCTGTCAGATATCATCGGCCGCAAGCCGGTGATCCTGGGCGGATTCCTTCTTGCGGCGGTTACCTACTATCCGCTGTATACGTGGCTCGGGGCGGTCACGCAGCCGGGCCACATCAACATCCCGGTTGCAGTTTTGATCGTCGCCATTCTGGTCGCCTATGTCGGGATGGTCTACGGGCCGATCGGCGCGTTCCTCGCTGAATATTTCCCCAGCAGGATCCGCTACACGTCGGTATCCATGCCGTATATGATTGGCAACGGCTGGGGCGGCGGGTTGGTGCCATTCATCACCACGGCGGCTTATTCTGCGACGGGTAGTCTTGCCTATGCGCTGATCTATCCCATCGCAGTTCCTCTGGTGTGCTTCGTGCTCTCGCTGTTCCTGATGCCTGAAACTCGCCAAATGAGCATCTGGGATGAAGATGAAAAGGCGCTCTCGAAAAGTTAAGAATCTCAGGGATGTGCGGGGCCCGTTCAGCCCCGCAGTTTTTTATCGCGGAGCATCCAAAAGGCCTGGCGATTGGCGTTAGGCCTTCGCAAGAAAACCCGGCCGCGGACCACTCCCGCGGCCGGGTCTGCTTTCAGCCGGCAACACCCGCAAACTGCAGCACGATCTGACGGCGATGCGGCCGGGCGCGATGCTCGATCAGGTAGACCGCCTGCCACGTTCCCAGCATGAGTTCGCTCTTGAGGACCGGGATGTGCAGCGACGTTGCCGTCAGCATGGTCTTGACATGCGCGGGCATGTCATCGGGGCCTTCGGTGTCGTGGCGCCATCCGGCGTCCTCGGGTGCCAGCCGGTCGAGCGCCGTCGTCAAATCCTCGAGCACCGACGGATCGGCGTTTTCCTGTATCGTCAGCGACGCCGAGGTATGGCGGATGAACAGCGCCACCGCGCCCTCTTTCGCGCCCGCGTCCTTTGCGAATTTCGCGATCTCGGCGGTGATATCGGTAAAACCGCGCCCGGAGGTTTGAACGGTCAGCAACGAGGACACGATGGCGGTGGCGCTGACGGTAGATGACGGAGAGCGCGAGAGCGATTTGGATGAATTCATGAATGATCTCTCAACATGTCGTCCCGGCGAACGTCGGGACCCATAACCGCCGGCGTTGGCTGTTTAACAGGAGGCCTCACCCGATCGCTTGATCGACAGGCCGCGGCGTATGGGTCCCCACTTTCGCGGGGACGACGGTGGAAGGAGCGGCGCTAGATCTTGCCCGCTACATCCTTCTGCATCCGGTTGGCGATCTCGACCAGCCGCCGCCACGCCCGCTCGAGGAACGACATCATGCGATCCATGTCGCGGTCGCTCGGCAGCGGAATTTCGATCTTGCGCTCGCCCTCGGCCACCTTCGGCTCAGGTTTCTTCAACGAGTCCGCCTTCGGCAGCGGCTCGTCGATCTTACCGGGGACGGTCGGCTCGCGCGCCGCCAGTTCTGTCTTGAGCTTCTCATTGTCGGCCTGCAACCGGCCAATTTCCGCGTCGAGCGCTGCGCGTTCGTCGGGCACCGCATAGCAGGCCCAGCCGGCGCCGGTGTTGTTGCAGGTCGAGACGGCGCCGGTGCGGGTATCCAACCTGAGTACGCCGTCGGCGACCGGCGCCAGCGCATAACGGCCGTTCTCGGTGTCCGGCATCGATGCCGCGGCGGCCGAGCCTGATCCACCGAGGCAAACAAGCACTGCCGCAGCGGCGGTAGCGGTAGCAGTAGCGGTAGAGAATTTTGAGGGCGGTGTCGCTGTCATCATGGGATTGCTCCACCTCAAAACCCGATAAGATCTTCCTGTCCTGCGCTTGATCCTACACCTGCGCGCGATAAGGCGCGCGCCCTGACTTCAACGCGTCCGCGAGCAATTCGATCCGATCCTGTCCCCAGAATACCTCGCCATCGAGCACATAGGCCGGCGATCCGAACACGTCCGCCGCCAGCGCATCCTGGCGGTTTTGCTCGTAGGCCGCGCTGATCTCATCGGATCCGGAACGCTCGACCAATTGCTTGCCGGGAAGTCCCGTATCGTCGGCGATCCTAACCAGCGTCGCCGGATCGGCGAGATTGAGCTGGTCTTCCCATACCGCCGCATAGGCCCGCCGCAGAAAGGCATCGGGATCGCGGCCGGCCTCGAGCGCCGCGATCACAACGCCGTCGGCGAGCCGCGCGTTGAACGGCCAATTCGCCGGCTGAACATGAAACTTCAGGTCGCGCTTGTCGCGCCAGCGCTGCAGTTCGACCATCCGATAGCGCTGCCGCACCGGATGGCGCTTGGCCAGCGGCAAGCCACCGGTTTCGGAGAACAGATCGACCAGCACCACCGGCTTGTGATTGACCTGGAGGCCGTGGGTATTTGCGACTTCCCGAAAAGGACCGTGCCCGATATAGGCCCACGGAGATTGAAGCGAAAAATAGTAATCGACCTGACGCGGCATGCGGGCTCCCGAGCTCAATCTGGATGCTACCGGACATCCCAACAGACCGACCAGTACTGTGCAAGATCGATCGCCGCCCGAGCCAGCGATTGCGGTGCCGCGACGGCTCCGCCCGCGTTCGATTTAGCCTGAATAATCCAATTAAATCAGTTTACTAAGTGGTTACGACGCAATCTTGACTTGGTTGGAGGCGGTCAGTATGGTCCCCGCGGCTTTTGCGGGCGACGGGGCGTAATTTCCATCTACTGCGACATCGTTTCGGGTCTCCACAACATGGCGGACGGCACGAAAGACGGCGGAAATGGAAGTCGCGATAAATCGTCCGACGAAGCTGCGCTTTCCGCAAGGCTCGGAAGTCTGGATCACCGTTTGTCCGAAATTCGGGACAACCGCAAAATCAGGACTGACCAACCCGGATCTGGAAGTGGAGACGCAGCTGCCAGAGCCTCGGCGATGGCACGCGGTTTCCGGCTTTCTTCGGAGTTGATCGCCGGCGTTGTTGTCGGAGCGGTGATTGGCTGGGGATTCGACCGCTTGTTGTCGACATCGCCGTTCGGTCTCATCGTGTTCTTTCTGCTCGGCTTTGTCGCCGGCGTGGTCAACGTGGTGAGGTCTGCGGGCGTGACCCCGGGCAGGCGCTGAGCGCTGACGGGAAGTCCTGGCCTTTGAAATTCGATTGCCGGCAGGAAAGCCGGAGGACCAAGAGCCGCGCGGATGAAAATCGACCCGATCCACCAGTTCAACATCGAGCCGTTGTTCACGATCGGCCATATCGGCAATCAGACGATCGCCATCACCAACTCGTCGCTCTACATGTTCCTGGCGGTAGCGCTGATCTCGATCCTGATGATCGGCGGCGTTGCGGGGCGGCAGCTGGTGCCCGGGCGATTCCAGTCGATGGCCGAAATCAGCTACGAGTTCGTCGCCTCCATGATCCGCAGCACCGCCGGCGCGGAGGGCATGAAGTTCTTCCCGCTGGTCTTCTCGCTGTTCATGTTCATCTGCGTCTCGAACCTGGTCGGCATCATTCCCTACACCTTCACCGTCTCGAGCCACATCATCATCACGGCGACGCTCGCACTGCTGGTGTTCTTCATCGTGCTGATTTACGGCCTCTACAGGAACGGCCTGAAATTCTTCAAGATCTTCGTGCCGTCGGGCATTCCGATCTACATCCTGCCGCTCGTCGTCTTCATCGAGATCTTCTCGTTCTTCCTGAAGCCGATCTCGCACAGCGTGCGTCTGTTCGCCAACATGCTGGCCGGCCATATCGCGCTCAAGGTGTTCGCGGGCTTCGTCGCCATGCTCGGTTTCTCGCTCGGCGCCATCGGCTGGATCGGCGGCATCGCCCCGCTCGCGCTCACCGTGGCGCTCACCGCGCTCGAACTCTTGGTCGCGTTCCTGCAGGCCTATGTGTTTGCGATCCTGACCTGCATCTATCTCAACGACGCCATTCATCCGGGACATTAAACGGTACCGGGAATTCCACCCACCCTTCGTCTTTCTTTCCTCAAGGAGCTAAAAATGGATCCGGCAGCAGCAAAACTCATCGGCGCGGGCATCGCGTGCATCGGCATGGGCGGTGCGGGCGTGGGCGTAGGCGTCATCTTCGGCAACTACCTCGCCGCCGCGGTGCGCAATCCATCCGCCGCCCAGGGCCAGTTCGGCAACCTGATCTTCGGCTTCGCCGTGACCGAAGCGCTCGGCATCTTCTCGCTGCTGATCGCGCTGCTCCTGCTGTTCGTTCCGCTCTAAGGCTGTTCCCTCGCGTCGTCTTTTAAGACGGCGCGCACGACAGCAACAGGAGAACTCCATGGCTGAGAGTCGTGGCGAGGCAAAAGGCCAGAAGACCGGCGCTCACAGCGAAGCCGATGGCGGTCACGGCGGAGCATTCCCTCCGTTCGACTCCTCCACCTTCGCTTCCCAGCTGGTGTCGCTGGTCATCGCCTTCGTCGCGCTTTACCTGATTGTCTCGCGAATCGCGCTGCCGCGCGTCGGCAGCATGCTTGACGAGCGTCAGGCAGCGATCGAGGGCGATCTGGCCGAGGCGCAGAAGCTGAAGGACGAGTCCGACGCTGAGCTGAAAGCCTATGAAAACGAACTGGCTGCGGCGCGCGCCCGCGCGCACGCGATCAGCGCCGAGACCCGCGAAAAGCTCAACGCGGCATCCGAGGCCGAGCGCAGGACGCTGGAAGAGCGTTTGACGCACAAGCTCATCGAGGCGGAGAAAACCATCGCCCAAACCCGCGAGGCCGCGATGCGCAACGTCCGCGGCATCGCCGCCGACGCCGCCGCCGCGATCGTGCAGCGGCTCACCGGGGTGCAGCCCGACGGCAAGACGACAAAGCGCGCCGTTGACGCCTCCTTGAAGGGATAGTTGCGATGTTGTTCGAACCGGAATTCTGGGTCGCCGTAGCCTTCGTCATCCTGATGGGCCTGTTCGCTTATCTGGGCGTCCATCGCACCGTGCTGCAGACGCTCGATCGTCGCAGCGAGCGCATCAAGGCCGAACTCGACGATGCGCGCCGCCTCAAGGAAGAGGCCGCTAAGGTGCTGGCGGAATATGAGGCGCGTCGCGCCAGCGCCGAACGCGAGGCCGAGGACATCATTGCCAGCGCAAGAGCCGAAGCCGAGCGCATTGCCGGCGAAGCCAAGGCCAAGATGGAAGATTTCGTCGCGCGGCGCACCAAGACCGCCGAGAGCAAGATCGCGCTGGCCGAAGCCCAGGCGCTGGCCGATGTCCGCGCGGCCGCTGCCGACGCCGCGGTCGCTGCCGCTTCCACCATCCTGTCGCAATCGGTGAAGGGCGAGATGGCCGACGAGCTTTTGGCCAAGGGCATCGCCGAAGTCCGCGCCAAGCTGAACTGAGGCCTTCCTTCCCCAAGACAAAAGCCGCCCGCGATCATTCCGGCGGCTTTTGTGCCTTCTTGCTCTCCGCCTTCTTCGCCGCTTTCGGCTTGGGCTCCGGTTTCAGCGCCTGCGGATCGAAGCCGATATAGAAGATGTAGGAATCCCCGGCCGCGCCGAGCGGCACCGGATAGACCAAGTCCTCGGCGACCAGGGCAAACGGGACGTTGCCGTCCTCCGACATCGATACCGTCGTCCGGTAGACCTTGGTGGCGATCGTCTTCTCCTGCACGCCGCCCTGCACCACCGCGACGCGAAGCGGGATTTCGACCGTGGAAGGCGCGCCCGCCGGGCCGGCGATGACGCGGCCCTGAATGCCGATCCGTGCGGTGATCTGGTCGCCGTTCTTCGTGCAATCGCGGGCGGTTCGCGTGATGGTGGCCTGAACCCGCAGATCGTTGCCGACCGGCTGCTTGCCCGGCGCGGCCACCGCATAGGTCGACGCGCCGGCGCGAATGCTGACCGGAGGACAGGTCAAGTCGGTCTCGCCTTCGGCAGGCGGCGCCGCCTCGGCGGGTTGTTCCGGCCTTACGCCAAAGAGACTCTTGAAGCGATCGCCAAGCGACTGCGAGGACGCCGGCGCCGCCAACATGCCGTAACCGGCTGCAAATGAGACCGCGGCCAGAAGCGCGATCCTGCGACAGCTGCCAGACGCGGCAGCCCTCATGATCACATGCTTGTCACCCATTCGACGTCCCTGGCATCCCCATCCGACCCTCGTCCCCCTTGGGGCCGCGTTATAGCAGCGCAATGGCGGCGAACCCAAGGCGCACAAAGGCGCAGCAAAACCCGGTGTCAGCCGCGAAAATCCTCATGCAGCAGGCCAAACAGCAGATGGTCCTGCCAGACGCCGTTGATGCAGAGATAGCGCCGCGCCAGGCCTTCGCGGCTGAAGCCGCATTTCTCCAGCACCCGGATCGAGGGGGTATTGGAGGGGATGCAGGCGGCCTCGATGCGGTGAAGATTGAGCTCGCCGAACAGCGAGGGCAGCAATACGCGCAGCGCGTTCGTCATGTAGCCGCGATGCGCATGCGGTTCTCCGACCCAGTACCCGATGGTGCCGGCCTGCACGATGCCGCGCCGGACGTTCGCGAGCGTAATGCCGCCGATCATCGCGCCGTCCGATTCGCGAAACACGATGAACGGATAGGATCTGTCGGCGGCGATGTCCTCGGTATAGCGGCGCAGCCGGCGCCGGAAGCCGGCGCGGGTCAGGTCGTCCGACGGCCAGATCGGCTCCCACGGCGTCAGGTATTCCCGGCTGGATTCGCGCAAATGCGCCCATTGCAGAAAATCGGACATCTGCGGCGTGCGTAGCAAGAGGCCATGGCCGCGCGGGGCAAGCGCCGCCGGTCCGCTGGATGGCAAACGAAACAGGGCCATGTGCAGTACTCCCTGATGCCCCAACGCTAGAACATGTTGCGATTAAGCCAAATCGCATCATGATCTCATCTCTTTGTTTGCGCATGATCTTTTCGGAGAACCGGTTCCTACTTTTCCGGATCATGCGATAATCAGTACGCCGCAGCCCTCAATGAAGGCGCGCCTTGACCTTCGGCCGGGTCAATCCTTCCGCAAAAGCCACCGCCGTGTCCAGACCCCTTCCGCTGCCAAGGGCGACGACCGCGGGATGGCTGCGCGACAGCAGCGCCCGTGCCGCGTTCCGGGTCGATTCCACGCTCACCGCATCGATCCGGGCGACCAGCTCTTCGACCGTCAGCGGGCGCCCGTAGGCCAGCACGTGACGGGCCAGCTGTTCGGCGCGCGAGGTGCAGCTTTCCAGCGCCATCAACAGCCCGGCCTTCATCTGCGCCTTGGCGCGCGCAACCTCGGCCTCGGTCAACGTCTCGACGGCGTCGTTGATGACATCGACGATCACCTCCATCATTTCGGGCGCATCGCCCGGGTCGGTGCCGGTATAGAGCCCGAAGAAGCCGGTGTCGGCGTAGGGCGCATGAAAGGCGTAGATCGAGTAACACAGCCCGCGCTTCTCACGCACTTCCTGGAACAGCCGCGACGACATGCCGCCGCCGAGCGTGTTGGTGAAGACCTGCAAGGAGAACAGCGAGGGGTCGGTTTGCGGCACCCCCTCAAGGGCCAGGGTCAGATGCGCCTGTTCGAGCTCGCGATGCACCACGCGGGAGCCGCCCTTGCCGAACACCGCGCCTTGCGGCTTCGGTGCCGGCGCAGCATCGAAGCTTGCGAACCGCCGCGTCGCTTCCTCGACGACGCGCTTGTGATCGACCGCGCCGGCCGCCGCCACCACCATGTCCGGACCGCGGTAATGGGTGGCGAGATAGCCGCGCAGCATGTCGCGGTCAAATCTCTTCAGCGTCTTTGCCGTCCCCAGCAACGAGCGCCCCATCGGCTGATCGGGAAAACAAAGCTCGTTAAGATGTTCGAACACCACGTCGTCGGGCGTATCCTGCGCCGCGCCGATCTCCTGCACGATGACGCTCTTTTCGCGCTCGAGCTCGTCCGGCACGAAGGATGGATTGGCGAGAATGTCGGAGAGCACGTCAAGTGCCAGCGGCACATCGGCCTTCAGCACCCGCGCATAATAGGCGGTGGTCTCGGTCGAGGTGCCGGCGTTGAGGTCGCCGCCGACCGCCTCGATCTCCTCGACGATTTCGCGCGAGGTGCGCCGCGCGGTGCCCTTGAACGCCATGTGTTCGAGCAAATGCGAAATGCCGTGCTCGCTCGGCTTTTCGTCGCGGCCGCCGACGCCGGCCCACACCCCGAGCGCCGCGGTCTCCAGATGCGGCATGCTGTCGGTGATGACGGTGAGGCCGGAGGGAAGCTTGGTGACATCGACGCTCATCCGGCAACTCCTTGCTTCGCGGCACGGCTGACCGAGCGCACGAATCGTTCGACTTCGACCTGATCGTTGTTCATGACTTTGATGTGCTCGGACCTGGTCGTCAGGTCCTCGAGCCAGGCCGGCAACCCGGGGCGCACCCCGCAGGCGGCCTCTACCGCATCGGGAAATTTCGCGGCATGCGCGGTCGACAGCACGATGTTGGGAATCCTCGAATCCGAGGTGTCGCGATCCGCCACCGCCAGCGCCACCGCAGTGTGCGGATCGACGAGATCGCCGGCCTCGCGCCAGGCCGCGCGGATCGCCGCACTGGTTTCGGTCTCATCGGCCCGCCCGGCATCGAATTCCTCGCGGATCGCCGCCAGCACCGCGTCGGGCAGCACGAAGCGTCCGGACTGTTTCAGCGACGCCATCAGCCGGCGGACGGTGCCGGCATCGCGGCGGCTCGCCTCGAACAACAGCCGCTCGAAATTCGACGAGACCTGAATATCCATCGACGGTGACGCGGTGGCGTGAACTTCGCGCACTTCATAGATGCCGGTTTTGAGCGTGCGCGGCAGGATGTCGTTGATATTGGCGGCGATCCGCAAGCACCGGATCGGCAGCCCCATCCGCTTGGCGACGAAGCCCGCAAAGATGTCGCCGAAATTTCCGGTCGGCACGGTGAAGCCTACCGTCCGCTCCGGCGCGCCGAGCGCGACCGCCGACGTAAAATAGTACACCACCTGGGCCACGATCCGCGCCCAATTGATCGAATTGACGCCTGACAGCGAGACCTCGTCGCGGAAATCGTGATGATTGAACAGCCCCTTCACGATCGCCTGGCAATCGTCAAAAGTGCCTTCGATGGCGAGCGCGTGAACGTTGGCCGCGCCGCTCGTCGTCATCATCCGCCGCTGCACGTCGGAAATCCGGCCGTGCGGAAACAGCACGATCAGATCGACATTATCGAGACCTGCAAAGGCATCGACCGCGGCGCCGCCGGTATCGCCTGATGTTGCGACCACGATAGTGGTGCGCCTGGCGCGCTGCGCCAGCACATGGTCCATCAGCCGCGAGATCAGCTGCATCGCCACGTCCTTGAAGGCCAGGGTGGGCCCGTGAAACAGCTCGAGCAGGAATTGATGCGGACCGATCTGGCGCAGCGGAACCACCGCGGGGTGGCGGAAGGTGGCGTAGGCCTCATTGGCCATGCGGCCGAGATCGGCATCGGCAATCTCGTCGCCGATAAACGGGCGGATCACATCGACCGCCACTTCCCAATATGGCCGGCCGAAAAATCCGGCGATGGTTTCGCGTGAAAGCTGCGGCCAGGTTTCAGGCACGTAGAGGCCGCCGTCGCGGGCGAGCCCGGTCAGCATCACGTCGCAAAAGCCTAGGGCCGGGGCCTCCCCCCGCGTCGAAACGTAGTGCGTCAAACCGCCCTCCAAAGGCTCGGGCTTCATCCTAAGTCTTTGATATTGGTTGATAATTCAGTTCTGCCGATGGCAAAAGCCGCGCGGCACCATAAAGCGTTTTCGGGACAATGGGAAATGCCGCTACGGCGAAAAAGATCATGGTGCGCGGCGCTTTATCTTTCCGCGCCAGTTTCGGATGCAAGTCCGCGATCTCGCGACGCAATGTGCGCCCGAGCTTTGCCAGACAATGTCCCTCGATAACAGAGGGCGCAGGGAATGCCGGGTGCCAACTGCACCCGCAGCCTCGCGTGCGAAGTGATAAAGCACACGAGTTAGTCACCACAGGTTCAGACGGATTCACCCGACATTCCCCGCGCAATGGTTTTACGGCTTACTTCGCGCTCTCCTCGGTGACCACGCTTTTTGACACCGTCGCCTGCGCTTCCTATCGCAGACTTGACGCCAAGGATTGGGGCGTCAGAACCACACGACTTCGCCGTCCGCGTCAGCACCATTCGTCAAGTGCGCCAACCGCGTCCACCGCATCCATCGGAAGTGATTTGCCCGTCGGGCAAAATCAGCTCGGCCTGCCCGCCGCGAAATTCAGATCACGACTGTTTCAAGGATAGCCTTCGATACCCAGGAAAGTTACGGACGTAACCTGTTTTTCCAGCATTGAAGCCGTCCGGCAACAAGCACTCCATACGCTCCTGAAGCTGACGCGCGCCGCATGCGCATATATCTAAAGGTGCATGGCTGAACGTGAGGCCCGCCGCCAACAGGTTCTCATTCGAGCGCGTGGAGAATTGCAATGACCCCGAAACAAGTCGCACTGGTTCAGGACAGTTTTGCCAAAGTTGCACCGAATTCTGAAGCCGCGGCCGCGCTGTTTTATGACCGTCTGTTCGACATCGCCCCGCAGATTAGGGCAATGTTTCCTGACGATATGATCGAACAGCGCCGCAAGCTGATGACAATGCTGGCCGGGGTGGTGAAAGGTCTCGGCAATCTCGAGCAGGTTTTGCCGGCCGCCAGCGCACTGGCAAAGCGGCATGTCAGCTACGGTGCGAAGGCGGAGCACTATCCGGTGGTCGGCGCCGCGTTGCTTTGGACGCTGGAGAAAGGCCTGGGGGATGGCTGGACGCCGGAAGTGGCGGAAGCGTGGGGCACCGCTTATGACACGCTATCCGGCTACATGATTTCCGAAGCATATGGTCGCAGTCAGGCGCCGAGCAAGGATGCCCGTGAGCTAAGCCGGGCCAATGTGCGTTTGTGACCCAGGCTGTGTGAAAACGGACACGAGCAGAGAATGCGCAGAATTGTTTTCTCTCTTTTCTTCTTTCGGCGGTGACTGCCAGAGCGTTCTTTGCTTATTCAATGTAATTGAGACAAACTTTCTACGCGTAAGTTCGACGCCGGAGTTTTCACACAGCCTGGACCCGGCTCGGACATCGGGCCGGACAAACGAACCACTAGATGACGCGCTTATCATTGCGCTTGCGTGCGACGATCTCACAATCGCCCTAGGGCTGCTGCGCTCCTGCCTCGCTTCCGTCAAACCATGAGAGCCTCTTCCGTGAATAATCAAGAAGAACCCGCTGGTGGAGGTACCCAATGCAGTACTCGCAAAGCCCGCCTCTCGCAGAGAAGGAGTGGCAGACAGCCGAGGCACACGATCTGGACGCCATATCCGATCAGCGAATTGGTAAACGGCCCGCGAAGCCGTCGATCCATTCTCCACGCTCCTCCAGCGTCAAGGACGATCACCTCGCGAGCGACCGGCCGTCGGTTGGCAGGCGAATATTTCGCGCCGTTAGCCGATTTTTGATTGTGGTTCTCATCGGTGTCGGCGGCACGCTTGCCTGGCAGTCCTACGGTGATGCGGCAAGAGAGATGGTGATAGTCCGGGCTCCAACGCTGGCCTGGTTGTTATCGGTCTCGACGACGAAATCGCCAGCCGTGGCTGCAACTTCCCCTGCCCCGGTGCAGCAGCTCGAGCCCTTGGCGTCCAATCTCGACGTCGTACGGCGCAGTATAGAACAACTCGCTGCCAAGCAAGACCAGATGGCCCAGAACATTGCGTCACTGCAGGCTGTCGAGGAGGAAATCAGACAGAAGATATCATTCGCGCCTCCGTCGACGCCTCCGCAGGCGGCCCCGATCCCGCAGCCTAAACCCCCACAACCCAGGGCGCAGTCATCGGCTGTGCAGTCATCGCCGGTACCTCGCCCGCCGCCTCCTGCCGGACCACTCGTACTCTCGCGCTGATGGCACAGATTTGCCCAGGGCAGGGTGAAATTGATAGGCGCTTTCCTTGCGGGCGATCTTCAGCGCCTCGCAGAGCTACCCTATCCTCCGTCAATCTGCCGGCCAATGATCGCGATCGCCCGCTGATAGACCGGAGCGGCATTCCATGCCTGGATGGCTGCAAAATTGGCTTCGCCGGGCTGGTATCCTGCGCCGGCGCGCCAGCCATGGGCCTTGAGAAAATTTGCCGTCGACGTCAGCGCGCCGGCTGCGGTGTCGAGGCTGCCGGTGCCGTAGCTCAGGATGTTCTTGGGCAGGAACTGGGTATGGCCGACCTCGCCGTGCATGGAGCCGCGGGTGCCCGCCGAGAGGATCCCGCGATCGATCAGCGTCAGCGCCGCGTTGAGCTGCTCGGTGAAATAGGCCGTGCGACGGCAGTCATAAGCGAGAGTAGCCACGGCCGACAGCGTGTTCTGATTTCCGCGCGACCTGCCGAAGCCCGTCTCCATTCCCCAAATCGCCAGCAGCGGCCCCGGCGGGACGCCGTAGCGTTGCTGGATGGACGCCAGGAGTGCCGCGTTGGATTGCTTGAGTGCACGCCCGCGCCCGGCGATGGCCGAACCGCCGCGTCGGGCGAGAAACTGATCGAGCGACAAATGCATGCTGCCCTGGTTACGGTCGGCGGCGATGGTTGCAGACGCATAGCTGGTCGCCATGAGGGCTGCGAGGGTGGAGGCGCTGACGCCCCTTGCTCTCGCTTCATCGGCGAACTGCCTCTTCCACGCCTCGAAGCCAGCCGCAGTGCTGCCGCACTGCGCGGCGCCAGCCTTGCCGGTCATCCACAGGAGCGCGACCAGGACCGCGACGGTGACCGTCTTGAGCTGCCCGCCCTTGGTCATTCGGACTCCTTTCCCACCCTTTGCGTCAGATGAAACGCTGGCTCGCCATCCCTGCCGGAACGCGATCGCCGGCTCTTCCGCTCTCCAAGCACCAGAGTATTACCGAAACCGGCGGGGGCAAGCCCCCAATGGCGAGCGGCGCTTGCAGGTCGCTGCCAGATCATTCACGGCCCCCAATGGTTGAGTGGAGAAATTCACGGAGCGCTTCGCTCGATTGATCCGCCGCTGATTTGTTGAACTCCATGCGATGCCCGAGATACTGGGTCGACGTCTGCAGGGTTTGAACGGCAAACGCGAAATGCGCGTCGGGATAAACGATGAGCCGGAGCGGAGCACCTTCACCCTTCTGCCGGGAAATCCCCATATCATCTTCGCCAGCAACCATTTTGCGGCAGGCATCTGCCCTGCCCGGGTCATCGCGCTCGCCAATCAGGATCAGGGTAGGAATGGTCATGATTCCCTTGTAGCTGCCGCAGAATGGATCGAACGCAGCCGCTGCATGGAACTTGTGTTTGGATGCGCGTTCGATCGCGCCACGTTCGACAGCTGAAAAGGTCAGCAAGGCGCCCCACGCAAAGCCGACGATGGCAACGCGATTTGGATCGACGAAGCCTTTTTCAATAAGAAAATTCAAACCCCGGTAGGCGTCGAATGCAAGTTCGGGATAATTCATGTCACGGTTGCCGCAATCCCTGATCCCGCGCGGACCGAAACTGTCGAGTGTCAACGTGACGTAACCCCAGGACGAGATTCTCGTTCCCCAGTCTTCGTCGAGCGGCCTGGCATATCCATCGCAGACGGGGAGCAGGACGACGGCAGGGGAAAGGCCTTTGCCCCCGGAATGTCTGAGGAAACCCTGCAGGATGAAGGGCAACGGGCTGACAGGAATCTGGACCATCTCGGCCGGCGCAATGGATGGTTGTTCCGCGTGGCACGGGACTGAATTGCCGGTGCAAAAGCAGACAAGGAGAGCGGTGACTTTAAATAGCCGAGACGAAACAAGCATAGGACGCCCTTTCGTCGTTCCCGGGGAGGGACGAGCCGGATGATCCCAATGCAATGGTACACCCGAAAATCAGCAGAATGCGCCAGGCGCCAGCATGTTTGCTGCTTTTCCAGCCCGGGATGCTATGGCATCATGGCACAACCAAGAGCCGGAAAGGCCTGGCCAACGGGAGGTTTTAAAAATGGATGAGCGTGCTTCGCTATCGCGTCGCCGGCTGCTGCACACAATGGCCGGCGCGGGCGTCATCGCCGCAGCCGATCTGGCCTGGTGGGATGCTCCGTTCATTGGCCCCCGCAAAGCGTGGGGCGCCGAGCCGGTGCGCTTTCAGTGGAGCGTTCCCGAGCCGACGCGCATCGCGCTGATGAACTCGCTGGTCGAGCGCTTCAATGCGTCGCAGAAGGATTTTGCGGTGCAGATGGAATACGTGCCGCAGGCGCAGGCGCGCCAGAAGCTGATCAGCTCGATCGCCGGCGGAAGTCCGCCCGATCTCTGCCAGGTCTGGGACAACTGGGTCGGCCAGTTCAACGGCATGGGCGCGGTCGAAGACATCAGCGCGCGCGCGAAGTCCTGGAAACACTACGCCGATGTGGCGCCGACGGCCTGGCAAACCGTGACCATCAACGACAAGATCATCTCGCTTCCGCTGGCCGTGACGCTTGACGGGATTTACTACCGTACCGACCGCCTGAAAGAGCTCGGCCTGAAGGAGCCGACGCCGGACTGGACCTGGGACGAGTTCCTCAGCCTCGCGAAAGCCTTCACCAAGGTGGACAAGAACCAGTACGGCTACGGGATGCGCGGCGGCGGCACCTGGGCGCTGCTCTATCCGAGCGAGTTCGCCTACGCCAACGGCGCCGAAGTGCTCAAGGACGGCAAGGTGGTGATCAATTCGAAGGAGGCCGTCGACGCGCTCGCCTGGTATCTCGACCTTGCGCTCAAGCACAAGGTCACGCCGCCGAGTGCCGCGACCGACGGCTTCGTCGAAATCGTCGAAACTTTTGGGCGCGGCGTCACCAGCATGTACCAGCACAATTCCGGCTCCAGCGGCCAGCAGAAGAAGAACGTCGGCGCCGA
>WNGI01000366.1_pt1 | contig 32447 bp, 35 predicted proteins | sample 5400621 | NCBI WGS metagenome assembly WNGI01 (sample SAMN13153374, study PRJNA577476) | soil metagenome | isolation source: 20 cm soil or saprolite under Garry oak tree replicate 1 | place: USA:California | collected 2016-06-15
TTCACCAGCACCTTCAGCGCAGACCGATTATCACGATCCCGACGACGGCCGAGCATCTCTCCCTCTCTGCGCCCACTGTGGCGAAGGCTTTGCAGCACATGGTGAAGCTCGGCATGGTTCGTGAGACGACCGGCAAACAGCGCCATCGTCTCTTCTCGTATCATCGCTACCTGGGAATTCTCAATCGAGGCACGGAACTGCCGAAAGCAAGCCCCTGACAAAAGCATGTCTCGTAAACGTTCTTAAGCAGCACGATGTGCGTAGAAATTCTCGACTAATTTCTCTTCTCTTGGTGGCTTGTTACTTGGAAAAACGATTGCAAGGAAGCCCCAAACCACTGTGACAAAACAGAAAAGAAAGCACAGAAGAATGACTGCCGTTTGTTTGAGGGTGAGCTGACTCCAGTTTATGCTGCCGCTCCCTATGAGTCTTGCCAAGCAAGTGGGGACCGTTCTCCAATGTGGCTCGCTACTCAAAAGAGTCTCATGAATTGCCGAACGAAATCTGACTTTTGCAGAAACCGTCGCGTTCACTTGGACGTGTAGTCGCGTTACCGCACATGGAATGGCTGCTCGCGCAGGATTTTGGGTTCAGCGCGAGGAAGCGGCAGGAGTGGCTCGGTAGAGGGTTGTGTGGGCGGGGAGGGCGGCGCCGACAATCGCACCGCTTGGGGCACCAATCACGATGCCAACAAGGGCGGTAATTCCGCGCGAGGAGCGCCCCAAGAAACCGGTATTCGAGCCGGAGGCGGCACCAATGCCAGCCCCGATGGCTCCGCCGAGCACAAGGCCGATCAGTGCATGCTCACCGCGTTTGGGGCCCGAGGACGTCGAGACGCGGACGACGGCTTCGCGTTTTACCGAAACGTCGGAGCCGTTTCCTTAAGCGTGAGTGATTCATCGGTGACGGCAACAAACTTTCCGGCGTGCTGCTTCAAGCTGGACTCGATCACTTCGATCCCCTGGCCGGCCTTCAAACGATTTAGGTTGGACCAAGAGCCCTGTTGCGTCTGAGCGCCGAGCGCGCCGGCGAGCCCGAACAAGAGCACGAGAATCAGTACGGCCCTTCGCATTGATCTAGTTTACTGACTATATTGCACGAAGCAGAATTTGAGGAGTTATGGTGGTACCAAGCCTACAACGCCCAAGTGCCTTCCATGAATTAACCGGCCAAAGTTCGAAGAGCGGTTTGTTCTCAGATCCAAAGCCCCACTATCTTCCCAGACCTCTTTCCCTCCAGGAAGATCAACTCGTGCAGCAGGGCTGCGCCGGACCGACGATCACTGTTGCTTCACAACTGCGGAGGATCCAAACAGAGCAAAAATGAGGAAAGATTGGCCAGTTAATAATCAGAACTTGCCGGAGCTGGCGCTAATCGAAGGGATTCAGCAAGTTGCGATGAAACGGGATGAATCATTTTCTCCTTCTTTGTTCACCTTTCGTTCGCATTTTACCCGCCGTTCACCACTATTAGTATTACGCATTATGACAGCCGCTCGTTCGACGCGCGCAGGAACTAGAAGTCTGCGATGAGGCCTATTCCTGCGGAGAAGCGGTTCGCGCAGGCGTAGAGTGAAACGACAAGGACGGTCTCCAGAATTGCCGCATCGTCCCACCCCGCTTCGCGGAGACGGTCAACGTCTGGCTTCTCGATGTCCGCGGGGTGGCGCGTGAGCTTATCGGCAAACCGGAAGAGCTCCATGACCTTAGGTTCGACGGGCGCGCTCTTATAGTCGAGAGCCAACTTGCGCGACACGGATTTTTCGATGCCCATCCGACCGAGAATCTCTAGGTGTGCGGCAAGGCAATAGTTAGATAAATTGATGCCGCTGACTACAAGCGCGACCTGCTCCTTGATTTGCTTGGGGAGGGCCCGCTGCTCAAACATAACGTGCGTGAAAAGGTTCACCTGGTCCTGAAGCAATTCGGGGTCGCGTCCGAGGGCCAGAAAGTAGTTGGGCACGAAGCCCCAGTTCTCACCGAGGAAGTCATAGATGCGCTTTACTCCAGGGCTGGCTTGATCTTTGGAAACGGCGGGGATCCAAGACATAAATATCCTCCGAGCATTGGCGAACTGCGGAACTCAGCGGGCTTGAAGGCTGGCGTGAAAGCGCCGCCGAGCAGGTTGAGGGATGATAGCAGAATTCCGGAGGCGATAACTATGGTCAGAACCTGGTCAGAACTTGTGGGATCTAAGCGCTTACTGGATACGCATTTCAGGTTGGCTTTTGACCTGTCTTTTCGCGTAACGTCGCGTGAAGACGGGAGCGCACATCAGCGGAAAGCGAAACAGGTTGAGAATCGCAGAGAACCCGAATGGTTTTCTTGGTCTGATCCACAATCATCGTGCAATCTTCGCAATGCTCCAGATGCCGCTCAAGTTCCTGTTTCACTACAGGATCGAGGTCTCCGTCGATGTAGTTCGACAGCTCGCGGATGACGCCTTTGCAGTTCAATTTGGTGCTCCTTGACGGAAATGACGATGTAGCTTTTCCCTGAGCATGAGGCGTGCCCGCAACAGTCTTGATTTGACCGCGGGAAGGGAGATGCCCAGCGCTTCCGCAGTTTCCTGAGTTGAAAGCTCTTCGAAGTCTCGCCAGAGGAATACAACTCGGTATTCGGGTTCAAGCCGGTAAATTAGCTCGCCTACGACGCTCTGGATCTCCGTTTGAGCATATTTCTGTTCGGGAGTCGGTCCCCAGTCCTCCAATTCGCGCGGCATCAGGTCATTGTCGCCCTCGATCGGCTCATCCAGCGAGATCTGATTCGGCCGGCGTTCGCGGAGCCGCATCAATGCTTCATTGGCAGCGATTCGTACGAGCAATGTACAGAACCGAGAATCTCCGTGGAAATCCTGGAGGTGTGCGTAGGCTTTCAAGAAGGCATCCTGCATGGCGTCTTCGGCGTCTTCACGATTTCCTGTGATGTTCCTCGTAAGACGAAAAATCTTGCCTTCGTAACGATTGACAAGCTCTTCGAATGACGCGGCGTCTCCAGCCTGGGCGGCTGCGACTTAATAGATGTTCGTCATCGCGAGCGACGGTTGAGGGTAAACGATGTGGACTGGGTGCGGGCAAACTGGCTAAAAGGCCCCCCAAATGGGGCCCCGGAACCTTTCACAGAGATGAATATAGCACTGAACATCCGCCCGCCAATCCCTTACGCTACTTAGGATCAGAGTAAGAGGAGGCAGGATTCAAAAATAAGGAGAACACTTTCCCCCCTCATGCCCGGCAGCAAACTGGCGGAAGTCCAGCATGGCTTGCATGCTGCGGATGGTAGCTCTACCCGAGAGTCGCTCTCCAGGCTCTCAAAACTTCTCCCACGGTCCAAGCTTGGGCGATGCATCCACGGGGCATGAATGGTGCGTCTCCGTCGAAGATCTCGCTAAGTGTCCCGAGGCCGTGCGAAGTGATCTGTTTTCCTAGTGGTTCGAGAAAACTCAGAGCTGACTTGCGATCCTGGTACACCCGCAGGTGGGCTAAGACGAACGGTCCCATCAGCCAGCCCCACACCGTCCCTTGGTGATAAGCTCCGTCGCGCTCGCGAGGGGCACCTCCGTAGTGCCTTTGATAACCCGGCTCTTCCTGGGCCAGGCTGCGCAGCCCATGAGACGTCACTAAGCGGCGCCCGCAAACCTCCACCACGGCTCTTTGTTGTTCAGGCGTTAACGGACTCTCCGGCAAAGAGACGGCGAAGATTTGATTTGGCCGTAGCGTCGCGTCATTTCCAATTCCGGGAGCATCGATTACGTCAAAGCAACAGCTTGAAACTGAATTCCAAAACTTCCCAAAGCTCCGCTTCACCATCGCTGCCATCTTCGCGAATGGCTCTCCTGACCTGCCAGCTGCGGGTGCCAGCGCCGCCATGGTCTCAAGGGCGTTGTACCAAAGGGCGTTTATCTCCACTGGCTTGCCAATCCGTGGCGTGACGACCCAGTCGCCGACTTTCGCATCCATCCAGGTTAGTTGCACGCCGGGCTCTCCAGCGTGGAGAAGACCATCTGCCTCGTCGACATGAATTTGATACCGGGTGCCCTTCAGATGCGCTTTGATCATCTCTTCGAGGACAGGAAAGAGGTTAACCAGTGTGTCTTTATCTTGGGTCTCGGCGAAATATTGCCGTACGGCCTCGAAATACCAGAGGGCTGCGTCGACAGTGTTGTACTCAGGCTGTCCGCCGGCATCCGGAAAATCATTCGGCAGCATCCCACCATCAACGTAGCGAGAAAATGCGAGTAGGACTTTTTTCGCGATATCCACTCTTCCCGTCGTGAGAGTAAGGCCAGGCAGTGCGATCATGGTGTCCCTGCCCCAATCGCCGAACCAGTGATAACCAGCGATGATGGATCGCCCGTCCGCCTCCTCCGACAAACTCCGCTTTACGATGAATTGGTCAGCCGCAAGAATGAGCTGTTGAGCCCAGTCAGGAGCTGAGGACGCGGCTTGAGCATCGTGGCTGGCCCATTTCGCGAATAGCGTATTCTCATGCGCGGCGCGCTCTGCCCATGCGCGACTGCCGTCGAGCTGCGCCTCCGCATTCGTCGTAAACACCAGGGTTGCACTCTGGTTCAATGCGAGTTCTGTACCGACGATTGCTACAAGTAAATGGTCCTCGTGATCGTCAAGCCCTCGATACTTCGCCTGAGGTAAAAAACAGTCGCGATGCCATTCGTGCCGTGTCTCAAATTCTACCTCGGCGCTGAGAAGATAAAACGGAGTAGCGCCATCGAAGGCGTTGATTTGGACGCCATCTCGGACGGGTTCTACTCTCATCTGCCAATCCCCGGCGTGAGTGCTCGAATGGAAGTCACGGTAGTTCACCAAGGCTTTCAATTCCAGCTCAAGTGATTGGCCACCTCGCAAGAGTGTGTATTGCACATACGTGGTGTTCTCACCTTGACCCATCCAGATCCGCTTTTCGACTAACGCATCTCCGAGTGCGAATTGCCAAATGGGAGTGGTGCCTTCCAACCGGAAACTCTCGATATTCAAATAACCCTTGGGTTCAACAGCGCCGCTCAACCAGCGGTTTGTGGCAAGCGCATATTCGATGCCGGCATAATGAGCAGTCTCGTCCAATCTTGCGACAAGTTGAGTTCTACCAACTGGAGGGTGGAGCGCAGCAACCAGGAGACCGTGATAGCGACGCGTTAGATTACCGCTGACAGTTCCTGATGCGAATCCGCCGATTCCATTCGTGACCAGCCATTCGCGCTGCTCTGCGATATCGAGAGAGCCACAGATTTCTCGGCCGAATGCAAGTTTGGCCTGACGTAGGGGAGCGGCCAACTCGGATACCTTTATCGAGATAGGGCTTTTTTGTGATGTGGCCATATTGTTTTTGTCGCCTCGCATTCGAATTTGACTACACGAGCAACTCAGGGACTTACTTTGGAGATCCTGCTCCAGGAATGTTGACGGTTAGCCGATACAATCCCGTCTGTGCAGCTAGATAGAGAGTGTTCTGGTCTTTCCCGCCCCATGCGAGATTGTGCGGATGTTCGGGGCCAACGATCGTGCCAAGATGCCTCCCTTCTGGCGAGACGATCCAGAGGCCGCCCGGCCCCGAGAGATACAGATTGCCCTTCACGTCGATTTTCATCCCGTCCCAGGCGTCTTCGCCAGGCTCGTTCGTGGCATCAAGAAAGACTTGGCCATCGGAAAGTGTGCCATCGGGATGAACGTCATAGCGCATGATGACCTTGCGTTTGTCATCCCAGTTGTCGACATACAGGTACTTCTCATCAGGGGAGAAGGCCAAACCATTCGGGCCAGTTAGGTCCTTGCTTACCAGTTTTAGCTCACCGTTGATCAAGCAGAAGACACCGCTGTAAGGCAACTCTTTGCGTGGATCTTCGAAGAATTTCGGAAGACCAAACGGCGGGTCCGTGAAATACAGCGCTCCGTCGGAGCGGTACACGAGGTCATTGGGGCTGTTCAAACGTTTGCCCTGATAGTGATTGGCCAGGACCGTAAGCTGACCATTCTTTTCAAGACGCGTGACGCGGCGGTTGCCGTGTTCGCTGATGGTGAGACGCCCCTGGGCGTCGAGCGTGAGGCCATTGGAACCTGGTTGGCCGTATTCGCCGATGTTCATACCTGTGTAGCCGCTGTGGGTGCGATAGACAGAGACTCCGTCTTCCTCTGACCAGCGGTAGATTAAGTTGTTGTTTGGGTCGCTAAAGAGCAGATAGCCACCGTCGCGCACCCATACCGGGCCTTCGGTGAACATGAATCCGCCCGCTAATTTCTCGATTTTCGCGCCAGGTGAAACGATTGCGTCGAGCGCTGCATCATTGCGAATGACCTTCGTCTCTACTTCCTGAATTCCCATGCCGTGACCCGGCTTGTAAAAATCCAATGTGGCCGATTTGACCCAGATGAAATTCATCGGGCTCTTCGACACAGGGCCGTTGAATCCGAAGGCGGCAATCTGAAATTTCTGTCCAGGCTGCGCGCTGTGGGTTACGATCACTTTGTTCGGCGCGTTCCAGCCTTTCACGACCGGCCCGCCACTTTGCCCTAAGACTGTTGGCAGTTTTCCGTTCACCCAGATTTCAGCATAGTCATCGATAACAATCTCGAACGAAATGGTCGAGCCGACCACAGATAGGTCCGCTATTTTCTCCGGGACTGTGACGGTGATGCGATACCAATTGAAGCAAACTTTGCCTCCGGCGCGCCTAGCATCCAGTTTCGTTGGATCTACAACTTCCCATTGCGAATCATCGAAGTTGGCTTCGCCAGCATGCGGCGTGTAATCATAGGTTTTATTCGGATCGCCGGAGGGCTTCAAGTCCGGACCTGGGCCGCGTGAATCCGCTTCAATGATCTTCACGTCGCTATAACGCCACTCACCCTTAACGACTTGCGCGCCCTCTACTGTCCGAAGGTCAATGGTCGCGTCCGGTCGGCCGTAGGGGGGAGCTTGCGCTGCCCAGTTCTGGGCAAAGGCGCTCGGCACAAGCGAGAAGAGGCTGGCCGTCAAGACGAGGGTGAAATTGCCGAGTTTCATGGTCTTCTCCTAGCGAACTTTCACCACGTAATAAAGGAATGGCGCTTTCACTTCCTTGAACCAGTGAGGCACGCCGTTGGGAATGATCATGACGTCCCCCGGAACTAGCTGTCGCGTTTCGCCGCCGGTGATTTCACGGCCCCGAATTTCGTCAGCTGCGATCGGTTTGCCATCAACCATCGTTCCGCCCGTCACGATCGTCGCTGAACCCTTCAAAACGTAGAGAATGTCCGCGTCCTTGGTGTGGACTTCGACCATGCCCGGACCTTCACGGCGGCTCGCATGGACCATATAGTTGCGCCCGCTGCTGCCATCGAACAAGACGGCGCCTTGTGAAAACCCTTCGTCGACTTGGGTCTTTGAGAAATAGGTGACGGGCAGCGTGGACGTCATCATCGAGTCGCCTCCGAAGTTTTTGGCTGCCTCTGCGCCTGCAATGGCGAGTTCCTCATCCTGGGCGGCGCTCGAAGCACCACTCACGCCAACACCTCCGATGATCTGTCCATCCAGAACAACCGGGATTCCGCCCTGTAGTGGCGTAAAAAACGAGTCCGGTAGCGCAGCCATGGCGGTACGACCCTTGTTGATGATGTCTTCGAAAACCTTAGTGGGCTTCTGAAAGAGGACGGCAGTGCGCGCCTTCCCAATGGAAATATTCGCTCCGGCGGCAAAAGTGCCGTCGAGACGTTCGAGTGCCATCAAATTCCCGCCAGCATCCACTACGGCGATGACTCCTCCGGGAGCTTTGACCTTGGACGCTTCGGCTTTGGCTGCGTTGATTACCCGCTCGGCGCCATCCAACGTGAGTGATTTCTTCTCGGCGGTCTGTGCGAACCCAGATGAACTGATCGCGAGCAACAGTCCGAACATCAGCAGGCAGTAAAACAATTTCTTCAGAGTCTTCATGTCGTTTCCTTTTTCCTTTAGAAAGGGTCACCCAGCCGGGGTGGAAGCGGGGCGACCCTATTGATTGACTTGGCCCAAATTACATAACCGGCGAAATGAACTTCGCCTCACCGAGGCTGACTTCCGCAAACGCGCACCAGATCACGACTTTGGACACGTTTTTGACGTAGGAAGGCAGAACAATTTCTTTCTTGTAGTTGCTGCCGATGAACGCTTTGGTCTTGAGTTTGTCGAGCAAATAGACGTTGCCGTCGGAATCCACGACCTGCCAGTGGGGGTCCGGTGTGTCCGGCACAACGAAATCGTCCGACAGCGTGAGGACGCTCTTGCCATCCTTGATGCTGTGGGTAACGGTTCCTTTGTTGGCCTTTGGCCCTTGGAATTGCGATGAAGTGTGCGAGCCGCTCTGCGCCGCAACGTTGGAAGCACTTACTCCAAGTACCGTCACGATCAGGGCAGCAGACATCACTTTCAGAATGCGAGACATTTTCATTTAAGTTCCTCTTCTCTTAGTTTTTGCGAGCACTTTCCCAGGACTGAATTCGAATCGCAAACGATTCATGGGGCGCGATTGCAAATCACAGCCCCGATTTCATCTCCGAAAAGTTCGCCGCGCAGTGATGGGATACGGAGGTGCAATGAATGTTTCAAAACTCAACTAGAAAGAGGTGCCTGCAACGGTGCGACTTTTTTGCAGTTCGTGAATCTGACGGGGGTTGGCCGCGCGCACACTATCTCGTCCAAGTGCACAAACGAAGAGGAAATAATGGAGATTAGCTGCAGAGAGGTTCGCCGGGAAATGGTGAACTATATGGAGGATGACCTGGACGCAGAATTGAGGTTCCGCATCGAGCGCCACTTCCGCGAATGTGATGGCTGCACGCCCTCTATGACAGCATTCGCAAGATTGTTTGTCTGGTCGGCAGTACAGAAGTTATTGAGCTACCCGTGGGGTTCAGCCGTCGACTCCACGAGCACCTTTCTACAATTCCCTCGTAAGAGCCGCGATCTAATTCTGCTCAAAGCGAATCCGCGTGCGTCTTTGGGTTGGACGTCAATCCATGATTCCGAGGAACCGTGCCCGCGCCGTCAGTGATACTTGGTCTAAATCGAGCAAGGTGAGGAAGTCGATGGTCTTGAATTCCCGATCGAGTGCGGGAGGACCGCAGATCTTTGCTCCAATCGAAAGGTAAGCGCGAAGAAGCTTTGGAGGCCGAACGAAAGCTGCGTGTGGCGTGGGAGCTAAAATTGGAAAGCTAAAATGAGCCTGAGGAACTGTGCGCAATGCAGGCTCGGCAAGGAATTCAAGAAGGCGCGTATAAATTTCAGAGCCTTCCTGCAAACACTGGGATGTTAAGGAGGAGCACCCGATCAGATAGCGCGCTTCTCTTTCGGTAGCGTACATGGCGATTCCCCGCCAGAGCAGCGTAAGAACTTCGAATGATCGATGATCCCGATGAATTGAGGCTCGGCCAAGCTCGACCAGTGAATTCCGGATTGGCTCATACGGAGAGAAGTCAAATTCACGCGCACTGTAGTATCCGAGATTTCTCGCGGCTACCTGGCCAGTTTGCAAGCGATAAGTACCTACCACTTGTCGACTCGGACGATGCTCCACGATCAGGTGATCGCAGGTTTTATCAAATTCGTCGGTGTCGTAACCCGTTTCGTAGGCAGACTCCAGGCCCTCATTCAGCTCCAGGTTGAACACTAGAAATCGCAAACGGAATGCGGCTTCCACGTCTTCTCTGCTTTCCGCAAACCGAAGCTGGTAAGCCCCACGGGCCAAGGCCGGTTTTGAGGCGGAAGACCTCTCCTGTAACACGTCACCGACCACTCCAATTGAATGTTCGGGATTTGGTGCCGCGTGTGGTTGGTCTTGCAAGATTCGCATAGTCGATTTCGATAACCGGTAAGACCTTACTCGATGTGATTCACATACTCCTAAAAAGTTTCAGCAATTATGCGATCGGCTCAGGGGTCGAAACTGAAACTTTTTATCAGACACCAACTCCTACCTCCCGACGACGAATTCCAGAATTAAGTCCGTCAAAGAGGCAATGAAATGAAACCGACGGTAACTATCGCGGTTGTAAGCTGGGTCTTGAGGATTACGGCGGCGATCATTCTGCTGCAGACCCTTTTCTTCAAGTTCACCGCCGCCCCTGAGTCGGTCTATATCTTCACAAAAGTAGGAGCCGAGCCGTGGGGTCGCATTGGGTCAGGTGTTGTCGAGCTGATTGCGGCGATCCTGATTCTGACGCCGTGGTTTACGTGCCTTGGGTCGCTTCTAGCCATGGTGGTGATGGCTGGCGCCATCTTCAGTCACCTTACTGTACTCGGCATCGAGGTCCAGGGCGACAAGGGGCTGTTATTCGCGCTGGCACTGATCGTATTTCTCTGTTCCACGGCAAACCTGCTCCTTCATCGCAGTGAAATCCCCGTAATCGGAAGGAGACTCGCATGAACACGTTTAGCCCAGTCGAAGTACTTCAGGATTTCAGGCCACAAATGGAGACTCAAGAGCATTCGCCTGAGTTAATTGTGGCCGCGCAAGACGTCCTGCTGCAGGGGTTGGGTCTGCTCTTTGCGTTGGGTGACAGGGCGTACTCGCACGTTGCAAGAGCGCCGTTCAATGCGTCGGTAGGACGGCACTACCGGCACGTGCTGGATCACTTCCAGAGCCTGATCAGAGGTCTGCGCGCAGGGGAAATCAATTACGACGCCCGGGAGAGAAATCAGCGCTTACAAAGCGACGTGACCTACGCAAGTATCGCGACCTGTGACGTTCTTCGCGCCCTGAAAAAACACACAAACGAAACTCTTGCTCGCGGTTGCAAGGTCATCAACAGCGTGGGGTACGGCGCCTCTCACCCTTCCTGCCTCGACTCCAATGTCAGCCGCGAACTAGCCTACTGCATCGGGCACGCCGTCCATCACTTCGCGATCATTCGCCTGATCTGCCATGAAATCGATATCACGGTGCCTGCCGAATTCGGAGTAGCACCGTCAACACTGAGACACATGAATTCGCTCGCCGCGGATTGAGGAACGTTGATGCGCATTCCTACAATCAACCACGGAAGCGCCATAGCACTCATCGTAACGATCGTACTTGGCGCATTCATCTCCGAAGATGGCGCGACGATTACGGCAGCCACTTTGGCGGCCTCGAGCGTGATCGATTTTAGATTGGCTTTCCTCAGCGCCTTCGCGGGGCTCTGGGGTGGTGATCTGGGGGTTTACGCGCTGACGCGCAGAATTGCCCCACGGATCATGCGACATCGGTGGTTTGCGGGATGGTTCCCGAAGGAAAAAACACGCAAGAGCAATCCAAGTGGAAGTAATGGCCTGCTCAGCCTCGCCTTAAGCCGGTTCTTACCTGGGACCAGGCTGCCTGCGTACGTCTCGGCCGGTTTGGACCGCATGCCGGTGCTTGCGTTTGCGGCGATTACGGCGGCTTCGGCGGTCGCCTGGATCGTGCTGGTGTTCGCCACGATTCAACTGGCGCCTTCGCGAAGCAGTTCCGCGAAACAGCAATTAGCCCTATTCAGTTTATTCGGACTGGGTCTCTTCGCACTTCTGTCGGCATGGCGCCGTTGGGGCCATCGGATTCGGCGCTCGCTCAGCATTTCCTTCGACCGCGTCGTGAGATGGGAATTCTGGCCAGCTTGGCTCTTCTACTCGCCCGTGGCGGTCATTTGTGTGTGGTTGGGTCTTCGGTACCGGGGATTCTCGCTGCCAACGATTGCCAACCTGAATCAAAAGAACGGCGGCATCGTAGGGGAATCCAAGATTGGCATTCTTCAAACGCTGATGGAAACCTCCCCGGAATTGACGTCGGACGGGTACCCGGTGCCAACAGGCTCCACGCAAGAAAGAATTGAGATCATTGAAGAGCTCTGCTGCCGGCACGAAATCCGCTTCCCCTTTGTGTTGAAGCCCGATACGGCGCAGCGTGGCGCGGGATTCCGCAAAATCGAGTCATTCGGTCAGCTTGAGAACTACGTTGTTCAAGTGCCCGGGCCGCTGATTTTGCAGAGATACGTGCAAGGGCCGAAAGAGGCAGGAATTTTCTACTACCGGTTTCCTAGAGAGCAGAGAGGGCACATATTCAGCATTACGCGTAAGCAATTCCCCGTTGTTGTGGGCGATGGGCGACGGTCGCTACGGGAACTGATTGAATCCGATCCCCGGGCAAGATTGATTGCACGGACTTACCTGGAGAGGTTCGGATCAGCGGTAGACCGAATACTACCGCGAGGTGAATCCATGCGCCTCGTGGAGGCCGGCAATCATTGCCAGGGTTGTATTTTCAAAGAAGGCGAAGACCTTTACTCAGAGAAACTTCGCAACGCGTTTGACGAAATCAGTCAGAAGCTCCCGGGTTTCTATATCGGGCGATACGACATTCGATACAGCAGCGATGAGGAGCTCCGAGCCGGCAGAGGATTTCAGGTCATCGAGCTCAATGGCGCAGCCTCGGAAGCTACCAACATTTACGATGAGGGCAATTCGCTCTGGTCGGCCTACGAGACGTTGTACCGACAGTGGAAGCTGGTGTTTCAGATCGGGGCGACAAATCGCAGCCGCGGGCATCGCCCTACAAACCCGCTCGCTGTCTTTCGAGATTGGGTGGAGTTTTCCCGGCGGGCGATGGAGTATCCTCTAGCCGACTAAGCGCATGTGTACTCTCACCTTTGTTCCCGCGGAAGATGGATACCTGGTTGGGATGAACCGTGACGAGCTGCACACTCGCCCCGAGGCACTTCCGCCGAAGGTCTTAGAACGAAACGGGATCGAAATGGTTTATCCGCGAGAGCCCTCCGGCGGGACGTGGATCGCCTGCGATGATCATGGAAATTTGCTCGCGCTTTTGAACTGGCACGGCAACGAGTCCCACAACTTAGGGGAACAACGCAAAACGCGCGGTCTCTTGATACGCGAGCTTATCGGCGAGCCCGGTTGGTCCACGACCGACTCGCATTTTCATCACATGAATTTGGATGGCCTGTTTCCTTTCCGTTTGATTGGAGTTTTCCGGAGCGAAAAGGTCGTCAACGAATGGCGCTGGGACGGCACGGCCAAGCAGCTTCTAAGCTTCCCCTGGGCTCGCAAACATTGGTTTTCGTCGAGTCTTTCGGATTCGCTCGCGGAAAAAGAGCGCGGGCGCGCCTGCGAAGCCGTAGCAGGAGAGCCCATGGCTGGGAGCAATGGCTGGCTTCGCCGCTTACACAGCTCGCACGTTCCCAGGCCCGGTCCCTTCTCCGTTTGTGTACACCGGCAGGATGCGGCTACCGTCAGCTATACCGAGGTGCGATGTAGCGGATCGTTGATTTCGATAGGCTATCTCGACGGGAATCCGTGCCTGAAGGACGGTTTTGATGCGTTGGCAAGCCTCGCCCTAAAAGATCCAGTAGTCCACAACAACCGGACCAAGCTCCAAATTTGATGAAACTTTTGTTCACCTCCGTGCTCTTACCCCCTGTGTAGGCAAACTGCGGCGGGGCTACGAAACAAGATGAAAGGCAAAGTCGTTCTCATAACAGGTGCCAAGGGCGGTCTGGGATCGTTCGTGACTCATCGTTTCCTTGCAGCGGGCGCGACGGTCGTAGGGACATCGCGCAGCATCTCCAAGGAAGATTTTCCCGAAGCCAATTTTGTTCCTCTGCCAGTTGACTTCACCAAATCGGCCGCCGTACGCGAAGCCGTTGAAACGGTGGTCAGCCGCTTAGGCAAGTTAGATGTACTGGTGCACGTGCTAGGGGGCTTCGCTGGTGGCAAAACCGTCGCGGACACCGATGATGCGACCTGGGAACAGATGCGCGACCTCAATTTGACCTCGGCATTCTATGTCCTGCGCGCCGCGTTACCTCATCTTCGGAAGTCCAGGAACGGTCGCATTGTCGCGATCGGAAGCTTGACCGCAGTGGAGCCACACGCCGGCCTCGGCGCCTATGTGACTTTCAAATCTGCACTCGCAACTCTGGTCCGCACGGTAGCTCTCGAAAACAAGGACGCGGGGCTAACGGCAAATCTGATTTTGCCGGGAACGATGGATACACCGGCGAACCGCAAGGCGATGCCTTCAGCCGATCCTTCGAAGTGGGTGCAGCCAGGAGCAGTGGCTGATCTCGCGCTGCTGCTAGCGGAAGATCGCGCTGCACAAGTGACGGGTACAGTTATCCCGATCGATGGCACCAATGTATGAGCGAATCGCCATCCTGCTCGTTGACGCATTCTATCTTTATGCGCTTCTCGGAGTTGTGTTTGCTCTGGCCTTCGTGACGGTTGGAGTAAAGCGCATCGATTCCCAGGCCAACGGCAGCGGCACAGCATTCCGACTGCTCATTTTTCCAGGATCGGTCGCTTTCTGGCCGCTGCTGCTTCACCGATGGCTTGCAAGAAAGATTGAACCCCCCGAGGAGAGGAATCCGCACCGATGATTCAGCCTCTTCGCAAGACCCATCGCCGCATATTTCTCGCGCTCGCTTTGTTGCTGCCTGCGCTCCTTCTGAGCGGCATCGCTTTTCGCCATTCCTGGCCGGCTCAGGCAAAGCCGCAAAATTCCACCGCGCACCGGCTGCCCTCTGGAACAACGCCATGAGCCATCAATATCAAGCCATCGGTTGGAATCGCCAAAAGCGCGTCTACGACTTTGTGGTTCTCGCCGGAGTCATGCTCTATATCGCACTTTTCATTGGGCCCGGCGCATTGTTGTTTCCTTATGCCACGGCCGAAACGCTTATTATTCGCGCCGCGGGCTCCGCGGCGTTTCTGCTTTTGCACGTGGTTTTGTGCATCGGGCCGCTCTGCAGGCTGGATTCGCGATTTCTTCCCTTGCTGTACAACCGCCGCCATTTGGGAGTCATAACTTTCCTGCTGGGTGCACTGCACGGAATCTTTGCGATCATTCAATTTCATAGCCTTGGAGACAAAGACCCACTCGTCAGCCTCCTGACCTCAAACCGGAACTTCGGGAGCTTGCCCGATTTCCCGTTTCAGCAGCTTGGTTTTCTGGCCCTCTTGATTCTTTTTCTCATGGCGGCCACCAGCCATGATTTCTGGCTGAGGAACTTGACTCCGCCCATCTGGAAAACGCTTCACATGTTGGTTTACGTGGCGTACGCCCTTTTAACTGGTCACGTCACGTTGGGCTTGCTGCAATCGGAGACTAGCCCGGTGCTGGCGGTTGCAACCGGGGCGGGATTGGTAACCGTCTTGAGTTTGCATCTCGCGGCGGGATCGCGTGAGCGCGTGGTTGATCTGAGAAAACTGAATCCAGTCGGGAAAGGATTTGTTGACGCCTGCTCGGTGGAGAGCATTCCGGAGAAGTGCGCCGCAGTTGTCTCCGTGAGCGGCGAGCGTGTCGCCATATTCAAGTTTGACGGAAGGATCTCCGCGATTTCGAATGTGTGCCGCCACCAGAACGGTCCATTGGGGGAGGGCAAGATTATCGATGGATGCGTGACTTGCCCGTGGCATGGCTATCAGTACTTGCCGGAGACAGGAGCTTCGCCACCGCCGTTTACAGAAAAGGTCTCAACTTTCTATACCCAAATCGTAAACGGGCGCGTATGGATCGACCCCCAACCGAACCCGCCGGGTACTCGCGTCGAGCCATCCAGAATTCCACACGCAGGAGTGCGGGTATGAACGAGTTTTACGTGGGGTATCTTCCAAAAGCACCTGTTGGTATCGCGCGCCGAATCCGGGCCGTAGTGGTGCTGCTGTTTATCTTTGCGGCGATCACAGCGATGGTATTTGCAAAAGTCCAACGCACATTCGCTCCATCGGTTTTCGAATACGGCAAAGTGGGCACCTTTGAAGGCACGATTGAAGTGACCCCGTATCCAATCCTGATTGTGGCGGGGCCAGGGTCTACAGAGCCTAAGGCTTCACGGTATTTGCTGGTCGCGGAAGGCAAGCATGGCGCCGATAGCCAAGTGGCCGCGTTTAATGGAAAAAACGTGCAACTTCGCGGTACGAAGATCTATCGCGATAACCAGACGATGCTTGAGGTGGCGAGCGGCTCGATATCGCTGAAAGGCGACTCTGCGCAATCTGTTCCATCAAGCCAGGAACTAGGCGCTTTCGAATTGTCAGGAGAGATTGTGGACAGCAAGTGTTATCTGGGAGTGATGAACCCGGGAAGCGGCAAGGTCCATCGGGACTGCGCAGTGCGTTGTATCAGTGGAGGCATTCCTCCCGTCTTCGCAACGAATGATTTCAACGGTACTCCCGCCATCCTCCTGCTTACCGACCTCGATCAGAAACCTCTTCCCAAGGAGTCCTTCCTCAAACTCGTGGCGCGACCCGTGCGCATCCGGGGAAAGGTTATTAAAACCGGCGAAACGCTATATATGACAACAGGGCCGTCTGCCATTTTCCCCCTGCCGTAAAAGGGTCCCTCTCAAATTCACTCCACTTTTCCCGAATCCCAGGATATCCAGCCGTCATCTCATGCCTATCGCGGGTCGGCAGTGTTGCGGCACTTTCCAAGCCCTTTTCGGTTCAGGTGCACCGACAGCTTTTCGCTGGGAGGTCTCTTTCCATGGATGACATCTACAAAATCAACGTAGCCAAGACCGAGTTTCGGGAAGCTTATAACACCGGAGATGTGGACCGGCTGCTTGCGGTATTCACCAATGACGGGTTTACGAGCATGTTCGAAGGTGGACCAAGCCAATTCGGCGGCCGGGCGCGTCCCAGCCTTCGTGAAGAGGTGGTCAAGCTGTTCGCCGACTATTCAGTGCAAATGAGCGTAATCATCATAGACATCGTCGTCCAGGGCAGCACCGCTTACGACTACGGGTGGCACGAGTTCACACTAAGGCCAAAGGATGGCGGCGAACCCATCCGAAAGCGGCTGCGCTACTTTGAGCTGTGGAGCAAGGATCCTTCAGGCGACTGGAAGATCGCCTTTCACATCAACAATCAGGATGTGCGCGAAGAGCTCGGCGGAAGCGTGAGCCACTGGTTCCTCAGCGAGGAGCACTCCGCGACGGTCAACTGACAGTCAGCTTGCTTGCAAAGCACCCGGGAGTCACCTGCTCAGGTCTGTGGCTACTTGGCTTTTATCTTGTCGTAGAGCCGCTTACTGAATCCTTCGGGCACCTGGTATTCGACCCCATCGCCGACGAGTTTCACGACGTTCTTGGTCCCATCCAAGATCGCGGTGCAGTGGGCGCAAACCTTGAAATGCGCCTCCATGCGCGCGCGCATCTCCGGGTCAACCTCCCCGTCCAGGAAATTGGAGATCTCTCGCCAGACCTCAAGGCAGCTTATTTCAATCACCTTCATTGGATACGGAGGGTCCCTTTTAGTTTCATGTGCGTGGCGCAACCTAGCCTTACCACGGCCTCACCTTCTCGTATTCCTGCTTGCCGGAGTACCAGCTCCCGTCGATACCCGGCGCCAAGGCGTCCCGCATCTGAAAGCGTGCCCGAAGAAGCCTTGTTTTGACACTGCCTTCTGTAATGCCCAGGACCTGAGCAGTTTCCTGAATACTCAGGTGTTGGACATCCCTCAGTATAAGCACTTCTCTGTATTTCGGGGCTAGGGAGTTTAAGGCTCGCTTCAACGCCTCTCGTAACTCCTTCCGATGGAGTGTTTCTGAGGGGATTTCCCGCCAATCGGCGTAGTCTTTGGGAAAGTAGTCCCCTTGTTCGTCTGTCTTCTGCTCATCAACGGACTCATAGAGGTGTTTGCGGTCCTTGCGAACCTTGAGTCGCGCCTCATTGATTGTGATTTGGATAAGCCAAGTACTGAACTTGGACTCGCCGCGGAATCGGGGGAGGGCTGAGAACGCCTTCAGAACAGCCTCTTGTGCCACTTCCTCAGCGTCCGCGGGATTATTGAGAATCGACATGGCAGCGGTGAAGACACCGCGTTCACAAGGTTGTACAAGGCTATAGAAAGCGTCCTTGTCGCCCTGGCAGACGCGCTGGATCAGCTCCGACTCGGTTGTGTCAAAGTTTGGCTTGGCTGTCCCTGTCGACACGAATTCCCGCCTTAACTAACACAAACTAAGGAATTTGCGAATTCCCCTGGAACTATCCATGTTTTTGCGCTGTCCGATGGCCTGAAAATTCCGAATTACATCACCAAACGCCACTCTTGAATGCCTATCGGATGTGGGAACTTTCAAAAAGTCGCAATTATTTTCAAGAATTTTTGGATGAGTGTGACTGCTCGTTCGTGGAAGTTTTTCGGCTGATCTTTGTCACTTCTATCGCCTATCCGAATCCTATCCCGCGTGACAGCCACCCACATCTCGCCAGCGCCTGCTACACAGCCCAGTCTCGACTCGTCCGCGCCTACTGGCGATGACGCGGTGTCGCCCACGGGCGGCGCTGGTTACGCACTGGCTCGGCATTGGCCGGAATACTTGATGGAAAGTGCTGAACTCGGAATCTTCATGATTTCCGCCTGTGTCTTTACAGCTCTGCTGGAATATCCCGCTTCTCCGGCCCCGAGGCTAATTCCCGGCTCCTTTGTCAGAAACGCACTCATTGGGTTAGCCATGGCGCTGACAGCTGTGTCGATTATTTACTCTGGATGGGGGAAACAGTCGGGCGCGCATATGAATCCTGCGATAACGCTCACGTTCTTCCGCCTGGGAAAGATGGAGCCCTGGGACGCTTTCTTCTACGCAATCGCGCAGTTTGCCGGCGGAGTAGCCGGAGTTGCGGTCGCATCGCTCTTTCTTGGGATGCTAGTAGCACATCCTTCTGTAAATTACGCAGTCACACGCCCAGGTCCTTTTGGGGTGAAAGTTGCGTTTGTGGCCGAGGGGCTGATTTCTTTCGTGTTGCTTTTGACGGTCCTTACAGTTTCCAACAGTAAGAAGTGGGCACGGTATACAGGACTTTTCGGCGGAGTTCTGATCGCATCCTATATCACGTTTGAAGCACCGCTCTCTGGCATGAGTATGAATCCAGCGCGAACCTTCGGTTCCGCATTCCTAGCAAGATCTTTCGACGCGCTCTGGCTCTATTTTGTTGCTCCGCCGATCGGAATGCTGGCGGCCGCTGAAGTGTATGTGAGGCTGCGCTCCATCCGTGCGGTCCACTGCGCCAAATACCATCACAACAACGACAAGCGATGTATTTTTCGTTGTCGGTTCGCGGAGCTTCAGAACCCGAGGACTTTGGGAACCACGGAATAAGTTCGATTCGAATTATTGGAGTGGAGGCAGACACGATGGCTCAGGGCAAGCACTACGACGTAATCATCATCGGAACCGGCGCGGGCGGGGGCACCCTGGTGCACGCACTCGCTTCCACGGGGAAGAGCATTCTAATTCTCGAGCGCGGTGACTACGTGCGCCGTGAGAAGGCCAACTGGGATTCGCGTGCCGTCAATGTAGAAGCCAAGTATCAGACTAAAGAAGAGTGGCGGGACAAGCATGGCAAGCCGCTTCGTCCGCACACCAATTACTACGTCGGAGGCAATACCAAATTTTACGGCGCCGCACTCTTCCGACTCCGCAAAGAAGACTTCGGGGAGATTCGCCACTTCGGCGGAATCTCGCCAGCCTGGCCCATCTCGTACGATGAGCTCGAACCGTACTACCTGAAAGCGGAAAGGCTCTATAACGTTCACGGAAGGCGCGGCGAGGATCCCACGGAACCTCACGCGAGCGGCCCTTACCCACATCCGGCCATCAGCCACGAGCCTCGCATCCAGCAACTCAGCGACGACTTTGAGCGACTCGGACTGAAACCGTTCCATACGCCCCTCGGCCTGCAGCTCGATGAGCAAAACTCTCATGCCAGCAAGTGCATCCGCTGCGATACGTGTGACGGCTACCCCTGCCTTGTGGATGCCAAGTCCGACGCGCAAGTGCTTTGCGTGGACCCAGCGCTGCGCTTTCCCAACGTAAGTTTGCTGACGAACGCATATGTGGAACGCCTGGAAACAAACGCTTCGGGCAGAGAAATATCGCGAGTCGTAGTCAGCCGCAACGGGACGAGAGAAAACTACTCCGCAAGTCTCGTGGTAGTTTCATGCGGAGCGATTAATTCTGCCGCGCTGCTGCTTCGCTCTGCAAACGACAAGCACCCGCGAGGACTGGCCAATGGCTCGGATGTAGTCGGCCGCCATTACATGGGCCACACGAACTCAGTGATGCTCGCGCTCTCGAAGTGCCCGAATCCCACGCTGTACCAGAAATCACTCGCGGTAAACGATTTCTATTTTGGCTCGAAGGAGTGGGACCATCCGATGGGCCACATCTCCTTTGTCGCAAAGCTCGATGGAACGGCGCTCTCCGCCGGCGCTCCAGCCATTGCTCCTGGTTGGACCCTGGACCTCATGGCCAAGCACACCCTCAGCTTCTGGATCACCTCCGAAGATTTGCCGGACCCCAACAATCGTGTCACCGTTGACCGCGACGGGAAAATCGTTCTGCAGTACACCCCGAACAACGAAGAACCTCATCGCCGTTTGCTTGCCAAGCTCAAAGAACTCATGCAGCAGCAAACCAAATGTGGCATTCACGGCCACGAATGTCATGAAGGACTGTTCGCGCGTAATTTATTCGTCGGTGACCGTATTCCGCTTGCAGGCGTGGCACACCAGAACGGTACGATTCGATTCGGTAGTGACCCCAAGGCGTCTGCATTGGACACGAATTGCAAGGCGCACGAAATCGACAATCTTTATGTTGTGGATGGCAGCTTCTTCCCTTCGAGCGCCGCCGTTAACCCCGCACTTACCATCATGGCCAGTGCACTTCGGGTCGGAGACCACCTGAAACAGCGATTGGGACTCACAACCTCCTCGGTGGACTACTCCCAAGTCCCGTCGTTTGCAGGAGTACAAAATGCGGTCTAAGCCGCTCCAGGCACTGCTTCTGGTTGCGGCCCTATCTTTCGGATTGGCGCTTCCATCGTTCACCCAGGCAGCGCCTCAGAACACCTCTCCTGTCGGAGTAGAGATTCGCAGTATCGGCACCATTCTGATTACGGTAGGTGATATGGACCGATCTCTGGATTTCTATTCCCGCGTCCTCACATTCGAGAAGGTGTCGGACACGGAGCTGGCTGGCGACGACGTCGAGCACCTCTTCGGGTTGTTTGGGGCACGCGTGCGGGTGGTTCGGATGAAGCTCGGCGATGAATCTGTCGAACTTGTCCAATTTCTCTCGCCGCGTGGACGTTCGATTCCTACCGATTCCCGAAGCAACGATCTTTGGTTCCAGCATATCGCCGTTATTGTAAGCGACATGAATCGCGCCTATCAGGTCCTTCGGCAAAACAAGGTTGAACACGCTTCCTCTGGACCGCAGCGCCTACCCGATTGGAACAAGAATGCAGGTGGGATCAAGGCCTTCTACTTTAAGGATCCGGATGAGCACCCTGTTGAAATCCTCGAGTTTCCTGAGGGCAAGGGAGATCCGAAATGGCATCGCGGCAATGAGCGCCTGTTTCTCGGGATCGATCACACGGCCATCGCCGTCTCGGACACAGATACGAGCCTCAAGTTCTACCGCGATCTACTCGGTTTGCGGGTTGCCGGAGAGAGCGAAAACTACGGAACAGAACAAGAACACCTTAATAATGTGTTCGGCGCCCATCTCCGAATCACGGCGCTACGTGCCCCGACCGGGCCCGGGATCGAACTCTTGGAGTACTTGAGCCCGCGCGATGGGCGCCCCTTCCCTGTTGATGAGCTCGCGAACGACCTTGTCCATCGAGAGACGATTTTGATGACACCGGACGCAGATGCAGCGGCATCCCAGCTCAACGCAGCAAGAGTGAAGTTTGTATCTTCAGGCGTTGTCGTGAATCACATGCAGATGCTCGAGTTTAGCAAGGCATTTCTCGTGCGTGACCCCGACGGCCATGCAATCGAAATTGTGGCTCAATGAGCAGTTCCGGAAGTAGGAGTGTGGTTTTTGACGAAGCACGAAGATAAGAATGAACAGCCACTTTTCGAGGATGCGAATCACGAAAAACCGATGCGCTTCACCAGCGAGTTGATTCATGAGTTCACGAATATGCTCACTGCTGTGATTGGTTATAGCGAGCTGGCACTTCACGCGATCGAAGATTCTCATCCAGCGCGGGAATGGTTGGAGAAAATTCGCAAGCATACGAGGGAACTGGGAGCATTGCGTCACAAATTGATCGTTCTGAAGCAGCCAAAACATGGTGAAAAACTATGAACGCCGAAGAAAAACGCCTCGAAGAAGCCAGGACACGCAAAGCGCATTGGAAGCGCTGGGGCCCCTATGTCAGCGATCGCGCCTGGGGCACAGTGCGCGAGGACTACAGCGCGACCGGAGAAGCGTGGGAATATTTTCCGCACGATCACGCTCGTTCCCGGGCCTATCGCTGGAACGAAGACGGCCTGGCGGCGATCTGCGACCGTCATCAGTTCGTGTGCTTTGGTCTTGCACTTTGGAACGAGGCCGATCCCATTCTCAAGGAACGTCTCTTCGGCCTTACCGGCAACGAAGGCAATCACGGCGAAGATGTGAAGGAATATTACTTCCACCTCGACAGCACGCCGACCCACTCCTACATGAAGTTCCTTTACAAATATCCGCAACGCGCCTATCCCTATGGACAATTGCTGGAAGAAAACCGACGCCGCTCGAAACAAGACCCCGAATTTGAGCTGCTGGATACCGGTGTCTTCAACGAAAACCGTTATTTTGATGTCGTCGTCGAGTATGCCAAGGCCGCTTCGGAAGACATCCTCATTCGAATCACGGCGCACAATCGCGGACCAGAACAGGCGCGCGTGCATCTTTTGCCGACAATTTGGTTCCGCAATACCTGGTCCTGGAACGAAGGCCAGACCAAGCCGGTCATGAATAGAGTTGAAACTTCCGGCAAGATCTCCACACTCTCACTCGCGCATCCAGAGGCAGGCAAGTACTGGCTCCATTGCCAGGAAGCGGCGGAAACTCTCTTCACAGAGAATGAAACGAATACGCAGCGCCTCTATGGACATCCCGGTCCAGCGTATGCCAAAGACGGCATCAACGATTACATCATCGCGGGCAACAAGGCCGCCGTGAATCCCTCGCAATCTGGCACCAAGGCTGCCGCGCACTATTCCTCCGTAGTTCCCCCTGGTGGTAGCGTGACGATCAAACTGCGTCTCACGAAAGAAAACCTCGCTTCCCAGAAGAATCCGATCGACAGCGAATTTGACCGCATCTTCGTTCAACGCCAGAAAGAAGCCGACGAGTTCTACGCCAAGATAATGTCGCCCTCTTTGTCGGAAGACGGCCGCAACGTCCAACGGCAGGCCTTTGCTGGACTTTTGTGGTCCAAGCAGTTCTATCACTACGCGCAACGGGATTGGCTTGCCGGCGATCCAGCGCAGCCAGCGCCTCCCGAACAGCGCAAACGAGGTCGCAACAGCGACTGGTCGCACATTTACAACGCGGATGTAATTTCAATGCCTGACAAGTGGGAATACCCTTGGTATGCCGCGTGGGATCTCGCTTTTCATTGCGTGCCGCTAGCATTGGTGGATCCGGATTTCGCCAAGGAACAACTCGTTCTCTTCCTCCGCGAATGGTACATGCATCCGAACGGACAACTGCCCGCGTACGAATGGGCGCTAGGTGATGTGAATCCTCCTGTTCACGCATGGTCCGCGTGGCGCGTCTACAAAATTGAGAAGAAGGCCCGCGGGAAAGGTGACCGCGCTTTTCTTGAGCGTGTGTTCCAGAAACTCATGCTCAACTTCACTTGGTGGGTGAACCGCAAGGACGCCGAAGGCATGAACGTGTTCCAGGGCGGCTTTCTCGGCCTCGACAACATCGGCGTCTTCGATCGCAGCGCTCCGCTTCCTACTGGTGGCCATATTGAACAGTCCGACGGCACTGCGTGGATGGCCATGTACACCCTCAACATGCTCGCCATCGCTCTTGAACTCGCCAGCGAGAGTCCTGTTTATGAAGACGTCGCCAGCAAGTTCTGGGAGCACTTCCTCTACATTGCCAACGCTATGAGCCATCGCGGCGACGGTATGGACTCGATGTGGAACAGCGAAGACGGATTTTTCTACGACGTCTTGCATCTCCCCAATGGTGAACGCACGCCGATGAAGGTCCGTTCGATGGTCGGCCTGATTCCGCTCTTTGCAGTTCAGACCTTGGAGCCCGAACTTCTGGAGCGGCTCCCCAATTTCAAACGCAGGCTCGAATGGTTTATAGAAAACCGTCGTGACCTGACATCCAATCTCGCCTGTATGCGTACTCCAGGAAATCGCGAACGGCGACTCCTCTCTATCGTCGACGCCGAGAAGCTCCGCCGAGCCCTGCGTTACATGCTGGATGAAAACGAATTTCTTTCGCCTCATGGAATTCGGGCTCTATCGCGGTATCACATGGACAACCCATACGTCCTGAGCGTCAACGGAACGGAACACCGGGTCGACTATCAGCCTTCGGAATCGAAGACCTCCCTATTTGGCGGAAACTCCAACTGGCGAGGGCCGATCTGGTTCCCGATGAATTTTCTGCTCGTGGAATCCCTCCAAAAGTTCCATCACTACTTTGGTGACGAATTCAAAGTGGAGTTCCCCACCGGTAGCGGACAACTGTTCACTTTGTCCGAAGTAGCTGAAGAGATTTCTCGTCGCTTGAACAGAATCTTTCTGCGCGGTGAAGACGGTCGCCGTCCCGTGGCTGGAAATTTGGAGATTTTTCGAAATGACCCGCACTGGAACGACCTCGTCCTTTTCCACGAGTATTTCCACGGCGACACCGGCAGCGGCGTCGGCGCAAATCACCAAACTGGATGGACGGGACTTGTCGCCAAGCTGTTGGCCCAGAGCGGCGAGGCCCGCGGGAAGAACACTGAGTTTCGATCAAAAAGTGCAGCGAGATAAAGGAGAACGTAATGAAAGCAATAGCGGTATTGCCTGGCAAAGCAGGGAGCGTGCATCTGGCGCAGGTCCCAAAACCAAGCGTCGCCGACGTTCCGAATGGACGCGGCGTGATGGTGAAGATTCTTCGCGTCGGTGTGGACGGCACAGATAAGGAAATCAATGCGGCCGAATATGGAGCCGCCCCCGACGGCAGCAACTATCTGATACTTGGGCATGAAAGCTTTGGTCGCGTGGAAGAGATTGGCCCAAACGTTACGGAATTCAAACCCGGCGATTACGTCGCCCTCACGGTGCGCCGCCCCGGTTCGAGTCTCTACGACCAGATTGGCACCTACGACATGACGATCGACGACACCTACTTCGAGCGCGGCATCAACCTCCGCCACGGCTTTCTCACAGAATACGTCGTCGATGAACCGGAATACATCATTCGCGTACCGGAAAACCTGAAAGAAGTCGGTGTCCTGATGGAGCCGATGAGTGTGGCGCAGAAAGCGATTGAACAGGCTTACCGCATCCAGCAGCGCCTCCGCGTATGGCGCCCCAAACGCGCAGCGGTGCTCGGAGCAAGCACACTCGGGCTGCTGTCATCGCTTGCCCTGCGGCTGCGCGGCCTTGAAGTCACGGCCTTTGGGAATACAATGCCGCCGTTCCTGAATTCGAGGCTCCTCGAAGAACTTGGCGTCCGTTACGTCAGCACCAAAGAGACGTCGCTAACAGATGCCTCCACAAAGTACGGCCCGTTCGATTTGATTCTCGAAGGAACCGGTTACTCACCGTTCGTGTTTGAGGCGATGAATGTTCTCGCGAAGAACGGTGTGCTTGCCATGGTGAGCGTTACGGGCGGCTCGCGCCAACTGGAGGTTCCCGCTGACAAGATCAATCTCGGTTTTGTGCTCGGCAATAAGGTTGCGTTTGGAAGCGTCAACGCGAATCGCGAATACTTCGAAACTGGAGTAAAGGATCTGTCAACCGCGGAACTCCAATATCCCGGCTGGCTGAAGAAACTTCTTACGCACCCCGTGAAGGGATTGGAGAACTACGAGGAAATCATTCGCCTGCTCACGGAGTCTAAGGGATCGATCAAGGTGTATTGCGAGGTCGCGGCAATCGAAGGCGCGCAAACCGCAGCCGCGGCAAGCTAAGAAGTCGATTGTTTCCCGCTTCACCGGAGAGATGACGCTTGCTCAGTGATACAAGAGACTGGCGTGGTCCTCTCCTTGCCTTGGATTCTACCGACGAAGCTCGGCCGAGAGTTCGGTTCAGAACCGAAGGGGCTACCTCGCTCGCTCCAAGGCTCGTGGCCAGAAGTTTCAGCCGTTGGAACCGCGAACAGCGACATTCGCCGTTCCGAAATCCCAAAGTCCTATTACGTTTTTGTGACAGCGCTTCTTGATTTTGGAGGCGCGCCCTGTGGAATCCGTGCCTATCTAGAGCATTTTCAGAATTACTGTGATCCCGAACCTCATGGCTAATCATGATCGACTTCTATGTTCGGGAAATGGTCCTGTCGTCGTCACCAGCCCAAACGAATGGATAGGGATGCTTCCTGGCAGGCCAGGCATGACGCCACTTCCCTGGCAGTGTCCAACGGGAAGGTAGATGCAGGTGCTATTGGACGAACCGATGGCCAAACGAAAGATGCAATCATTGCCAACACAGCTGCATTATGTTGCCCCGTCATTGGCGACAACCGCCTCTATCACAGGTAGTAGACGGGCGTAGAGTTCAAAAGCGAGATATGGATGCGCTCGTAAGGCGCTGAGCAGGAACGGCCCCAACAACTTGGTCGGGGGCGAGTGGATTTGAACCACCGACCTCCTGGTCCCGAACCAGGGTAACAAAAACTCTAAACGCTTTATCGCTTAGGGACCAGGGCCCGATTCTCTTTCCCCCTCAATTGTCCGTAAGTTGTCCGCAGACTGGGTAACAAACGGAAATCGACCACCAATTACGCGTGGAGCAAAGTTAATCATCTCCAATTCGTCTTGCGTGATGTGTGGGCGTGCGACTCTGCCAGGATGCCGCTTCTCCCCAAGCGTTAGGCTCTGCGAGATTTCAGCATTTCCCGCCGCAAGAGCCGGTTTGCCTTGGTCTGGTAGCCCGGGCCACCCTGTTTTAGCCACGCAATGACATCGGCATCTAGCCGCATGGTAACGGGTCTCTTAATCGGACGATAGAGGTGGCCGACGACGCCCTTACGCATCTGTTCCTCGGTAATTTCTGGAATGTCAGTGGTATTGATCTGGTCATCGCGAATAGCGTCGAAACGCCTGATCTGTTTCCGGCGCTCAGATTTGGTGAGCCTTTTCATAGAATTTCCTTTCGTTCGGTGTTGCTTTTCGGGCTGAGATAATGCGAATCGTTTCACGATCGTCTTTCAACCTCAGAGTGTAAACCAACGCCATGAGTCTGAACGTTCTGGTGATGGAGCCAATCGTCACGAATCGTTCTTCGCCATCAACATCTTGGGTTCCATTGTGACTCGGAGCGGATCTAGGAGCACCTCCTGCGCCAGTCCAAAGGCAATACCGTGCTTGTGCTGATTTTGGCAGTTCTTCGTCTCGTCCCATTCGACGTGCATCGCACCTTGCCAGTCATTACATTATAGTACGTATCATCTAGTACATACACATCGTCGATTCCGGAATTTCTCGGTTTGTATACGCCTATAAGTAATAATTGAGATGTACCTATAAGTTAGTGGTCGGGGCGGGTGGATTTGAACCACCGTCCTCCTGGTCCCGAACCAGGGTGACAAAAATCCTAAATGCTTTATCTGGTGTCGCTTGCGGGATCCACAGCCTTATTTCCCCTCTCTTAGTTGTACCTAACTTGTACCTGAATGCTAGTTCGGAAATTGGTTTCAAGCGTGGGCCAAGATCGGAGCCATCCGGAGGTTTCTCCGGTCGTTTTGAGTTTTGGCGAGCGCCAGGGTGGGCAGAGAGTAAGGCAGGTATTTCGCGAGGAACTATTTTGGTTCGATGACACTCAGTCCCATTATTTGACCAAAGTGACGTTTGTTAAACGTGGCTACCTCGCTCCCGCGCTCCAAAGCCGTTGCCCCGACAATCAGGTCATAGAAACCAATCATTTTTCCGGAGGCCTCCAATTCGGCCCAGATACGTGCATGCTCGTACGCCGTCTGCTCGGTGTAGGGGATGATCGGGAGGGACTTCAGAAGGGCGTCCAGGTAGCGTTGCCGCGTGACCTTATGTGTCCCGGTCGCCAGTTCCACACCATGCCATAGCTCAGCAACCGTGATCGCAGCAATCTCAAATCGATCATTCGGACGGGCCTTCACCCAGCTCTTCAGGTCAAAAGTACCCTTCTCGCCCCGAATGACGACGTCCGCGTCCAAGACTATCGCCATTTGTCGGCCGGCGCCTTGAGGCTCTTGCGGGCAGCTTCCAGATCACGATGCCACGCTCTGGCTTCGTTCTCCGGCAAGTCATTTTTAGCCAGAGCCTCGGCCAAATCGCTGCCAACACAAACTCTTTCGTTGTCCGGTACAAGGCGCGCGACCGGCTCACCGTTCTTCAGAAGCACAAAGGTAACATTTTGATAATGCGCGCGGTTAACGCAGTCGGCAAAATTGCGCGAAGCTTCCGTGACGGTTATGCTCGTTTTCTTCATGAATCTGATTATCAGAGTATCCGATTTTACTGACTGCGTCAACAGGATACCCTCCTTGTTGTAGATAGAGATGCGAACGATCAAAACCTACTCCAAACGGGCGCCCTTTTATGATGCGTCAGGCATGTGGGGGACTTCTCATCGACGATTGAAAAACTCATGGGGACCTGCAAGAACCTATGTCTGACACGTTCTAAACATGGCAGCGCTGATGCTCAGCTATAGTGCAAACGGGTTGAATTAGCCATCTGGAGGCAGGTTGAAACTTTGGCTTATCACGGTCTTGCTCTTTTCTTGTGGGTTCCGGAAATTCTGAGCCACCAATTCCGGAAATTCTGAGCCGTTTTGTATTTGCTGGCAAGGTCCCCCGGAGGGTCCATCGAGGTGGATAAAGCGTTAGCCAGGCACCAACCGATTGCCGTATGGAGGAAGCCGCCGCGTGAGCCAGTAGAACCGAAAAAACATATACTATTGGCGGGACCAGCCCATGAAAAGCCGCATCATGTATATCGAGCGTAAGGGTGACGGAATAAGCGGACCGGCGTGTATCGGTCGTGTTACTTTTTCCAAGTCCGGTAGGTCCTTGTACTACCAGGGACGCCGATTCCAAACACTTTCTGGCAGTGGATTCAAAGCCAACTATTTTGACTGCGAGTCCGGCGAACACTATTGGTTTTCAGGCTGCAAGAAGCGCGGCGGGGACCGCTTGTATGCGGGTACGGTAGAAATCGATGCTGATGTCCGAGAAGAATACTGGAACGAGGTTCGAGGTCTGCCCGAACGGAAGACTCAAGAACTGATTCGCTGTCCTGGGAAGCACCGCTGAGACCTACGTGCAGTTCCTCTGGGCCGTGCGAAAGGCATTAGGAACCGATTTCTTGGGTGCGGTGAAGTTCCCTCTGCGCTTGCTGGCTACCCACTCGACGGTCTTAATTAACAGCGCGATAACAATAAACCAAGCGGCAGCAACGATGAGAGCGCCCCAATAAAATTTGCCGGGTCGAGTTCCCTCTAGCAATCGGCGTCGTAGGTCGATTGCTGCTCCTAACGAGCACAGCGCAAAAAATATGCGAAATCCTGTCTGAATCCATGAACGGTACGGAAGACCGCTAATGCCGTAGAACTTTATGAATCGTTGCCAATCAATATTCCGCCACAGCGTCCATGCGAAACCCGCCATCAAAAATCCGATAGTCATCACGTCTTCATTAGGCGTCTGCAATCCCATCACTCCTGAGAGACCGCCGCTCGGGGTGTGGAACGGTGGTCCCTCATGTTGTTGGTCGAACCCAGACTAGAACGTGATCTTGCCGCCTATCTGCCACCATCTCGGCAACGCTTCGCCCGTTACTTTACCAAAGCTCCCGGAGTTCAAGTCGCCCTGGATATTTGTGAAGTTCACGTGGTTGAAGACGTTGAAAAACTCAAACCGGAATTGCAAATTGAGCCTCTCTGTAACGTGTGTGTTCTTGTACACCGTGGCATTTGTCTGGAAGAAGCTGGGATTGCGGAATTGACCGGTCTTCTCGTTTCCGTTCGTACCGGGTGTCGGTGCCGAGAACTGGGCTTTCAGGATGCTACCGGTGAGATAGGCACTCCGCGACGTCAACTGGCTATAACTGGTAATGTCGGGATAATCCAGGTTGTCTCCATCGGCGTTGTAATCCCCGCCGTTCGCGAACGAGGCACCGATGAAAACCGTGAAGGGATTTCCCGTCTGGTAAATACTCGTCCCACTGAGTCCCCACCCTCCCGTCAACTTCCCCATTGCTCCCTGACCGTTACTTAGGCCTGGCAGCTCATAATTGAAGCTGAGTGAGACACGATTAGGAACATCCCAAACCGAGGGCCCGTAGAACTGGTGAGGGTTCAGCGCGGTAGGATACACGCCTGCGTCGTCTTTGGACGATGAACGTGTGTAGGAAGCATCGAAGAAGGCACTCCTGCTTCGTCCCCTGAAATCAAAAGTAATGCCCTGATAGTTGCTCACGCGATCGTTGTCGGTATAGGAGATCGCACCAAAGCTGGGATTCAGCCTTGTAGGCAGGCTGTTCGGCGGTTTGCCGATCAAGTCCCCCGGCAGCGCATTGATGTCAGATCCGTAGGACACTGCATTGATATTATTCCCACCCCCTACGAGGTTCGCAGAGTGCGATCCACTGTAAAGCACGCTCGCAACATAGCGGCTCCCAATTTTGCGCTCAAGCGCTGCAGCATAAATATATGCGGTAGGAGAAACGATATTCGGGTTGATTCCGCCAATCGGGACCGCTCCCCCCGTAAGTCCTCCCTGGGCGTTGAGACAGGGGGCTGCGGGACACAAGGCCGTGCCTGCCAGCGCAGGAAATGTGAATCCAAACGGGGGTTTGCTACTGGTACCCTGGACAAAAATAGGCCGGTTTGCAGGCGCATTTGTCGAACTGAACGTTGGCCGGATTAGCCCTGGCGGATTGCCGCGGAATTCCTCCTGAATGTTGGCCGGTGTCAGCCAATTGGAGAACAGCCCGAACCCGCCGCGCAGCACCCAGTCTCCTTTTCCGGTGACATCCCATGCCGCGCCGATCCGCGGATTGTAGGTCTTAGGTGCATGATTCAACGCGCTCTGCGATGGTTTGGCAATGCCGCTGGCCACTTGCTGCTGGGAGGTTGAACCGGTCCCCAGGAGGAAGTTACCAAACACCGTCGTGCTCGACCGGGAGTACGGGTTCCCCTGATCATCGAAACGGAAACCCAGCGTCAGGGTCAGATTGCGTCTTGCTTTCCAGGTGTCCTGGACAAAAAGCCCCCATGTCTTGGAAGCCGCATTCCAGTCCCAAAGTTGCTGCTGCCCCGTGATGGGGTTGTACATCACTCCACCTTCCGTGGTAGGCGCATCTTGCGCTAGCTTCAACAAACTGTCGAAGCTGAATCCTGGCTGCGACCACGGACCTTGGAACGGCTCCACATCGTCGCCGTACCAGCCTTCGTAACCCACCTTGAATACGTGCGTCCCACGAACATGCGTTAAGACGTCGCGCCAGTGATAGTTGTGCTGGATGAAATCCCCCTGAGCAAAGCCAACGCCGTAACCGGTGGACTTGTTCACAGTTATTCCCGGAATCGTAAAGTCTCCGGTTTCGCCTAGAAATCCCTCAATGCGGTTCTGGGCGAAGGTTGCTTCATTGAGGGTTGTGGGGCTGAACGTGTGTTCCCAATTCACCTGTAGGGCACGCTGCGTGTTATGTCCGGTGGTGGAAAACTGGGGTATAGCGGCAGGCCCGCCAGTGTGAAGAAGGGTCCGGAAAAAACTGCCATAGATCCGATCGTTCTTAAAGTACTTGTCGATACGAAGGAAATACTGGTCGCCATTTCGAAAATTGCTGGAATTGAAGGTTCCGTTGTTAGTTAGCACTGTAACGCACGGGATGTTTTCCGTGGCGGTCGTATTGCAACCGGACGTGCCGGTTCCAAAAAAGCTCTGGGCTGTGTCCAGGACGCTGCCCACAGTCACATTCTTGGGCACATAATTGGTTAGGATCTTGGTGCCAAACGTACCTGGATTATTCGCATTGGCAAAAGCGATGAACTGGGGGTTAACAATTATTATCGGAGCGTCCCCCGTGGATGAAGACCCGCGCAGCGGTTCGATACCGAAGAAGAAGAAAAACTGGTGATGTGGGATAATTGGGCCGCCAATGGTGGCGGACAGGTTGTTGCTGTGAAAAGGGGCGAATTTCTGAGCGGAATTAGGCAAGGAATTCTTGGAGAACATCGCCTGGTAATTGAAGTAGTCGCTGGCCAAGCCATGGAACTGGTCCGCGCCGGATTTCGTGGTCATCGCAAGCTGGATGGAACTTGAGTGTCCATATTCGGTTGAGAATGTATTAACCTGAGAGGATGCTTCCTGAACGACGTCGGGATTGGGCGTGAGATTCAGGACGCCCTGGCGCACGGAGCTAGTAGCGTCTAGCCCATCGATAATCAACATGTTCGAAACTCCGCCCTGTCCATTGGCGCTCGCTTCGACCGTCGTTTCCGTGGAGTAGTTGT
>WNGI01000368.1_pt1 | contig 32423 bp, 29 predicted proteins | sample 5400621 | NCBI WGS metagenome assembly WNGI01 (sample SAMN13153374, study PRJNA577476) | soil metagenome | isolation source: 20 cm soil or saprolite under Garry oak tree replicate 1 | place: USA:California | collected 2016-06-15
TTCCCGAACGTTCCCGGGATCGCAGTGCCCGGGAGGTGGAAGGCGAAGTTCTCGGGCGTCTGCTGCACGACGACGTCGCGCTCGACGTCCCCTTCCGCGATCGGCAGATCGATGCCGAGACGCGGCATCTGGATGCGGTAGCCCTCCGGGATCGGCCCGATCGGCTGCGCGTCGGCGGTGGATGCCGGCGACGCGATCGGAGCGGAGGCGGTCGGACTCGGTAACGCGACCGGCGCCACGGAGCCTGCGCGAGGAAGTCCACCGCCCGCGACGAGCGCGATCCCGGCGGCGAGGAGCAAGGTACCAGCGAGTGCGAGGAACGGACGAGACATGCGGCTATCCTCGGATGCAGAACGGATGCCGAGCGAACGAGCGAGCTTCGCTGACCGGCGGGCGCGCGCGGCGGCAAAGCTGCGCGAGCAGGACCTCGGCGCCCTCCTCCTGTCGCCCGGCGCGGACCTTTTGTACCTCGCGGGCTACCAGCTCTTCACCAGCGAGCGGCTCACGTGCCTCGTACTTGATCGCGACGGCAAGGCGACTCTCGTCTGCCCGGCGTTTGAAGCGCCGCGGGCCGCGGTTGCGGTGCCCGACGTCGAGCGGATGACCTGGGGGGAGACCGACGATCCGTATGCGATCGTCGCATCGCTCGTTCCGGCTTCCGGCGGCATCGCGGTCGCGGATCAAATGTGGGCGGCGTTCTTCCTGCGGTTTGAGGAGGCGCTGCCGCGTCGCGAATTCCGCGCCGCCTCGCTGATCACCCGGGGGCTGCGCATGCGCAAGGACGCCGCCGAGGTCGAGGCGCTGCGCGCCGTGTCCGAATCCGCCGATCGCGCTTACGCGCGCATCCTCGAGCGTCCGTTCGCGGGTCGCCGGGAGCGCGAGATCGGTGCGGATCTGGCCGAGATGCTGCGCGCGGAGGGACATGACGAGGTCGGGTTCACGATCGTGGGGTCGGGCCCCAACGGTGCCTCACCGCACCACGAGGCCGGCGATCGCCGAATCGCCGAGGGTGACACGGTCGTCCTCGATTTCGGCGGGGCTATGCGCGGCTATCGCTCCGATATCACGCGCACCGTTCATGTCGGCAAGACAGCGGGCCGCGAGGAACAGAATGTCCACGACGTGGTCCGGCGCGCGCAAGAGGCCGGCTACGCGGCCGCGCGTAAGGACGCATCCGCCGAGTCGGTCGATGCGGCGGCGCGGCGCGTGATCGACGACGCCGGTTACGGCGAGTTCTTCATCCATCGGACCGGGCACGGGATCGGTCTCGATGGTCACGAGCACCCGTACCTCGTGCGGGGAAATCGGGAGCCCCTCGAGCCGGGCATGGCCTTCTCCATCGAGCCGGGCGTGTACCTCCCCGGCCGCTTCGGCGTGCGCATCGAAGACATCGCGGTCATCGACGCCGACGGATCGGCGCGGCCGTTGAACAAGGCGGACCACGCCTTCGCGACCGTGGCCTAAACCATGCGTTTCGCGGTCGCCGTGCTCGGCGCCGGGATCGCTCAGGTCTTTCCGTACCTGCGCCTCGATCAATGGATCGGCGCCGGCGGTGCCCTCGCGCTCCTCTACATCGGATTCGCCGCCCTTGGCGCAGGTTTCTTCGCCGGACGTCGCGGCGCTGCCGCCGGAGCCCTCTCGGTTCTCGTTGGCGCGTTCCTGTACGCGGTCGTCGCGGGGCTCACGCAACCGGGAGCAGACCTTGGAGCGTTCGCGTCCTTCTTTCTCCGCATCCCCATCGCGGTGTTCCCGTTCATCCTCCTCGGTGCGTTCGCCGGATGGCTCGGAGCCGCGGTCCGTTCACGCGCGGTCACGGCGAGACCGTGAGCTGGCCGCGCGTGTTCGCGTCGGTCGCCGCGAGCGCGATCGGACTCGCGTTCTGGTGGGCATTGACCGAGCCGCTGCCGGTGCCGCCCGTGATCCTCCTGGGTGTTGCGGGCGCGATCCTCTTCTGCGCCGGCCTCATCGCTGGAAACGGCGGAATGCTCGCGGCCCCCGTCGCGTTCCTCTTCTCGCTCTTCCTCGGCAGCCTCATCGCGACGCAGCTGCACCAGGCCTTCCGCCCGCAAACCGCTCCGGTCGATGAATTCAACGGGCTCATCTCGCTTCACTTTCCGGAGGTGGTGGCGCCGCTCGCGGTCTCGGTCCTGATCGGAGCGGTGGGTGGCTGGGTCGGCGAACGACTCGTGCCGGCCGGGCGGTGGGAGGTCCCGCCTCGACGCTAGTGAACGAGAGGCTGCGCGGCCTCCAGCGCCCATTGATAGATGGAGTTGGGCAGGATGCCGAGAACGATCACGGCGAATGAGGCGATCCCCAGACTGAGCGAAAGGGTGCGTCCGCTCGCGAGTCTCGGGACCTTTTCCTCGGGGTCGTACATGTACATGCGCACGACGACGCGCAGGTAATAGAACGCGGCGAGCACCGCGTTCAGCGCGATCACAACCGCGAGCCAGGCGAGCCCGGCGTCGAGCACCGGCTGGATCACCACGAACTTGGCAACGAAGCCGATCGTCGGCGGTATACCCGTGAGCGACACGAGGAAGATCGCGAACGCGAGGGCGCCGAGCGGCTGTCTGCGTCCGAAGCCGTTCAGCTCGTCAAGCGACGCGCCGCGCGTCCCCTCGAGATCGAAGTACAGAAGGCACGCGAAGGCGCCGAGGTTCATGAGTCCGTACGCGAACACGTAGAAGAGCACTGCCGCGCCGGCGCTCGGCCCGGCCTTCGCGGCGGCGACCGCGGCAAGGATGTAGCCGGTGTGCGCGATGCTCGAGTACGCCAGCATCCGCTTGGTATTGGTCTGGGCGAGGGCGACGATGTTCCCGCCGGTCATGGTGAGCGCCGCGAGCACCGCAAGGACCGCGCTCCAGTCCACACCCAGCGGGCCGAGCGCGCCCAAGAGCACGCGAAGGATCGCCGCGAAGGCGGCGGCCTTCGGCCCGACGGACATGAAAGCGGTGGCCGGCGTGGGTGCGCCGTCGTAGGCATCGGGTGTCCACTGGTGGAACGGAACGATCGCGGCCTTGAAGCCCAGACCGACCGTGACGAGGGCGAGCGCCACGATCGTCTGACCGTTCGCGATCCCCTGCGCCGTGAGGACACTCGCGATCGTGACGAAGTCCGTCGCCTTCGTGATCCCGTACAGCCAGACGAACCCGTAGAGCAAGAGGGCCGAGCTGAAGGCGCCGAGGAGGAAGTACTTGATGGCAGCCTCGTTCGCGAACCGGTCCGTCCTCTGGATCCCGGCGAGCACGTAGATCGGAATCGTCATCGTCTCGAGGCCGATGAAGAGCGTGATGAGATCGGAGGAGAGCGCGATCGTCATCGCGCCGACCGTCGAGAAACAGATGATCGCGTAGTACTCGCCTGCAGGCACCCGGCGCCGCGCGAGATAGGCCGGCGAGACCGCCGCGGCGAAGATCGCAAGCAGGATGAACACCGCGCGGAAGAACGAGGTGAAGGCGTCGATCGTCACGAAGCCGCGGAAGTACTGCGCGGCCGGGACAACGTTGAAGACCGAGGCGAGGGCCACCACGAGCCCGGCGATCGTGAGCAGCGGCAAGGCCAGCGCGGCGCGACGTCGGTCGACGACGGCATCGGCGACGAGGACGATCAGGGCGACCGCGGTCACGATGATCTCGGGATAGACAGCGGCGATATCCGCTCCTGTCACTCGATCAATCTCCGACCTGCGGCCGGAGACCGCCGCAGGCCCGAGGTTTCGCTCCTCGCGGCGGAGCCGCTCGTCGCTCATTTCTCACTTGAATGCGACCACCACGAACGACGGGTCGGTCGCGAGGCGGATGACACGATCGAGCGAAGGCTCGATGTACGCGATGAAGGGCTGCGGCACGACTCCCAAAATCACCGTGAGCAGCAGGAGCGGCAGCGCGCAGGCAATCTCAAGGCGGGAGAGGTCGGGCAGCGCGCGGTATGCCTCTCGCACCGGGCCGTACATCACGCGCTGGAACATCCAGAGGAGATAGACCGCGGCGAGGATCACGCCGATGGCGGCGAGTGGTCCCCAGAAGAGCCCACCGAGTGGCACGCCGCCGAACTTGAACGTGCCGAGCAGCACGAGGAACTCGCCGATGAAACCGTTCAGGCCGGGCAATCCCAACGAAGCAAGGACGAACACACCGAAGAAGGTCGTGAAGAGCGGCCACATATTCGCAAGGCCACCGAGGTCCGCGATCATTCGGCGATGCGTCTTCTCGTACTGGATACCGACGAACAAGAACAGCGCGCCGGTGACGAAGCCGTGGTTCAGCATCTGAAGCACCGCGCCAACGCCTCCTTGCAGGTTGAGAACGAAGATGCCAAGCGTGACGAAACCCATGTGCGCCACCGACGAGTAGGCAACAAGCTTCTTCAGGTCCTTCTGGACGGCAGAGACGATCGCGCCATACAGGATCGCGATGACCGAGAGGACGATAAGAACCGGCAGCCAGGCCTGGACCCCGATCGGGAAGAGCGGCAGCCCGAAGCGGAGGAAGCCGTAGCCGCCAGCCTTCAGGAGAACGCCCGCGAGGACGATCGAACCGGCCGTCGGGGCCTCGACATGGGCGTCAGGGAGCCAGGTGTGGAACGGGACCATCGGCATCTTGATCGCGAACGCGAGGGCGAAGGCGAGGAAGACCCAGAACTGGAAGTCCGCCGGAAACCGGCCGCGCAGCTCGATCAGGTCTGGGAGCGAGAGCGTCCGCGAGCCCGACGCGTCCGCCGACTGCAGATACACGGCGACGATGCCTACGAGCATGAGGAGCGAGCCCGCGAGGGTGAAGATCACGAATTTGAGCGTGGCGTAGATCCGGCGCGGTCCGCCCCAGATGCCGATGATCAGGTACATCGGCACGAGCATCAGCTCGAAGAAGATGTAGAAGAGGAAGAGATCAAGCGCGATGAACACGCCGACCATGCCGACCTCGAGCAGAAGGAACGCGGTCATGTATTCGACGATCCGTGTCTTGATGGCCCCGCCACTCGAATACAGGACGGCGATGAACGTCAGCAGCGTCGTCATGGGCACGAGAAGCACCGAGATGCCGTCGACGCCGACGAGGTAGCTGATGCCGAGGCTCGGCAGCCACTCAAGCTTCTCCACGAGCTGGAAACCGGGTTCCCCGATGACGAACTGCTTGACCATCCACAGCGACACGACAAGCTCGACGAACGTCGTCGTGACGGCGACCTGCTTCGCGGCTCGCTCGTCGCGGCGGAATAGGAAGAGCGGGATCAGCCCGGCGAGCGGGATGACCACGAGGAGCGACAGCACGCTCGTCATCGGCCCAGGATCCCGGCGGCGTAACCACCGTACGCGACGAGGATGAGGAGCAGCCCGGCTACGATCGTGAGGGCGTAGTTGCCGACGATGCCGGTCTGCGCCCGACGCAAGCCCTGTCCACCTATCGCGAGCGCCCAACCGAGCCGATTCGCGAGGCCGTCGATGATGTGAATGTCGAAGGCCCACGCCGCTCCCGCGAATGCGCGAGCTGCCTCGACGAAGCGGTGGTCGTACAGCTCATCCACGTAGTACTTGTTCACGAGGACCCGATAGACAGGGCCGGCCGCTCTCGTCAGCGCCGCCGGGTCCGGCCGATGCCGAACGTACATCGAGACACCGACCGCGATCCCGATCAGGCCCGCAAGCACCGAAACAAGGGCCAAGACGACGATTGTCACGAGCTCAGGCGTCCGCTCGGCCACGCCGGCGGCCTCGACGACCGGGGCCAGGAACCGATGGATGAAACCCCCTTCGGGCGGAAAACCGATGACGATGCCGAGAACCGCGGAGCCGGCGGCGAGCGCCACGAGCGGAAGTGTCATCACGCGGGGGGACTCGTGCGCGTGGTCGTAGAGATGGTGATCGCGCGGCTCTCCATAGAAGGTCATCCACAGGGCGCGCGTGACGTAGAACGCGGTGAGGATGGCGGTGACGATCCCGATCGCGTAGAGCACGAGCTGGCCGTTGGTGAACGCGGCGCCGAGTATCTCGTCCTTCGACCAGAACCCGGCAAGCGGCGGGAGCGCCGCGAGCGCGCCGCCGGCGATCAGCATCGTCCAGAACGTCACCGGCATCTTGCGGCGCAGACCACCCATCTTGCGCATGTCCTGCTCGCCGCCCAGGCCGTGGATCACCGACCCGGACCCGAGGAAGAGAAGTGCCTTGAAGAACGCGTGCGTCGCGAGGTGGAAGATCGCCGCGGCCGGCGCGCCCACACCAAGAGCGAGGAACATGTACCCGAGCTGGCTCACGGTCGAGTAGGCCATCACTCGTTTGATGTCGAATTGAACGAGCGCGATGGTCGCCGCGAAGATCGCTGTGATCGCCCCGACAATGCCGACGACCTGTAGCGAGGGGCCCGCGGCCTCGAAGAGCGGCATGGATCGGGCTACGAGGTACACACCAGAGGTGACCATCGTCGCGGCGTGGATGAGTGCCGATACCGGCGTCGGGCCCTCCATCGCATCCGGCAGCCACGAGTAGAGCGGCAGCTGCGCCGACTTGCCGGTCGCGCCGAAGAAAAGTGCGAGACAGATGAGCGTCAGCGGGCCTTGCGCCATCGAGCTCGTCGCGAGCCGCGTAAACACATCGAGAAAATTCATCGACCCGAAGACCAGAAAGATGGTGATGATTCCGATCGTGTAGCCCCAGTCCCCGATGCGGTTCATGACGAAAGCCTTCTTCGCCGCGTAATAGGGCTCGGGGCGCTCGAACCAGAAGCCGATGAGCAGGTAGCTGCAGAGGCCGACGCCCTCCCACCCCACAAACATCAGCAGGTAGTTGTCCGCCATCACGAGGATCAACATGGCGAAGACGAAGAGCGAGAGCCAAGTGAAGAAGCGGTAGAACCCGGCGTCGTGCGCCATGTAGCCGTTTGCGTACACGAAGATCAAGAACGAGACGACCGTGACCACCAGGAGCATCGTTGACGACAGTGGGTCGACCAACGCGGACACGTTGATCGAGAAATCGCCGACCGCGATCCAGCGGTAGAGCGAGACGACGGTCTGGGTCTTTCCGCCGAGGACCTCGAGGAAGACCCCGATCGCAAGGAGGGCGGAGACGCCGACCGCCGCCGACGCGATGAGGCCCGTGAGATGGCCCAGCCACCGTCGTCCGAACAGACCGTTGACGAGGAATGCGGCCAGCGGCAACGCCGGAATGAGCCAGACGAGACCGATCACTCTCTCTCAGCCCTTCATCTGGTGGATCTCGTCCACGTCCACTACCGGCCGGTTGCGATATGCCGACAGGATGATCCCAAGCCCAACGGCGACCTCGGCCGCCGCGATGACGAAGACGAAGATGACGAAGACGCTCCCGCGCTCGTCGATCGAGCCGTACTTCCGCGAGAAGGCGACGAGAGCGAGGTTCGCGGCGTTGAGCATGAGCTCGACGCACATGAGGATCACGACCGCGTTGCGGCGGACCAGCACCCCCGCGCACCCGATGAAGAAGAGCGCCGCCGACACGACGACGTATGCGCCGAGAGGAACGGTCACGGGCGTCGCCGCAGGGCGGCTTCCTCGGGGTCGTCCCGCTTGGTCAGCACGATCGCGCCGACCATCGCCGCGAGGAGGAGCACCGACGCGATCTCGAACGGGAAAGCGAAGTCGGTGAACACACTCGTCGCGAGCGCGATGAGGTCACCGCCGCCGGGCCGCGGTGGCGCGCTTGTGAAGGAGAGCGCGACGATCGCCACGGGGATCGCGACCGCGGCGACGAACACCGCCGCGAGCGGCGTCTGCCGCTGGAAGAACAGGGCGCGAGGACGGTCGCCAAACTTCGTGAACATCACGCCGTACAGGATCAGGACGGTGATCGCACCGACGTAGATCAGGACCTGAAAAGCGGCGATCGTCTCGGCCCCGAGCAGGACGAACATCCCGGCCATGCAGAGGAAGGTGAAGGCCATGAGCAGGGCGGCCGCCGTGATTCGACTCAGCATCACAACGGCCACGCCGCCGGCGATCACCCCGATCGAGAGAAGGGCGAAGACCACCGGCTCGACGAAGTCGAACGTCACCAGGCCGTCAGCTGGCCGCGCGGACCGCCGGCGCCGTCGCGGCGCGGGCACGTGCGCGAAGCGTTCGGAGACGCTGACGCTGCACGATCGGGATCCCGGTCACGAAAATGACGAGAAGCACCCAGCTCGCGATGGCGACTGGGATCTTCGTCGTCGGGAACGCGAGGGCGAGGACCGCCACGACCGCGATGTTCACGAGGGCCATCGGAATAAGTCCCTTCCAACAGAAGCTCATGAGCTGGTCGATCCGAAGCCGAGGCAGCGTCGCCCGGATCCACATCATGACGAGGATGAACGCGTAGACCTTGAGCGTGAACCAAAGAACGCCGAGGAGTGGGATCGCTTCGACGCCCGGTCCCTGCCACCCGCCGAACCAAAGAGTGGTCACGATCGCACAGACGACGGTGACGTTGCCGTATTCGGAAAGGGCCAGCATCGTTCCCCAGCGCATGCCCGAGTACTCGGTGAGCCATCCGGCCACGAGCTCGGACTCGGCCTCGGGGAGATCGAACGGGGTGCGGTTCGTCTCGGCGAGCGCGGCGATGAAGTAGATCACGAACGAGAACGGCAGGATGAGCACGTTCACAAAGGGCCCGGCCTGCGAGCGCGTGATGTCGATCATGGAAAGGGACCCGACGACGAGCACCACCGACACCAAGGCGAGGATCTGTGGGATCTCGTACGAGATGAGCTGACCGGCCGAGCGCAGACCACCGACGAGCGCGTACTTGTTGTTCGACGCCCATCCCGCGATGACGATGCCGAGCACCGTCATCGAGCCGAGCGTCGTGAGGTAGAGGAGGCCGATGTTGAGATTTGCGCCCACGATGTCCTGGGCGAACGGGAGCACCACCCATGAGGCGAGCATCGGACAGAACACGAGTGCCGGTGCCGCCACGAAGAACCAGCCGTCGGTGGCCTGCGCGCGCACGTCCTCTTTCGAAATGAGCTTCAGAGCGTCGGCGAAGGTTTGAAGGAGCCCGAAGGGGCCCACGTGATACGGGCCGAGGCGGTCCTGGATGATCGCTTGGATCTTTCGCTCCAGATAGATCTGCAAGAGCGCTCCGTTCAGCACGAGGAAGAGCGCAAGACCAACGGCTATGACGAGGCGCAGCGGCGCCCAGATGACTGGGTCGATGCCGAAAGGACCGACGGGCATCTCTATCCGCCCCGCGCGTCGCTACGCGGCGGGAGGAAGGTCTTTCGCAGAGGGTGCCCGGGAAAGCTCTCCTCGAGGAAGATGCGACGAAGGTCTGGGTGCCCGTCGAACTCGATGCCGAACATGTCGTACGTCTCCCGCTCGCACCAGTTCGCGCCCTCCCATACCGAGACGAGCGTCGGAATGTGCGGGTCGAGCTCGGTGCACGAGGTCCGCAACATGACCGAGACCTTCGTGCCCGTACCGCGAACGAAGGTTACCGAGCGGAGCTCGGCACCGGTGTCGACTCCGGCATTCACGGAATACAGATCGCATCGAGTGCGCGGGTCGTCGCGAACGAACGTCGCGACTTCCACGAGCCGATCGCGCTCCACGTCGAGCACCAGCATGTCGTGCAGGGTCGATACGCGAGCCTTGTCAGCGAGCCGGGACGACACGTACGACCGAAGGCCGTCGAGATCGATCGTCGATCGCGGCGCGCTCAATACCAATTGAGGGCGTCCTTCTTCCACGCGTAATAGAGTCCGACGACGAGGATCGCGATGAACACGATCACTTCGATGAGGCCTGCGACGCCGAGCGCGCGGAAGAGCACGGCCCACGGGAAAAGGAAGATCACTTCGACGTCGAACACGACGAAGAGGAGCGCGAACACATAGAAGTGCGTCGGATATCGTCCCCAGGCCTGACCGATGGGCTCTTCACCCGACTCGTACGTGCGGAGCTTTTCCTTTGTGGCCTTCCGGGGAGCGACGAGGCGAGCGAGCGTTAGCAGGACAGTTACGAAGATTGCTCCGACCACGAAGAACGCGAAGACGTAAACGTACGAAAGGCTGTAGTCGGGCACCGAAAGAAGCCTACGTAGGGGTACTCATGCGAGCAAACCGGGGCCCGACACCGGATATCCACCGACACCTCGCTTGGTGCTACCACGTTGCACGGTTGACACATTTGTTGGTCGAGAGGTACGGTGCAGACCTCCCTCCGCCTCAGTACGCAATTAGTACATGAGCGCGGGCGGGAGATCGGTCGACGCAGACCGATGTGGTGAGGGAATCGAATAACCCGACGCACACCGGCCGCGTGTGGCCGAAATTAGATAGTTGGGAGGAACCGCCGGGGTTGGGACAACACAGCCGACGTTCGCAAGCCACACCTAACCCAAAACGGTTCCTTCAGCGGCAGGCGCGACTCCTCTCTCAAGGAGTCTCCGCCCTCGGCGCGCGTACAAGGCACCTCTCTTATGTCGCTCTCGAGGGAAGCAGCAGCTATCTCGCGAGCATGGTCGGCCTCCGCGGCCTTCGCTTCGCGCTCAACACCTCGGTCGCGGTCCTTGTCCTCTCGCTCCCGTTCGCGGCGACCGCCGCCTCGCGCGCGAGCACCGTCACCCCGAACGTCGCCGTGACGACGCTGACAGCGACTGATGCTTCTCGCGCCCAACCGGTGGCGCGCGGCGGCGCGATCGCCTCAAGCCGGAACCCGCTGACCGTCGCCGCCGAGACCGCACGGTCGGTCCAGGAAGTCACGATCCACGAAGGCGACACCCTCGCGACGATGGCGAACTACTACGACGTCTCGGTCGAGGCCATCGCGTTCGCGAATGCGATCACCGACGTGCACACGCTTCAGATGGGTCAGAAGCTGGTGATCCCGCCCGCTGAGGGTGCGCTCTACACGGTGAAGGACGGCGACACCGTCGACTCGATCGCGAGCCAGTTCAAGGTGGATCCGTCCGTCATCCTCACCTTCAACCGCTGCTACTTCGAGCCCGAGCGATGCGCGGCGGGACAGGAGATCTTCGTGCGAGGGGCCGCGCTCCCTGCGCTCCAGGAGCCGGAGCGCGTGACGGTCTCTGTGCTCCGCGGACCGAGCATCGGCGCGACGCCGCCCCGTACCGGCCGCCTCGCGTGGCCGGTCGCCGGAGTCATCACGCAGTACTTCTGGGCGGGGCACACGGGCGTCGACCTTGCCGCGCCGTATGGCACGGGCATCGGCGCCTCGGACGACGGCGTCGTGTCGGCGAACGGGTGGGTCGCCGTCGGCGGGCTCCGCGTCTGCGTGCAGCACGCCGGCGACCTGGAGACCTGCTACTACCACACGAGCGCCGTGTACGCGAGCGTGGGTCAGCAGGTCACGCGGGGTCAGATCATCGCGGCGATTGGACTCAGCGGTGTCACCACCGGGCCGCACGTCCACTGGGAGTGCAAGCTCGGAAACCGATTCGTGAACTGCCTCGACCTCTAGGTCGGGCGACGCCGGGGCCTGCGCGGCCCACCTATTCTCCGATCTGTGCTTGGCGCAGTTCATAGCGATCGTTCGGGGCGCCTCGTGGTCGCGGCCGATTACGCCGCCGCCATGTCGGACGGTTCATCGGTCGGTCCGCTCGCACACGCGATCCGGCTCCCCGCGGGCACGGAGGTCGTGCAGCTCCCGGGCAGGACCGGCGTCGGCCTCGACCGAACGGGGCGCGCCCGCGAGCTTGGGGCGGGACGCTTCGCTGTGGGGGCGATCGTCCCCATCGGCTATCTGCGCATGGCCCTTCCCGCATATGAGGAGGACCTCGCCGCACCGCCCTTGAAGCCGCGCGCGTACGCAGCGGTCGGCGCCGACGCCGACGGTGAGCTCGTCGTCTCGGCGGTCGCGCTCGATCCGGACGCCGGCGCAGCCGACGGCAGGGCCGCACCCGATCTTCTCGCGCGGATCACCGCGACACAACGCGACCACCCATCGAGCCGAGTGCTCCGGCAGCTCGCGCGCTGCGCGAAGGACTATCGCTGCCGCGCCGCAGCGAACGCATTCCTGGGCCGTCACGATTGCGCGCTGCCGGTCGCCGCGCCCAGGAACGAGCGGCCGCCGGAGGTGCTGGTGCTGAGCGACGATGCCGACGCGTCGCCGACCGAACCAGCCGCGTTCAGACCGGCTCCGGAGGAGCTGGCCGAGGCGGGGGCACGCCATCTTGAAGGCGGAGGATCCGTCGTCGCGTTCGGGCGCGCGTGCGAGGGGGAGCCGCTCCTCGCTGTTCGTCTCATCGAAGCCGCGATCTCCGCCATTCGCCAGCGCACGCGAGTCGGATCGATCCACCTCGAGACGAACGGTTCGGTGCCGATCGCGCTCCGCCGGCTCTGCGACGCCGGCCTTGATTCGGTGGCGGTCCGTCTCGCCTCCGCGCGGGCCGAGACGTACGAGGTCCTTCATCGGCCGGAAGGCTTCCGCTTCGCGGATGTCCGCGCGTCGATCGCCGTTGCGATCGCAGCCAAGGTCTCGGTCGCGCTGCGCGTGCTGACGCTGCCGGGTCTCACCGATCGCGCCCGGGAGCTCGACGCTCTCGTCGGTTTGGCCGGAGATCTTCCTCCCGAAAGCTCTCTGATCCTGTGCGGCCTCGCCGCTGATCCGCAGCGCGCGCTCCGGATCGCGGAAGGCGCGGATGCTCCGGTCGGGATGGAGCGGATGCTTGACCGTTTGCGCGCGGACGCGGCGCACCTCCGCATCGTCGCGTTGCCGCGACCGCTCGTTCGTCTGTAACCGTGTTCATCGACCGTGCACGCCTGGTGGTGCGTGGAGGCGATGGCGGCCGGGGCGTCATCTCGTTCCGGCGCGAGGCGCACGTTCCGCGGGGCGGGCCCGACGGCGGCGATGGCGGCAAAGGTGGCGACGTCATCCTGCGCGTGGATCCACAGCTCGGGACGCTGACCGACTTTCGCTTCACCAAGCAGATCGAAGCGGAGCCTGGCAAGCCGGGAAGCGGTCGCAACAGCAGCGGGCGATCGGGGGCGGATCGCATCTTGCGCATTCCGGCGGGGACGCTCGTGATCGATCGCGCGACCGGCGCCACGGTTGCGGATCTCACCGCTCCTGGTGAGGAGCTGGTCATCGCCCGCGGCGGCTCCGGTGGAAAAGGCAACGCGCGTTTCGCGACCAGCACGCGGCGCGCACCCCGCATCGCTGAGGATGGCGGTAAGGGCGAACACAGGGAGATCGATCTCGAGCTCAAGCTTCTCGCGGACGTTGGCCTCGCGGGGTTACCCAATGCGGGGAAGTCCACTCTCCTCGCAGCGCTCACGAGCGCACGACCGAAGATCGCGGACTATCCGTTCACGACGCTCGTCCCGAACCTCGGCGTCGCGCGTCTCGACGATCGCGAGCTCGTCGTCGCCGACATCCCTGGGCTCATCGAGGGCGCCAGCCGCGGCCTCGGTCTCGGTGAAGAATTCCTCCGCCACGTCGAGCGCACGCGGCTCCTCGTGCATGTGGTCGACGCATCGCGGCCGGATCCTCTCCAGGACATCGCCACGATCGACGCCGAGCTGCGGAGCTACGGGCGCGGGCTGGCGGAGCGTCCGCAGCTTGTCGCACTGAATAAGATCGACCTGCCAGAGGCGCGCGAGGCCGCGCCACGTATCGCCCGCGCGCTTGCAGCGCGTGGTATCGCGAGCATCGCGATATCGGCCGCGGCGCACCAAGGCACCGACGATCTCCTTCGCGAGATCTTCGATCGGTGCCCGCCCCGGGAAGCGACGAGCACGCCGGCGCCTCGCGAGCGCCGCATCGCGTTCGCCGGCGGCGGTCGCGACTGGACCGTCAAGCGCGAAGGCGAAGCCTTCCGAGTCGCGGGTGACCGCGTGGAGCGCCTCGCGTCGGGCATCGACTGGGGGTCTCCCGATGCGGCCGCCTACTTCCAGCGGCAGCTGATCCGGACAGGCATCGAACGTGAGCTCCGCGCGCTCGGCGCCAAGGAGGGCGACACCGTCCGGATCGGCGGGCTTGAGATGGAATGGAGCGAGGGGGGAGATGACGAATGACGCGCGTCGGCGTGTTCGGCGGGACGTTCGATCCGGTCCACGTTGGGCATCTCGCGATCGCCAACGCGGCGCTCGACGAGCTCGGCCTCGATCGGGTCTATTTCGTCCCGGCGCGCCGCTCACCATTGAAGCAGGATGGTCCGGTCGCGAGCGCAGAAGATCGCCTCGCGATGCTGACATCGGCGACCGCCACCGAGCCGCGTTTCAAGGTCTCAGGTATTGAGCTCGACCGGAAGGGACCCTCGTTCACGGTCGATACGCTCGAAGCGTTGCGGGGTGAAGGCGACCTGTTCCTGATCCTGGGCAGCGACGCATACGCAGATTTCGAGCGGTGGCGGGATCCGGCGCGCATCCGCGCCCTCGCGACCGTCGTCCTGGCGGCGCGGCCTGGCGCACCGAATGCACCCAGCGGCGTGCGGATGTTGGACTCTCCGCTCATGGACATCAGCTCGCGGGAGCTGCGCGCGAGAGCCACGCGCGGTAGGTCCCTGCGCTACCTTGTTCCCGAGGCAGTACTGCGTTACATCGAGGAGCACCGCCTGTACAAATGACCGACCTCTCGTCCAGAGCCATGGCGGACGTCGTGGTCGATGCTGCGGGCGATAAGAAGGCCGAGGACATCCTCGTGCTGAATGTTTCGGAGCTCACGACCATCGCCGACCTCTTCGTGATCTGCACCGGCCGAGGTGAGCGCCAGGTGCAGGCGATCGCGGACGCGGTGCGCGAGAAGGCGGTCGAGGCCGGTCGCAAACCGATTGGGGTCGAGGGCTATAGCTCTGGTCGCTGGGTGTTGATCGACCTTGGCGACGTGGTGGTGCACGCCTTTGTTCCCGAAGAACGCCAGCTCTATCGGCTCGAGCGCCTTTGGGGAGACGCTCCGGTTGTGCTTCGGATCGCGTAGTGCGCTGGCTGGAACACGGTCGTCTCAGGTACCCTTAGTCGTGACGAGGCTCGCGCCGGTTGCGGGGCTGGGTCTGCCTCACATGCTCGCGCATTCGCGCTCGCACGAGGCAGCAGCCCCGATAGCGGCGCAGCCGCTATCGGGGCTGTAGCTCAGCTGGGAGAGCGCATGAATCGCACTCATGAGGTCAGGGGTTCGATCCCCCTCAGCTCCACAAGACCGGGGGTTGCCCGCTAGATGGACCGCTTCACTCAGAACGATCCCGAGCGGCAGGCGAACATCGCCTTCGCGCTCATCTTTCTTGGCATCGTTGCGGTCGGCGCTCTTACGATCTGGCTGTTCTACGGAGCGTCCTTCTAGCACCGCGCAAGTGAGCCCCCGCTAGTTTCAGAGACAGCGCAAAGATGCCGCATCCGTGCATGGATTCCGTCGCGGACGCCTGTCCGCTAGCACGATGTGCGGACGATTTCGTCCGGATCGCTGACAACCCGGCGGACGGTCCGTTATCAATTTCGTCATCAGGCCGTTCCAGGATTGTTACCGACGGGAGTGTGCATGCTTCGCCGTGCCCTGACCCTCGTGCTCGCGATCGTGACATTGGGACTTAGCGCGGCGGTGCCCGCCGCGGCCGCGACGCTGATCGACCGTGGGTATGCAGCAGCGAGTTCTCAGAGCGATCTCATAGCCCTCGTGAACGCCTATCGCGCGAACAACGGTCTGCAGGCGGTGTCCGCGAGCGGGGCCCTGACCGGCGCCGCGACCTGGATGGCCGGCGACATGGCCGCAAAGAATTACATCGGTCATGTGTCGTCGGATGGGCGCTCACCCGTGCAGCGCATGTCTGCCTTCGGTTATCCAGCGACGTCGATGTACACGGGCGAGGATCTCGGGGCGGGATACCCAAGCGCGGGCGGCGTGCTCGCAGGATGGCAGGCGAGCCCCGCGCACAACGCGGTCCTCTTGAATCCGAACTACAACGCCGTCGGCATCGCTCTCGTCTACAACGCGAGCTCCACCTACAAGTGGTATTGGGCGGCGGACTTCGGCGGACCGGGCGGGACCGTGAAGATCGCCATCCCGCCGCCGGCGCCCGTGGCGCAGGCGGCCCGCCCGGTGGCCCAACCCATCGCGGAGCGCGCGGCGCCGGCGCCCCGGAGTTCGGCTGCCGAGCCGATCGACGCTGAGACAGCTGACGAGACGAGCGATCCGGCGGCCGAGGCCGAGACGGCCCGCGCGGCCTTCATCGAAGCGCTCCGCGAGCGGCGCATCGTGCATCTCATAGCGGTCCTGCTGCGCATGGGCCTCATCTAGCCGCATACCATCCCCCTGACAAGGGGGAGTCAACCAACATGGCGACGCCAATGCTCCAGAACTTCATCGACGGCCGCTGGCTCGACGCTTCCGGCGGCGGCACGTTCGAAAACACGAACCCCGCGACCGGTGAGCTCATCGCGAACGTGGCCAAATCGACAGTCGCCGACGTGGACCGTGCGGTGGACGCCGCGCGGCGCGCCCTCGACGGTTGGCGTCTCTATCCCGCCCCAAAGCGCGGCGAGATCCTCTACCGAGCCGGCGAGATCATGCTCACACGGAAGGACGACCTTGCCAGGGAAATGACGCGCGAGATGGGCAAGGTCCTCGCCGAAGCCCGCGGGGATGTCCAAGAGGGCATCGACATGACTTATTACATCGCCGGCGAGGGGCGCCGCCAGTTCGGTGATGTCGTCCCCGCCGAGCTTCCCAACAAATGGGCGATGAGCATGCGGCACCCGGTGGGCGTGGTCGCCGCGATCACTCCATGGAATTTCCCGTTCGCGATCCCTACCTGGAAGCTCATGCCGGCTCTCATCCTCGGGAACACGATCGTCTTCAAGCCGGCTTCCTATACGCCGCTCCTGGCGGTGCGGCTCGTCGAAATACTCGAGGAGGCCGGGCTGCCGAAGGGTGTCCTGAACCTCGTGCTCGGGTCGGGAGGAGACCTCGGCGACCACCTCGTCTCGCATCCCGGGGTCGACCTGGTCTCGTTCACCGGCTCGTCCGACACGGGTTCGCACATCAGCGAGATAGGCGGCCGGCTTCTCAAACGCGTGTCCTGCGAGCTCGGCGGCAAGAACGCGATCGTCGTTCTCGACGACGCGGACGTGGACCTTTCGCTCGACGGGATCGTCTGGTCGGCCTTCGGCACGTCGGGACAGCGGTGCACCGCGGCATCGCGCGTGATCGCGCACCAGAGCGTGGCCAAGGATCTCGTCGACAAGCTCGTCGGCCGCGCGAAGAAGCTTCGCCTCGGGAACGGCCTCGAGGCGTCCACCGACGTCGGGCCGGTCGTCTCTGCGTCGCAGCTCGAGCGCGTTCATTCGTTCATCCCCGTCGCCGAGAAAGAGGGCGCCACGATCGCGGCGGGCGGGCACGTGTCGACCGAAGGCGCGCTCGCCAAGGGGTTCTTCCACGAGCCCACCGTGCTCGTCGACGTGAAGCCCAACATGCGCGTGGCTCAGGAGGAGATCTTTGGCCCGGTGACGGCGGTCATCGAGGTCTCGAGCGTCGACGAAGCCATCAAGGCTGTGAACTCGACGAAGTACGGTCTTTCGAGCTCGATCTACACGCGAAATGTGAACAACGCGTTCCGCTTCATGCGCGACGCGGAGACGGGGATCGTGTACGTCAACGCGGGGACCATCGGCGCGGAGATCCAGCTCCCGTTCGGCGGCATGAAGGCGACCGGTAACGGCCACCGTGAAGCGGGCCGCGCGGCGCTCGACGTCTACTCGGAGTGGAAGTCGATCTACATCGATTACTCGGGCAAGCTCCAGCGCGCCCAGATGGATACCTCCGAGGGTACGAAGACCGCGCCTTAAGCAGGCTCGGTCGGTGAGATCTCGACGGGGAGGGTGAACGTGATATCGGTCCCCTCGCCGGGGACGCTCGCCGCTCTGATCTCTCCGCCGTGCGCCGCGACGAGCTGTTTGGCGATCGCGAGTCCGAGGCCGGCGCCACGGGATTCCGCGGACTTGTAGAACCGGTCGAAGATCCGGTCGACGAGCTCTGGGGCGATGCCGGCGCCGGTATCGCGCACGTCGATCGCGACGAACGCGTCCTGTGCGCGCGCCTCGACGTTCACGCGACCGCCCCGCGGCGTGTAGCGGATCGCGTTGGCGATCAAGTTCTCGAGGATCTCGCGCGCGCGCACCGGGTCGACGTCGACGTGGGGCAGCCCGCTCGGCACCTGCGCGCCGATCGCTACGCCCGCAGGTTCAGCCTGAGAAGCAAACGAATCGACCGTGTCGCGCACCAGGACACCCACATCGACCGGCTCGCGGTGGAGAGCGAGCGCGCCGGACTCCGCCAGCGAAAGCGTCCGGAGATCCTCGACGAGCCGCGAGAGGACCTTCGTCTCGTCGAGGATCGCCAAAAGATGTGTCTCGTCCGCCGGGTGGACACCGTCGACGAGTGCCTCGAGATTTCCTTGCACGACCGAGAGGGGCGTGCGGAGCTCGTGGCTCACGTCGGCAAGCATCTTGCGCCGCTGCTCTTCACTTGCCTCGAGGCGGCTCGTCATGGCGTTGAACGCGCGCGCGAGGGCACGCGCCTCGCGGGACCCTCGCTCATCGACTCGCGTCGAGAGGTCGCCGTCGGCGACACGGCCCACCGCCTCGATCACTTCTCCCACGGGAGCGGCGAGGCGGCGAAACGATCTCGCCGCGAACGTAAAGGCATACAGGACGAACAGCAACGCCACCCCGCGCGCGATATTTCCGAGGAGGTCGGGCGCCCCGAGCGCTGTAGCGAGCGTCCAGAAAAGGACGGTCGCTGCGACGACTGAGAGCACCGCGCCCACGACGAAGAACATCGCCATGCGTCGCATGAACACGCCCCCGCCCCCCCACGGCCGTCCGGCCCAGCCTCGTCGCGGTGGAAATGGCTCGTTTTCCGGCCACCACGGGGGGCGCCGGCGAGAGCGATCCCAGCGTCCGTTCCTCACTCGTCAAGCTCCGCGAAGCGGTATCCGACCCCGTACACCGTGAGCAGATAGCGCGGTCGCGCGGGATCCGATTCGAGCTTGTGTCGGATGTTCTTCACATGGGCGTCAATCGCGCGCTCGTACGATTCGAACGCCACGCCGTGCACCGCGTCGAGCAGCTGTCCCCGTGTGAAGACCCGGCCTGGTTCGCGCGCCATCGTTGTGACGAGCTGGAACTCCGTCGGCGTCAGCTCCACCGGTCGATCGGCGACCGTCGCCCGCATCCGAGGTATGTCCAGCATGACGTCTCCGACCCTCACGATCTCCGTATCGACTCGCGGGCGCTCGGTTCGCCGAAGGACCGCGCGCACCCGGGCAACGAGCTCCTTTGGGCTGAACGGCTTCGTGACGTAATCGTCCGCGCCGATCTCCAGGCCCACGAGCTTGTCGGACTCTTCGCTGCGGCCGGTGAGCATCACGATCGGCACGTTTGATTCCTGTCGGATCGTGCGCGCGACGTCGAGCCCGTCTAGCTCGGGGAGGCCGAGGTCGAGCACGACGAGATCCGGCTTCTGCGAGCGGGCGCTCGCGAGCGCCGCCTTTCCGTCGTGCGCCACGATGACCGCGAACCCCGCATGCTCGAGATAGTCGCGCGCGAGCTGCACGATTTTTGGCTCGTCATCGACGACCAAGACCTTCCTCATCGCTTGCCGAATCCTAGATATGCCAAAGACGCCGGACTCGCGTCCGGCGTCCCCTTGGCTCCGCGTCGCCTAGCGACCGCTGGGCGGAGGCGATGTCGTGCCGGAGTCCTTTGGCTTCTCACCGTGTAGCTCCTTGTGCAGCTCCTCGAGCCGCTCGCGGGGGCTCTGGTAGTAACCGCCGCCCCATCCGCCGCCGTAGCGCCTTCCCCATCCGCCGAAGGCCCCTCGAATCAGGGCGAAGACCAGGAAGATGAAGAGGAGCGGAAAGAGGAACCCGAAGCCTCCGAAGAAGAAGGGGTGGTAGTAGACGGCGGGAGCCACCGCGGTGCCCGTCGTCGCAAGCCCTTGCGATACCCCCAGCTGATACGCGCCAACGCCCACGATGGCCGCGATCAGAAGCGTGAGGATGATGCCGATGCCTCGCATTGAATTTCTCCTTTTGACGATGTCGTCGAGAGGAAGCCTCGCTCGGGCTGATGAACTGGGTGTGAAGGAGCGACGGAGACCCGTTCAGCGCAGAACGCTGTCAAGCCAGCGTGCGGCCGCCGCCACCGCCTCGGATTCACGCGCGCCAAAATCGTGGCCCGCCCCCGCGATGCGGACGAGGTCGATCCGCGGATTGTTCGCCGCGATGCGCTCGAGCACCACGAACGGCCCAAGCTCGTCGCTGTCGCCCTGGACGACGAGCGTCGGGCACGCCGTCGCGGCGAGCGCCGCCTCGTCGCGTGGCCGGGGCCTCTTCGGTGGCGAGATCGGATGGCCAAGGATCACGAGCGCCTCCGGCGACTCTTGCTCGGCGAGGAACGCGGCAATGCGGCCCCCGAACGAGCGTCCGACAAGGGCGACGCGCTCGTAGCCCTCGCCGCGGAGCGCGTCGCGCGCGGCTCGCAGATCTTCGATCTCCGATGCGTAGTCTTTGCTGGGTCTCGACCCCCGTGTGCGGAACGTGATCGCCTGCGCGGCGATGTCGAACGTCTTCAATGCTGATGCAAGCGCGCGGAGGATCGGCTGCTCCGCGGTGCCGCCGTATCCGGGCGCGAGGACCGCGGCCCGCTTCAAGCCGGCGGCTTCGGCAGTTTCTGCGCGAGGCCGAGCGACGGGCTGAGGAGATCGCCCACCGCGTCGAGCCGTGTGGACATGTTGATCATCGTGAACGCGTCGGGCCGACCGAGCGATGCGATCTCGTCCCATCGCAAGGGGGCCGAGACCGGAGCGCGCCGGATCGGGCGAACGCTGTAGGGACCCGCCGTCGACTTCGCCCGCGTGTTCTGCAGGTAGTCGATGTAGATCCCGCGTCTCTTCGACTTGCTGAACTCGAGCGTGACGAGCTTCGGCAGCCGCTCTCGCGCGAGCTGGCCGACGCGCAGGGCGAACGCGCGGCTCTCCTCGAACGTATACCGCCGCGCGATGGGAACGAGCACGTGGATCCCGCGCGAACCGGTGGTCTTTGGAAAGCCGACCATGCCGAGATCGTCGAGGACCGCCTTGACGACATGCGCGACCTCCTTCACGTCGTCCCAGGTCGCGCCTTCCGCAGGGTCGAGATCGATCATGACGTTGTCCGGTTTTTCGGGATCGTCAGCACGCGCGAGCCGCGGATGGATCTCGATCGCGGTGTAGTTCGCCATCCACACGAGCGTGGCCATGTCGTTCGCGAGGACGTAGGCGTTCTCCGGCTCGCGCGGATCGGTCCAGCTCTTGATCCACTCGGGCGTGAAGCCCGGCTTGTTCTTTTGATAGAAGTGCGTGCCGTGAATCCCGTCGGGGAACGGCTTCAGGGTGAGCGGCCGATCCCGAAGCCATGGCACCAGGAACGGCGAGACCTCGGTGTAGTAGCGGATGAGGTCGGCCTTGGTGTAGCCATCTTCGGGAAAGAGCACCTTTTCGAGATTGGTGAGCTTGATGCGCTTGCCCTCGACCTCGAGGACCGAGGGCACGCGCGCGGCCTTCTGGCCGTTCTCCGGAGCGACGGGCGCGATCGCGGCGCGCTTGGCAGCCTCCTGAGCCTTTCGCGCCGACTCGCGCCTCTCCTCCCCCGTCGCCTCTCGCGGGTCGACATCCGCGCGAAGGCCGCGATAGGTCGGGTGCCGGAGCGTGCCGTCGCGTGTGATCTCCACGTACTCGACCTCGCAGACGAGCTCGGGCAAACACCAACGCGCCGGCTGATTGGTCCGCGGCTCAGTCGCGAACGGCGATGTCGGCGACTCGTGCTCCTCAAGAACTTTGAGAAGGTCGCGAAGCGTTCGCTCGTCGAACCCCGTGCCGACGTGCCCGACCGGTTGCAGCTTGCCGTCGCGATAGACGCCGATGAGCAGCGCGCCGAGTGTCTTGGTGCGGCCACCCTGGCCCGCGGTCCACCCACCGATCACGCACTCCATCGTGCGGAACGCCTTGATCTTCACCCACGCCGGCGATCGCGCTCCCGGTATGTAGATCGAGTCGAGCCTTTTCGCGACGATCCCCTCGATCCCCTGCTCGCGCGCGGCTTCGAAGAGCGCGACGCCCGCGCCGGGGAAACCCTCGCTGCGGCGGATCGAGCCCATCGGGGTCAGCGCCTCGTCGAGCCGCCGCAGGCGTTCGCGAAGCGGCTTTCGCGTGAGGTCCTCTCCGTCCGCGTAGAGGATGTCGAAGACCTCATAGATCACCGGCGTCGACTTGCGAAGCTTGCGCACAGTGCTCTCGTCACTGACATGCATCCGCGGCTGCAGCCGCTGGAAGCTCGGCACTCCCTTGGGGTCAAGCGCCACGATCTCGCCGTCGAGGATTGCGTGGTACGCGCCGGTGAGCGCCTCGGCCGCCTGCGTGGCCTCGGGATACTGCTTGGTGCAGTCGAGGAGGTTCCGCGTCTGCAGGCGGACCTCTCCCCCATCGACGAACGCGATCGTGCGGACGCCGTCCCACTTCGGCTCGTAGGTGAAGTCCGGCGAATCGAATGGCTCGTCCGCCGCGGACGCGAGCATCGGCACGATCTTCGAAAGGAGCGGATCGCTCTTCGGCGGCGTCCCGTGCTTGATCATGAGCCAGTCGCGGCCTTCGTTCTGCCGCGTCTGTACGATGACCCACTCTCCGTCGAGACGCGAGCCCTTCATGCGAATCTTCAGCTCGTTCGGCTTCTCTTCGATGAGCTCGTATGTCCCCGTATCCCAGATCGTCATCGAGCCAGCGCCGTACCCGTCGGGTATGACGCCGTGGAACGTCAGGTACTCGATCGGATGATCCTCGGTGTGTACCGCGAGGCGTCGCTTTCCTGCCTCGAGCGGCGGGCCGTTCGGCACGGCCCACGACGCGAGGATGCCGCGCATCTCGAGCCGCACGTCCCAGTGGAGCCGCGTCGCGTGGTGACGGTGGACCACGTAGCGACGCGTCTCTTCTTTCTTCGGCGGCGTGCCCTTCGGCTCGGGCGTGCGGCGGAAGTCGCGTTTGCGCTGATACTCGGTGAGGCTCAATCTGTGGCCTTCGCCATTGTCGGGGAGGTCGCATCGTGACGTCCGCGCCGTTCTCGTCGCTGGTCAAGGACTACCTCGACGAACGCTACGAGGAGTCGCCGACCTGGGCCAGCATGCTCGGCCTCACCGCGTACGACGAGCGCTCGGAGGATCTCTCCGCGGAGGCGTTCCGGCGGCGCGATGCGGCGGTCCTGGCCTGGAAAAAGCGTCTTGGGGCCGTCGCCGACGACACGCTCAGCCCCGACGAGCGCATCGACCGTGACGTCATCCTCGCGTCGCTGCGCGGGCGCGAGCTCACGCAGCCGCGCTCGGATTGGCAGCGCCAGCCCAATACCTATCTGAACCCGTCGCTCGGCGGCGTGTTCACCCTCTTCCTCCATCGCCTGCGCCCTGAGCGCGACCTCGCCGACGCGGCCCGCGCGCGGTTGCACGCGGTGACGAAGCAGGTCGCCGACGGGAAGGCGAACCTGGACTTCGCGCTCGCCCCGCGCGTGTATGTCGAGCGCGCCATCGGCCAGGCGAAGGCAGCGGCGCGCTACGCGCGAGAGCTCGTGCCGGGAGAGGTGAAGGATCCGACGCTTCGGCAGAAGGTCGCCGAAGCCGGCGCGACGGCCGCCGGCGCGTACGAGGACTTCGCGGCATTCCTCGAGTCCAACAGAGCCCGCGCGGGCGGCGACTACGCGATCGGCGAGGAGCTCTACACGGCTCTGCTCCGCGAGAAGGAGCTCCTTCCCCTTGATGCGCGCGAGCTCCGCGAACGCGGACGCGAGCAGTACGACCTTCTCGCGAGCGAGGCGAACAAGATCGCTCAGCAGATCGACGGCGGCGGCACGTGGACGGAGGTCTGCGAGCGCCTGAACCACATACACGCCCAAACTCCCGACGCGATGCGCGCGGAGTACGAGGACTGGACCGAGCGCGCCCGATCGTTTCTCGTGGGCACCGGACTCGTCACGCTCCCCGCGGGCGAGCGCTGCACGGTCGAGCCGTCGCCGCACTACCAGCGTCCGATCCAGGCAGTCGCGAGCTACAACCAGCCTCCGGCGTTCAGCGATTCCCTCCACGGACACTTTTTCGTGCCGTATCCGCCGGATGGCACGCCACCCGAGGAAGTGCAGAAACGCCTCGAGGGCAACTGCAGCGCGGGAATCCCGACGACCGCGGTACACGAGGCCTACCCCGGCCACCACTGGCATCTCGTGATGGCCAAGCAAAACCGCTCGCCCATTCGCCGGACCCACTTCACGTCGTATTTCGCCGAGGGTTGGGGTCTGTACGCCGAGCGCGTCATGCGCGAGCAGGGTTTCTTTACGGATCCCCGCCACCTGCTGTTCCAGTACGAGGCGACGCTGTTCCGCGCCGCGCGGATCATCGTCGACACCTCGCTGCACATGAAGGAGATGACGTTCGACCAGGCGGTCGACTTCATGGTGAAGAACGGCAATCTCACACCGCCGAACGCCAAGGCCGAGGTCGGCCGGTACTGCTCGTGGCCGACCCAGGCATCGAGTTATCTCACCGGAATGCTCGAGATCGTCGACATCCGGACGCGGTGGCTTGCGAAACGTGGATCGGCCGACCGTGCCGCGTTGCGCGCGTTCCACGACGCCATCACTTCGACGGGTTCGATCCCGACATCCCTCGCGGAGCGGGCGATCGCGAACTAGAGATATGGACCTTCCGCTGTGGGCCGGGATCCTTCTCATCCTCGTCGCGATCTGGATCGTCGTCGCGGTCGTCCTCGTCATCGTCGGCCGCGTGCTGCTCGCGCGCGAGCTTGCACTGCTGCTTCCGAATCTCGTGCGGATGTTCGGAGGACTGCTGCGCGATCCGCGCGTCCCGCTTCGCGCGAAGATCGTCGTTGGAATCGCGAGCCTGTGGCTCGCTTCGCCGATAGATCTCATCCCCGATTTCGTGCCGATCGCGGGGCAGCTCGACGATGCCATCGTCGCGGCGCTCGCCTTGCGCTTCATCCTCCGCACGACAGACGGCGCAGTCGTGCGGCAGCACTGGCATGGCGACCCCGCGACCCTCGAGCGTGTCCTCAGGATGGTGTCGTGGGGCGGGCGCGGCTCTCCCCGAGCGCTTCCTTGACGGGACCGTTACGATTCGCGCGGCAAGGCCGCGCGGGAAAAAGGGGAAGCGGCCGGCGAGGTGAATGGGCATGCCGCGATCGATTTGGAAAGGCGTGATGAGCTTCGGGATGGTCGCCATCCCGGTGCGGTTGTACCTGGCGACGGAGAGCTCGAGCAAGGTCTCGTTCAACCTGCTCTGTCCCGAGCACCGGAGCCGGATCAAGAACAAGCGCTACTGCGTTGAGGGCGACCACGAGGTCGCGTGGGGCGACGTCGTGCGCGGCTATGAGTACGAGAAGGGGAACTACGTCGAGCTGACCGACGAAGACCTTGAGAAGCTCCCACTCCGTTCGAGCAAGGCCATCGACATCACCGGGTTCATTAAGGATGACGAGCTTCCGGGTTCCCTCTATTACCAGTCGGCGTACTACCTCGAGCCCGAGAAGTCGGCCGAGAAGCCCTACGCGCTCTTGAACAAGACCCTGGCGAAGACCGGGCGCGTCGCCATCGCGAAGTTCGCCCTGCGCGACCGCGAGCGACTCGTCTCCGTGCGTCCGCAGGACGGCGCGCTCCTGATGAACACCCTCCACTGGCCGGACGAGATCCGATCGACGGAGGATCTCGATGTGCCGGAGGACGTGAAGGTGTCGCCGGCCGAGCTGAAGATGGCCGAGAACCTCGTCGGCATGATGGCCACCGAATTTGAGCCGTCCGAATACAAGGACGAGTACAAGCAGGCGGTCCTCAAGCTCGTTGAGGCGAAGGTCCAGAAGAAAGAAGTCATCGAGGCCCCCGAGCCGGAGGCCGAGACCACGGTCGTCGATCTCATGTCGGCCCTCAAGGCCTCGGTCGAGAAGGCCAAGAAGAGCGGGGCGAAGACAAGGGCTGTGTCGTCCGGTTCGTCATCGCGGACGGCCCGGAAGAAGGCGTCCTAGGGCCTATCCTCGGCACGTGCCGTCGCGCGAACGGGAGGGACCGGAGGCCGGCGTGCATCCGACCCTCATCGACGTCGGCGAGGCGACGAGTGCGCTGCCACGTGCCCTCACGCCGATGCGGCCACGTCTCGCGCGCCGCGCCTTCAATTCACCCGAATACATCTTTGAGTTGAAGTGGGACGGCATTCGCGCTCTTGTGGCGCGAGACGCAACTGGGCTTCGCGTTACCGATCGCGGCGGCGGCGACTTGCTGCCTGCCGTGCCCGAGCTGCGCGAGCTCCGTCTGCCGGAGGGCACCGTCCTCGATGGCGAGATCGTGGTCTGCGATTCGCGTGGCCGTCCGAGCTACGACCTTCTCGCCGGAAGGCTCGGCCCCAAGGCCGCGAAGCGTGGCCGCGGCCCGATCTTCGTCGCGTTCGACCTTCTTTACGCCGACGGCCGGCCGCTCATCGCGCGGCCGCTCGCTGAGCGCCGCGCGCGTCTTCTCGGCGCGGGTCTTGGATCGCGGATCCTGGCCGTACCCGAGCACCTGGACGATGACGGCGAGCCGTTCCTCGAAGTGGTGGCGGAATACGGGCTGGAAGGGATCGTCGCCAAGAAACGCGATGGCCGCTACGTGCCCGGGACGCGCACCGCGGACTGGCTCAAGTGCCACGTCACGCCCCGCGCCGATGTCGTGGTCGGTGGCCTCGTCATCGAGACCCACCGTCGAGCGCGTACGGTCCTCTGCGGACTTCGCGGCGAGGATGGCTCGATCGCTTTCGCGGGCGACGCCACTGTGCCGCCGTATCTTGGCGAATGGCTCGACGTCGCGACGCGCGATTTCGCGGCCGAACAGTCGCCCTTCGCGACGCCGGTCGCTCTGCGCGACGGTCTCCGGTTTCTCCACCCGCGCCTCGTGGCGATCGTCGAGTACGCCGGACTCGAGAGTGGAGAGCTGCGGGACGCGCGGTTCCGCGCTTTGCGACTTGATGGACACCTCGACGATTGCCGCCGCGACACGCCGGTCGAGGTTCCCTCCTATCCACCGCACACCACAAGCGATCGACCCCGCCTCATCGTTTTGAACAGCCTTCCCTTCCCGGTCTCCTGACCTGACCAATCTCTCGGCTGCGCCTCGAGACGCGCTCAATGCGGTTGTCTCGCTCCTCGCGAACAGGGGCAGGGGCCCCTGAGTGCGTAGCACATCGCTCGTCGCTCGGCCTCATCCTGTATCATCAGAAAAACCCCGGAGGTCCAGCTCGTGCCTAAGTTTGTGTTCGTGACCGGAGGGGTCACTTCCTCGCTTGGCAAAGGCATCACCGCCGCTTCCCTTGGCCGCATCCTCGCCGCGCGAGGTCTCGCCGTCGCGTCGCTGAAGATGGATCCCTACCTCAACGTCGACCCGGGGACGATGTCGCCCTATCAGCACGGCGAAGTGTTCGTGACCGAGGACGGAGCCGAGACGGACCTCGACCTCGGCCACTACGAGCGCTTCATCGACCGCAACGTGACTCGCGCGTCGAATCTGACGACCGGCCAGATTTACAACTCGGTCATCGCAAAGGAACGGCGCGGCGATTACCTCGGTGCAACGGTCCAGGTCATCCCGCACGTGACCAACGAGATCAAGGAGCGGATCCACCGGGTCGCGCGCGAGCAGCAGGCCGAGATCGTGGTCGTCGAGGTCGGCGGGACGGTCGGCGACATCGAGTCGCTCCCCTACCTCGAGGCGATCCGCCAGTTTCGGAATGACGTGGGCAAGCAGAACGTCCTCTACATCCATTTGACGCTGCTCCCGCGCGTCGCTACCGGCGAGCTGAAGACAAAACCGACCCAGCACTCGGTCAGGGACCTCCGCGCGATCGGTATCCAGCCGGACGTGGTGATCGCGCGCGCCGACGAGCCGATCGACGACGATCTTCGCGAAAAGATCGCGCTTTTCTGCGACGTCAAGGCAGACAACGTCATCAGCGAACCGGACGCCTGGTCGATCTACGGCGTGCCGCTCATGCTCGAGGACGCCGGCCTCGGGAAGATCGTCGTCGAGGAGCTTGGCCTCACTGGCGCGCGCGAGCCTGACCTGAGCGAATGGAAGGCGCTCACCGAGCGAATCCGCGGGGCGCGCATACCGCTGACCATCGGCCTCGTCGGCAAGTACATCGAGCTGCCCGACGCGTACCTCTCGGTCGCCGAGGCCGTGCGCCATGCCGCGTGGGCGGCAGGCTGCGACGTGAAGGTGCAATGGATCGACAGCGAGCACCTCGAGCGGTCCGACGATGTCGAGCCGCTCGTCGGGCTCGATGGCATCGTCGTCCCCGGCGGTTTTGGCTACCGCGGCATCGAGGGGAAGGTCAAGGCGACCCGCTTCGGCCGCGAGCGCCGCGTTCCCACGCTCGGGCTTTGCATGGGCATGCAATGCATGGTCATCGAGCTTGCGCGCACCGCCCTGGGCACGAACGACGCGAACTCCACGGAGTTCGACGCCTTCACGCCCCATCCGGTGATCGACCTCCTGCCTGAGCAGCGCGACATCGGTGACAAGGGAGGGACGATGCGGCTCGGGAGCTACCCGTGCGTCCTCGAACCCGGGTCGGTCGCCGCTCGGTCGTACGGACAACCGATCGTGCTCGAGCGCCATCGTCATCGATTCGAGTTCAACAACGCCTACCGCGACCTTTTGCAGAGCCACGGGATGCGGTTCACGGGTCTCTCGCCAGATGGACGTCTGGTCGAGATCGCGGAGATCCCCGACCACCCGTTCTATCTCGGAACGCAATACCACCCCGAGTTCAAGTCGCGGCCCAACCGCCCCCACCCGCTCTTCATTTCATTCATCGATGCGGCGGTATCGTTCGCGAGGTCGAACGGGCGTGCCGCCGAAGCGGCATCGCGACTGCAGGAGTTGCCGACGCCATGAAGCTCTTCCTCGACACGGCCATCTACGAAGAGATCCAGCAGGGCGTCACCTGGGGCGTCATCGATGGTGTGACCACGAACCCGACGCTCATCGCAAAGGCCGGACACGACCACGAGGAGCAGGTCAAGCGGATCTGCCAGATCATCGGCAACGTGTCGGCGGAGGTCGTGTCTGAAAAGACCGACGACATGATCGTCGAAGGACGACGCCTCGCGGCGTGGCACAAGAACGTGATCGTGAAAGTCCCGCTCACGCCCGAGGGTCTTGCGGCCGGAAGGGTCCTGGCCGGCGAGGGCACCCGCGTCAACGTGACGCTCTGCTTCTCTGTCAATCAGGCCCTCCTCGCAGCCGCCATCGGCGCGTACATCGTGAGCCCGTTCGCTGGGCGGCTCGACGACATCAACGAGGACGGGATGCGCGTCGTGGCGGACATCGTCGCCGCGTACCGCCAGCAGGAAATCAAGACGAAGGTGCTCGCGGCGTCGATCCGCAACCCGATGCATGTCACGCAGGCGGCGCTCGCGGGCGCGGACATCGCGACGATGCCATTCGGCGTGCTGAAGATGCTCTTCGCGCATCCGCTCACCGAAGCGGGACAGAAAAAGTTCCTCGAGGATTATCGGAAGACGCAGGAGGCGAAGCCTGTGCCGACTGCTCGCCCGGAGGCCGCGGCGAAGCGCTAGCGGCGGGGCGCCTCCACGAGCAGCATGTCCCGAAGGTCCGCATTCGCGACGCCGCAGAGATCCAGCACGCAGAGCTCGAGGGCCGCGAGATCGGACTCCGCACGTCCCGTCTTTATGACCTGGTCGGTCGCGTAGATAGCCTCGTACGCGCGAAGGACATCCGCCCGCGTCACGCGGCGCGCGAACGCCGTCGCACGCTGGATCGCGTAGGGACTGGACCGAATGGCTTTGGCCATGCGCTCCGCGTCGGCGTTTGAGCGCATCGCGGAAGCGAACAGAAGCACGCGGAACTGCCAGAGCAGCAGCGCGAGTATCTGCTGGACCGCGTTGCCGTCCGCGATGAGACGCTCGAGCGTCGCCACCGCTGTCCTTGCATCCTTGCGAACGACCGCCTGGGTCAGTTCGAACACATCTGCCTCGATCGCGCCGCTGACGAGCGTCCGCACGGCATCGGCCGTCACCGTCGCCCCATTCGCATATGCCCCGAGCTTCTGGATCTCCTGCTCGACGCGCTCGGTGTCGCTGCCCACCGCCGAGGCGAGCATCGCAACCGCATCGCCGTCCAGCTTGATGCCATGAATACGCGCGCGAGCGGCGATCCACGCCGGAACCTCGACGGGCGCCAGTCGCTCGATGCGCTCGACGGAGCCGCCCGCGGCCTCGACAGCCTCCAGCAGATTTGCCGCAGGAGCGTTCGGCGCCTTCAACCGCTGACCGCGCCGGGAGCGTCCGGCCGCCAGACGCTCGACGGAGACCAGCACGAGTGCCGCCTCGCGCGGGAACGAGCCGATCAAGTCGAGGTCCTTGAGCGCCTCGGCGTTGTCGACGATGACGACACGCGGCTCATCGACGGCATCGAACAGCCCCTGGGCTTGGCCAGACAGCATGATCGCCCCGGCACTGTCAGTCCGCGCGTCGTGACGGGTCACTCCGAGCAGCGACCCGAGCCGCGGCTCGGCGAGCGTCGAGAGGTCGGTCGGCGCGCCCGATTGGCCTGAGAGCAGCGCGGCGGAGAGCTCACCGAGCCGGAGGCGCGTGCGGAAGGAATCCTCCCCGTGGAGGAGGAAGACCATTCGCGTGGGTACGGACGGTGAGCTGGGCGTTACCACTTTGGTCGAGCTCCACTGTGCCATCCCGGTCGGTGCGGTACGTGGGGACGCGGCGCAGCGCCGCGAGCGTTTCGGCGGTGGGATGACCATACCGGTTCTGAGCGCCGACGGAGATCACGGCCGCGCTCGGACGGACCGCGTCAACAAGCGGTCCGGCGTACACGCTTGCGGCGCCGTGGTGAGGCGGTACGTACACGCGCGCGGCGAGCGATCTCGGACTCAAGAGCAGGTCGGCCTGCGCCTGCTCGGTAGCGTCGCCCATGAAGAGCATCGAAAAAGAGCCTCGCTCGAGACGTATCACGAGCGAGGGCACATCCACGCGCGGGTCGCCGTCGGGCGCGAGAATCGCGAGCGTCGCGTCACCGAGGCGCAGCCTCATGCCGGCGGCGACCGCGCGCCTTGGCACGTGCGCGCGCTGGATCCGGTCGTTCCAGGCGGTCGCGACAGGGCCAGGATTCAAGCCGACCGGTTCGATCGCGAGGCCCACCTCGTACCGCTCGAGAACACCGATAAGGCCGTCCGCGTGATCGGCGTGCGCATGCGTGAGCGCCACGACGTCGATCCGGCGCGTCCACGGAGGCAGGCTTGCCCCAAGCTCGGCCAGGAGGCGCGATGGATCCGGCCCGCCGTCGACTAGAAGCGTTCGTCCGTCGAACTCGACGAGGAACGCGTCACCCTGCCCGATGTCCAGCGCACGCACGCGTATGCCCGGCGGCGGCGGCCACGCAACGGTAGCCACGCCGGCGACGAGGACAACGACGCCAAGAATGGCGGCCCCCGCGAACGCCAGACGCGCGAACGCGGGTCGCGCTCCTAGGTGAACGCTCGGGGGACGTGGAAATCGGATTCCCCCGCCGATGACTCGCACAAATCGTGAGACAGCTGCCGGGCCGAAGAAGAGCGACAGTCCGACTGCCACACCGTACGCGAGGCCCGCGACCGGACCATCGGGAACGGCGAGCGACGCAAGGGGCAAGCTCGCTGAGGTCTCGACGACGAACCGCAAAAGGAACGCGAGCGCGTACGCGACGAGAGCTGGCAGCTGCGCGAGCTCGAAAGACACCATGCCCAGCCCGGCGGTGGCGGCCCCGGCCAACATGAGGGGCGGAAACAACGGCACGGCCACGAGGTTCGCGAGCGGCGACACCAGCGATACCCGACCGAATACCGCAGCGATGATCGGGATCGTCGGCAGCGTCGCGGCGAGCGTCGTGGCGAGACCCTCGCGTATAGCCCGAGGTAGAAACGCGAGCCGCCGCGAGATCGGGTCCCCGAGATAGAGGAGCCCGCCGGTCGCCGTCGCCGACAGCAGGAACCCTACGTCGCCGATCGCCGAGGCGTCGATGCCGACCATCGTCGCGACCGCAAGGGCGAGGGCGTTATCCGTCGCGGGCCGCCGGCCAAACGCGAGGCCGAGGGACGCGACGACCGCCATGACAGCCGCCCGGGCCACGCTGGGCGCGAGACCCACCAGGACGCTGTACGCGAGAACGCATGCGACGGTCATTGCGGCGGTCGACGCCGGAGGCACGCGGCCGCGCGCGAGAAGGGCGACCGCCGTCGCGACGAGGGTCATGTTGAAGCCAGATATCGCGAGAAGATGCGACGTGCCGCTGCGCGCGAACGCGCTGGCGAGGTCGGCGTCGACGGCGGCGCGCTCCCCGAGGACGATCCCCCGAACGATGCCTCCCTCGGGCTCCGGGAGAAGGTGACGCAGTGGCGCGG
>WNGI01000390.1_pt1 | contig 32419 bp, 32 predicted proteins | sample 5400621 | NCBI WGS metagenome assembly WNGI01 (sample SAMN13153374, study PRJNA577476) | soil metagenome | isolation source: 20 cm soil or saprolite under Garry oak tree replicate 1 | place: USA:California | collected 2016-06-15
GATGCCATGGCGAAAACGGTCGACGAATTGATCGAATCGCCGGAGCAAGCTCGTGAAATAGGTGAGGCCGGTCGAAAGCGAGCTTCAGCGGAATTCACAGCGCAAAAGGCAGTACCGCGTTACGAAGCAATCTATCGCCGAGTGTTATCGCCTTAGCGTTAGCGGCAGCGGATTTCCTTGCCGGTATCGTGATCCGAGCATAGTGCTAGCGCGATAACCATGTCGTTTGCGAGATGCCCTGTTACCTAGGCGCCGGCGAGACGCAGAGTTTCTGGAAGCGCGGATCGTTGCGGAGCGGATCGAACATCGGATCGAGCCGAAGCAGCGCGGGAGTGAGCGGTATATTTTGTGTGGCCAGCGGACCAGCGTACGGTATCGAGAGTAGCTTCTGTAAGGTGGCGATGGCGCGGTAAGGCCCATATTGGTCAGCGCGAGATCTCCAATCAGTTGAAAGTTTTCCGGCTGTTCTTTAAGCAAAGGTTCCAGTTCGCTGCGCGCTTGCCGCCAAGTTTCCTGGGCGACGGCATGGTCGCCGGCCACGTCTTGCGCCCAGCCCAACCAAAAACGCAGTTCGCCATTGTAAAAACCCAACGTCTGATCAGGCTTGGCCAGTATTTCTTTTAGCCGAGGGATGACTGGTGCAGGGCGGCGCTCCAGGATCGCTTCGTAAACTTGTGTTTCTATGGCCGAGGTGTCGTCGGCGTTTGGATGCAGCGGAGCGAGGAGGGCCGCGGCCCGCGGCAAATCACCCTCAGCTTGTGCGATAGCTGCTTTTGCTACGAGAGTATCCATGTCGTCAGGCGTGATATTGAGAACCTGATCGAGCTTCCGCAGTGCTTCGGGGAAACGACGAAGACTCATATAGGAAAGCGCGTGCTGGGTGAGCACGTTGACATTGCGCGGGTCGAGCCGCTCGACTTCGTTGAAGTAGGCCTCGCTTTTATCCCACTGACCTCGCCTCCGCGTGACATAGGCCAGCGATTCAGGAATCAGGCTGCTATTGGGCAAGAACTGACGTGCTTGCTCAAAATAACGCACGGCGGTGTCGTAATCCTTTAAACATGCGTAGTAGTATCCGCCCTTGGCCAATACGGCCTCACCCAGCTTGGGTTGAAGAGTGAGTGCGGTTTCGGCTGCCTGCCGCGCCTCTTCACGCAGAGCAGCCGTTGGTTGAAGAGTTAACGTGATATAGCCGACCGCATCTGTGGTTGAGAGCAGAGCCCAGGCAAGCGCGAACTTTGGGTCCAACTGCACCGCTTCCCTGAGGTATTTCTGTGCCTCAAAGGCGTTGGCAGGCGTATTTGCAGCCTTCAGTGTATAAGCCAACCCTCGCAAGTAGGCGTCGTAAGCTTCAGGATTATCGGTCGGTTTGGCAGTAATGACTTGCTCTTCCTGCCCCGTCAGTTTCGCTCGCAACTGATCGGCGATGGCTTTGGCTACTTCGGCTTCTACGCCAAAGATATTCTGTAACTCGCGGTCGTAACTCTCCCCCCAGAGGTGCGCATCGGTTGCAGCCTTGATTAACTGCACGTTGATGTGCACCGCATTGCCGGCTTTTTGCACGCTTCCTTCCAAGATGTGGGCTACCCCAAGTTGCCGGGCGATCTCAGGTAGGTTTTCCGGCGCGCTCTTGTAATGCTGCGTCGATGTCCGCGAGATTACCTTCAGATCGGCGATCTTTGACAGGCGGGTCAGAATCTCGTCCTGGATACCATCAGCAAAATAGGCGTTCGCTTTGTCTTCGCTCAGGTTTTCGAAGGGCATCACGGCGATGCTCTTTTCCGGAATACTTGACTCGGCGGCAGATGTTTTTGGCGCATGCCGCTGCCAGAAAAGAAAAGCAGCCAACGCTGCCACCGCTAGACATGCCGCGATGATGAGAATTGGTTTTCGTGATGGAGCGCGCTCCTTCCTAACTGGCCCGACGTCGGTTTTCTGCGCTGGCATCGCCATGCGCTTTGGTCTTTCGGAATTACCAAGTTCAGCGGTGAAAAGATTTACGATTTCGATTTTTTCTCCGTGTTTCACTTCGCATTCGCCGATGTGATAAAGATGCGGACGCCAATGTTTGAATTGCTCGAGGTCTTCGGCGACCCGCTTTGAGAGCAAGATGTGACCGGCATCGCCGCAATCCATTACCCGTTGCGCCGTGTTGATCCCTGCGCCCGCAACGTTGGCGCGGCCGTTTACATCCAGCACCCCACTGACCGGCCCGCTGTGCACGCCCATGCGCAATCGCAGCTTTGAGTGTTGCTCTTTGATCGCGCGACTGATCTCCAGCGCGCATTCGACCGGATCTTCCGGGCTGTGATAGAAAATCAGTGCCATCCCATCTCCGGTCGCGAGTTTAATTAACCGATTTTCACTTTCCGCTTTGCGAAATTCGTCGGTGGATTGAACGATCTGATTGAGTTTGTCGATGGCAGCGCGCTGATCATCGCTCGCCATCTTGGAATAGGCGACGATGTCAATGAAGAGAACGTGCGCGATTTCGAGCGCGATCTCCTTTTTAACTTCGGCGGCCATTTGTTTGCACGAACAGTGCGCAGATCCCGGTCTTACATCAAGCTGGTAGGGCGAAACGCAAAAGCGTGACTGGTTAAATCGTTACAACGTTACATCGGAAGCCGGAAGCAAACGCTCAACGGAAATGAGAGCGAAGACTAGCCACAGATGGACACAGATTTTCACGGGTTAACAATACAGTCTTTCTTATCTGTGTTTCATCTCTGTTAATCTGTGGCCCACATTGCTCAGTGTGGATCTGAATTCATTCCAAGGAATTCGCGGCCGGTTTCGGAGAGCAGCTGCGCCTTACCGACCGCAGAAAGGTCCTGCATCGATTCGATGAGCTTGCCCGGGTGGGATTCACCGAGGGGAAACGGGTAATCCGAGCCGAGCGCGATGCGTTGCGCGCCAAATAGTTTGAGCAGCAACCTCAGCGCGTCGGCATCGTGAACGAGGGAATCGACGTAGAACCGCGCCGGGGCGACGCCACCCTTGCCGTCGATGCGCGCGAGATAACTTCTCGGGTTTGTTTTATTTTCCGTCGCGACCAAGTCTGGTCGAACGTGAAAGGCGTGCTCGACGCGGCCGATGGTGAAGGGGAATGCGCCGCCGCCGTGTGCGAAGGCGACGCGCAGTTTCGGGAAGCGCTCGAACACGCCGCCGAACATCATTGAGCAAATCGCCAGCGAAGTCTCGGCCGGCATACCAACGAGCCACGGCAGCCAGTATTTCGGCATCCGCTCCTTGCCGACCATGTCCCATGGATGAACGAAGATCGCGGCGCCGAGTTGCTCGGCGGCGCTCCAGACGGCATCGAGTGAGGCATCATCAAGGTTTCGGCAATTGTTATCCTCGCAATGCTCATTCGCGTCCACGTGAGTGCCGATCTGCACGCCGCGCAGGCCCAGATCCCGAACGGACCGTTCCAGCTCGCGCGCCGCCAGCTCGGGATCTTGCAGCGGGATTGTCCCCAGACCGGCGAACCTCGTCGGATGATCGCGGACAACTTGCGCGATGTGATCATTGAGACGGCGAGAAAGATCGAGTCCATCGGCTGGTTTCGCCCAATAGCTGAACATCACCGGCACGGTGGAAAGCACCTGCATCGAGACGCCAGCGCGATCGCACTCCTCGATGCGCCGTTTCGGATCCCAGACATTGTCAGTAATCTCGCGAAAGACGCGGTTGCCAACCATCATCCGCGCACAACAGAGCTTGTAGTGATCAAGCCTAACGAATCCGCTGTATCCGTATTGGGCGTCCAGATCGGGCCAATCGTGCGGAAGGATGTGGGTGTGCAAATCGATCTTCATGCGCGAGACCTGCAAGCTTGCTCAAAATTATTTGCGCGAAGGAACGACGGGCAAGATGCCCATCGGCCGAGACAGGCAAGATGCCTATCTTCCAACCACCAGTCGTGCGGAAGGATGTGGGTGTGTAGATCGATTTTCATCTAAGAAAGTGAAGAGTGACAAGATTCCAGCGGTCGACAGGCAAGATGCCTGCCGGCCAGGACAGGCAGAATGCCTATCCTCCGACCGGCAATCGTGCGGGAAGATCGGAAAGTGAGATCTTTCGGCGCGCTCAGGATGACATTAAAACGGTGTGGTAGCCGAAACTTGTCACTCGTCACTCGTCACTTCTTCAGAACGGCTTTACCGGTTCCGGCTTCCGGACCTTGGTTCCGCACTTTTTGCAAGTTCGACGTTCGTCGTCGTTCCAGAAGTCGAGCATCGCCTGACTGAAGTGTTGAACGATGTCACCACAATCGAAATCAATGTCTTCCACCAGCGCCCCGCAATTATCGCAGTAGAAAATTACGTGTTCATGCTCTCCCGGCGGGCGGCGACGCTCGACCACCACGCCTAGCGTGTTCGGCGGCCGCACCGGAGCATGCGGAACATTGGGCGGGATGAAGAACGTCTCTCCTTCGCCCACCAGATGATCGATGATCCGATCGCCTTCGCGGATCCGCACTTTGATGTCGCCCTTCAGCTGGTAGAAGTATTCTTCCGAATCGACGAGATGAAAATCGTTCCGCGCGTTCGGTCCCTTGATCACCATGACGAAAAAATCACGCCCGTCATAAAGATAACGGTTGCTCACCGGCGGCTTGAATTTTTCCCGGTTTTCTTCGATCCACTGGTTCAGGTTGATCGGCGGCTGCACGCCGGATGTGCTGATGCCGGATGCTGCCGGGGGTTTTGGTTTGGCAGGAGTAACAGTAGCGATGAGGGAGACTATTTCCTGGCGAGTCCATCGTCAATGGCAGGAAATTTCGCGCCAGGGATCTCGTCACGCGCAGATATAGAGCTACGGACAGACAATGACCCTGCCACCATTTTCCAACACTCGTCGCGAGCCGGCGACGTGCACGTAAATGGTGTGCGGACCGCCATCTTTGAGCTGCGGTGGTGTCGGGATCGAAAAGGCGTGCCGGCCATTTCCATAACCGGCAGCCGCCAGGTCTTGGCGAAACTGGTTTGCGGTGACGCTGAGCAAGTACCTTTTGCCGTCGGCAAGATCGACTTTCATTGCCGCATCGGGCTCGTATTTGTCCCAGATCCAACCTGAGATTTCCTTACAGTCCGCTCGCTCAACCGTACCCTCACCATGCAACATTGGCCCCGCCCCGATGCGCCCTGAAAAAATAAGGAAACCGAAGCAAACACATTGAAACGTTATGAAAATCCCTGCGGCGCGCCAAACGAGACCGTCGCGCCAAAACCGATGTGCCTTGTTCCAGCGCGAGAAAATGTCAAAGGCCGACAGCAGGGCGGCTTGATAGAGGCCATATAGAACGAAGTGCGGCTTCGTCCCATGCCAGAGCCCCATCAAGCCGAAGGCTAAAAAATAGGCAAGGATTGCGGCCGTGTGTTTGTCTGCGAACCATTTGCCACGCGTGGCGGCAAGCAGGAAACGCATGTAAACATGATCGCGAAACCAGAACGAGAGAGTGATATGCCAGCGATTCCAAAAGTCGCGGATGTCGCGAGCAATAAACGGATGATTAAAGTTCTCCGGCGTGTGGACGCCAAACAGATAACTGAAGGCGATGGCAAAAGCGCTGTAACCCGCGAAATCGAAAAATAAGTAAAGGCTGAAGGCATACATATAGCTGACGAGCGCGCCGAAGCCTGCGCCTTCCGCGGCACGGTCGAGCCAGTATTGTTTGATCAACGCTGCAACGATGAACTTGTAAAAAAAGCCACGAAACAACCGATTCACCGCGTGATCGAGATCAAGAAGGAACTCAGCGCGGGTGCGCCTTTTCCGCCAGTCAGCGGTGAAGCGTCGATGGCGATCGATTGGGCCGGAAGAAATGGTTGGGAAGAAAAATAAAAATGCCAGAAAATCGAGGGTCGGTGGCAGGGCGATGACTTTGTCCCGAAGGCAAAAGACCACGTCAAGCGCCCGAAACGTGACGTAGGAAATACCGAGAAAACCGAACTGGCTGCCAGGCATCAGGAGCGGAGCCAGCTTCGCCGCCGCGAGCGGAAACAAACTCGCTGCGATCGCGGCATAAAAAGCCCACCGGTTTCGCACGCCGGGTACGGCAAGCACGCGCACCGTCGCCAATTGCCAAGCCGCGAAGCCAAGAACAATCCAGATTTCGCGCAATGCAAAATCCGAAAAGAGCGTTAACCGTCTCTGAAATTGAACAGCAAGTATTACGCAGGTCGCAACAAGCGCCCACCGCCACCCCGCACGGCCCAGCAAACCGAGAATTAATGTCGGGACGACAACGTAAAGAAGTAACGCAAAGAAAGCGAAATTTTCGTATGGAGTCACAGCGACTCGGCGAGCGTGCTGCGGTTGGCCTTACCATTCGCAGTCATGGGAAAGGTGCCCAGTTCACTCGTGCAGACGGCGCTGAATGTCGGCCACGATTTTGCGTGGCGTCGCCCACGATTCGCGGTCGAATTCCGCGGGTGAAACTTGAATACCAAATTCCTGCTCAATAGCGACTATTAATTGAACCGTCTGCATCGAGTCGATGACATGGCTGTCATAAAGTGATAGATCGAGGTTGCTCCGTACTTCCTCCGTCTCCGTTACCGAAACGAGAAGGTCGAGAATCTTTTGCGCCGCTTCAGAAGGTGCGACAGGGACACGCGCGCTTGTATTCATAAACGGCTATTATCGCGCGGCTAGATTTTCCGAGTTTCGCCCGTGAAAAAAATTATCGAGCGTACGATTGTAAAACATCCAGCCTTTGGGGGTGAGGTGGTTGCGCGGAACCATTAGAAAATCGGCATCACCATCGTGGTCGGCAAAATCGGCGAGAAGACAATCATGACGCTGCGCGATTTCGCGGACCTTGTCGTAATAGACTTGCCGCGCTGACCGCGAAATACCGCACCGCTCCCAAAATTCGCCGGGGATGGGCATGCTCAGGATCAGCGGTCGAACATGAAGCTCGGTCAGTGTGCGCAACAATAACTCCAGGTCGATCCATTCGTGCGCTTGTGCGATTCGCTCCAGAAACGCGGCGTCGTTGGTACGGCCAACGGGGGTATCCTCGGGGTCAGGAAGTCTCCAGGTTTTTGCGAGCGCAGCAGCATCATCTGCGGCTCGGGCCATGAGCTTGGGCCAATCAAGTGTTTCCCGATGGAGCGGTGGAACTGATTTTACCCTCTGAAAAATGAAAAAGAGCGACTCAAAATGATCCTGCAAATCAAGCATGACATTTTGGCCTTTCCCTATTGGCCAGAGCGCCCAAAAGACAACCCGGTCGAGCCAACTTCCGGAGGCCACTCGTTCCAGAGCAAAGCGAAACAATGGAGTTACGGCCGGCACTTGCGGACATTGCAGCATTCGCGCAGCGATGTCGCGCTTGAGCTCGAAATCGAGCGCGCCGCCAAAAATCGTTCCGCTCGCGGCCTCAAGCGAGAAGTTTCCCTCGTAATAGCGTGGGTTAACGACCGGAGCAAAAAACCAACTGGGCGAAAGCGAGATTGCAACCTTCTTGCCGCGGACGTCCTCAGCTAGCGCGGCTAACTTTTGTAGCATAATAATCGACGTGGTGCCTGCTTGACCCACCGCCGAGACCTGGAAACCCGTCGGTGCAGTCTTAAAAAAATGGCTGGGGTTCTCCGGGAATCGCTGCCTGATCTCCGAACTGCCGTAGATCGACAAAACATCTTTTGATTGCCATGCGACACGTTGAAACGCCAACCCCTGGTTCTTGAGACCAAAGGGCCTGGGCGCAGTCGCCCGAAGAGTCCGCTTTTCAAGGTGAATGGCGAACATCCTGCCCGCGACCAGGAAAGCGATCATCAACAGGCAGGCGATTGTGGCGGAGAATAAATTGGGCGTTTCACTCCGCGCCTTGACGTTTGTCATGATGCGAGGACGATATGGTCATCTGTCGTTATGCCAAGCGGCGGCAATAGCTCCCACCGCTAATTGTTCTGTACGACGCCACCTTGCGTTCCTTGCGATCTGCGCCGTCTACGGTAAGGAAGCTGCTACCCCAGCAGCCTTTCGATTGCACTCTGCGCAATGAACATTAATATCCGCCGCTCGATGGACCCTGGCCGCCTTTTATCTTTAGCCCTGGCATTGGTTGCCGCCGGCCTTCTTTCCGGTTGCGAGGAACTGGAAACGGCGCAGCAAACTGCCACCAATGCTGTGCGTGCCGTAATTCCGTTTCCGGCGCCGACGGGTTATTGGGAAGGTGATGGCGTGCCCGGTTCACCGAAAATCGTGGTCCATCTGGCCGAGCAGAAAGCATACTTCTACAAGGGTAAACGTCTGGTCGGAGAATCAACGGTATCGACCGGCAAACGGGGATTCTCTACCCCGCCCGGGCACTATCATATCGTGTCCAAGGATAAGAACCACGTTTCGAGCGAGTTCGGTGACTACGTTGACGCCGAGGGCAACGTGGTAAAATCGAACATCGACGTCCGCAAAGACTCAAGGCCACGCGGCACCCATTTCGACGGCGCGCGAATGCCTTATTGCATGCACTTCAACGGCGGTTATGCGATGCACGAGGGTTATGTTCCACCATATGCCGCCTCGCACGGCTGCATCCGATTGCCCCGCGGAATGGCGGAGCATTTCTTTAACGCGGTCGAAGAAGGCAGTCCGATTATCGTTAAGGAGTAGCCCGAGCACTGCGCGCAGTCGTCTGCTCGCCATGCACAAACCATCGGAATTATTCCTATAGAAAGATCAGCGCTTCTTGTTGTTGCGCAGCGCAAGCAGCGCGGCAAATTTCCATTCTGGAGGTCATTATGGGGATTATGAAAATACCAGCGTTCCTTCTGCTCACCTTCTCACTAGTTTCGGCCCAAGCTTGGGCCGGGACATTTACCACTGCCGATACCCTGATTCCTGTAGCTGCTCGGGCGACAGCAACCGCCGCGGGTGACACGTCGGACGCCACCACGGACAAGATCCACCTCGACGCCCGCGTTTATATTCCTGATGGCGTTAGTGCGCCTGCGCCAGTCATCGTTATTATCCATCCTTACGGCGGTTCGAAAACCAGCGATACCGCCGTGGCGCTCGCGAACGATTTCGCAAGCCAAGGGTACGTCGTGCTCACGCCGACAGTGCGCGGGTTCGGTGATTCCGACGGCCTGGTTTCACTCGCCGGGCCGAACGAAATAAACGACCTGAAGACCATCATCCTGGCCATGCAAACCGGTGTGATCGGTGATTCGCCTGTAGTCACAATCCCCGTTTCGCCCAGCAGCAAATTCGGCGTGACGGGGGCGTCGTATGGCGGGGGCCATGCCTTTGAAATCATGCGAACACATGTAGCGGGGCTTGCAGCCGTGGCGCCGGTCATTGGATGGACTGACCTTTATCAATCGTTCAGCCCGAATGATGTACCGAAGCTGAGTTTCACGGTCGGGTTGTTCGCCAGCGGTTTCAATGCGACGGACCCGAATTATGAGGACCAGATGTTTGACTTGCTCGGCGACTTTTTGGGCGGCCACCCCCAAGATGCGCGCACGGGCGGTCCACAAAACAATATTGATTGGCGTTCGGTAATCTTTGATCCGGCAGAGCTCACTGTGCCCGCTTTTGTCATTCAAGGCTGGCGTGATTGGCTCTTTCCTTCGGAGCAGGCGGAGTCCCTCTTTCAAACCAGCACCGCCATCCCGTTTTTTAAGATGTATCTCGGCGGCCTGGGCCATCCGCCGGCAACGAGCGATATCGGAAATCCTGAAGCGCTTTTTTTGCGGGCACAACTTCTTCGTTGGTTCGACCATTGGCTTAAAGGCATTGACAACGGCATCACCAGTGAGCCGCGGGTTACGGTGGCCCCCGAGCGCACAGCCGCTTGGTCGGAAACCAGTCTGATCACCGCCGACACATTTCCGTTGCCCGGCACCGCAATGAACACGTACTTTTTCAATCGACTCAAGCTTTCCACCAGAGGTCCAGGCGGCCGGCGCGTCACTATTCAGCCTACTACTGGCGTCCCAGCCCTCCTGAGACCAATCCAAAACGCTCTGGGAGGCGATGCAGCTGGGTTGATTGCCGCCGTAACGGTGGTCAATGGCATCTTAAATTCGGGCGGCGACATCCTGAGCCCGAATATCGTGACAAACCTCGACAGCGGTGCCCAATCCATCACCTTCACCAGTGCGGCACTGAAGCAAAAACTGCATGTCGTTGGTCTGCCTGCCCTTCATCTTTTTGTTTCTTCCACGGACTCGGACGCCGATTATTACGTGCAAATCCTGGAAAAGCCTCCCCGCGGCGGGGGAGTTCGCCTTGTGTCGCGAGGCGCGTTTGAAGATCACGCCGCCACATTCAACGAGCCGCACGAAATCGATTTCTCCCTTTTTGGTATCAATCACGTCTTTAAAGCGGGCAACAAAATCATAGTGCAAGTGACCAGTCGTGATTTTCCATTTTTTCTTCCAAACTTTTCGCAGCCCAAAATCAGAATTTACCGCGATTCACAACGTCCTTCGAATGTTGCGCTTCCGGTTGTCCCATGAAGGTTCTAAACGAGCCTACCTTCAAACTTCCGAAAGATTAGAAAAAGGAATCAGTAGGACCTTGCCAACAGCGCGCGAGGGCTTTCACGACTAACCAATCCCGGCTCGCGCGGTCGGGAAGAGCGATGGCGTCAGCGTCAAGCTACCCGGGTGGCCAGGCCAGGGCGCGTTTGCCGAGAAGGTGAACGTGCAAATGTGGCACGCTTTCGCCGGCATCTGGTCCGCTATTGATGACAACGCGGTAACCGCTGGTGAGATCAAATTTTTTTGCCATATCACGCGCGACCAGAAGCAACTTCCCCAACGCCTCGCGATCCTTCTCCGTCGCGTCAGCCAGCCGCGGGATGACTCTTTTCGGAACAATCAGCACATGCACCGGCGCCTGGGGGTTGATATCGTGAAACGCAATTGCGTCATCATCTTCCCAAATAATTTTAGCCGGGATTTCCCGCGCAATGATTTTTTCAAAAATGGTCATATGGGTCAGGCAGAGCGGTGGTGAAAAGAGATTAGTGAATAATGAAGAGAGTCAAAGATCGCAAGTCAACGCAGCGAGCAATTGAGCAGACCGGGTCTCTCGTACGACGTCAGCTTTTCGCGAACGAAACAGACAATTTCCTCGCGCAAAGGATCGCAGGCCCGGGTCCACACTTTTGTCTGGCGCAGATGTTTGACCGCCGGTTGCAAAGAGCAGAGGTGTAAAGAATCGGCGCCAGTCTGGATCAAAGCCTGGATCCGTTTTTCTAAAAGATCGAAAAAGGCAAGCTCGTATCCTGTGCCGGCTTCATGCGCGATGTCTACTAAAGAAATGGAAATTGGCGGCGGCGCGGGCGTGAAGTGAGGAATGATTTCCTTGTAACCGATCACCTTCAGGACGTAGCGAACCGTTTGCGAAAGCTGGCTGAACGCGACGACGCATTCATCGTTTCGGAGGCGCAAGTAAAAGGCAATGCTCTCCGTCACATGATCGGTTAACCACCAGCTGGGGTAGCCAGCTTTATCGGCCGCGTGCGTGATGGCAGCGTGCAACCAGTCCCGGTTGAACTCGAAGAGCTGGCCGGAATCGCTGCGAAGATAGGGGAATTCTTCCTTAAACGCGACCATGGTTTATCTGTCCGGCGGAAATAGTTCGCGCTGGAGGGAATTTGGTTTTACGCGGCGGCCGAGGGCATGGATGGCATCAGCGAATTCATCAAGGTTTTGGAAATGCTGATGGACCGAGGCATATCGTAAATACGCCACCTCATCAATACCACGCAATTTCTCGAGCACCTTCCGGCCAATATCCGAAGACAGCGCTTCACGTCCGCCGGTTTCGAGTTCGTGCACGATGTCGTCGACCAATTGTTCCAAGGTCAGCAGGCTAACCGATCGTTTTTCCAAAGCCTTGGCGATACTGGCGGCCAGTTTACGTCGATCGAAGGGCTCGTGCGTTCGATCGCGCTTGACCACGCGCAAATCGGAGCGCTCGATTTCCTCGTACGTGGTAAAACGATATCCGCAGCTGAGACACTCGCGACGCCGACGGATGCTAGAGCTGTCGCGAGATTGGCGTGAGTCAATGACCTTGTCGTCACGAGACCCGCACTTGGGGCAACGCATGGTGGGACAAAGTAACTACCATACTACATGTTGTGGAGTCAACACCAAGATGTGTCCACCTCCGGGCCGGGTCGCGTGGCGCGACGCGAAGGAGATTGCCTCACGCGACCTCTGCCGGAGCCGGGATGACAGCTGTGAACGTTAAACACTCCGGCGCTTACGCTGCCGCGCCCTCGCTTGGCGCTGGTTTTTTCGGTGCCAATTTTTTTCGCGGTGCTTTCGGGGCGAACTCGAAGCCTACTTTTCCATTCTCCAGTTTAAGACGCGCCGAAAAAGGCCGCCCTTTTTTAGAAATGAACTTGTGGAGCAAGTCGGTCCGGCCGGTGGCGATCAATTTCTGCACCTGCTCTTTCGGAATCTCACGATGCAAAATGTGTTTGCTTATGCGAAAGCTACAGGTTTTCGGTGAAGCCATGGCATTCTCACACGCGTAGGCCCGGTCGAGAACATAAACCTTCCCCTTGTGACAAATTGGACACAAACCCAAAGCTTCGTGCAGCCCTGGGACCACTTTCTGTTGGTCCGCGCCGCCGTTTTCGGCAAAGTCAAACTGCTGCTTAAAATCCTCTCCCAACTTTACCGGCGCATTAAATTTTCGGCCCATTTTGCTGCGGAATCCTTCGAGCGGGCCGAGCCGACCCTCGCGCAAAAGCGTTTCGACTTCTGATCGGTCGAATAAGCGGCCCGCCATGGTCTTCCAAATCATCAACCCACAAGATCTGCATTTGAATGTGCGGTAGTCCTCGTCGAAGGGTCCCTGGCCGCACTTCGGACATTTCACCTCCAGGACTTCGAAATCTCCGCCAACGCTGTCGCCCTCAAAGTTTTTCGCTTTCTCAACGATCTCACGCGTGAACTCTTTGATTTGGGTCATGAATTCTTTGCGTTCCATCGCGCCCTTCGCCATGCGCTTGAGCTTGGATTCCCATTCGCCTGTCATCTCCGGCGAACAAAGCTCCGAAACCCCGATGCCACGAAGCAATGTGATCAAGGCCATTCCTTTTGCCGTGGCAATCAATTCGCGGCCTTGGCGCGTGACGTAGCCGTCGTGAATCAGTCCTTCAATGATCGCGGCACGCGTGGCCGGGGTACCCAAACCTTTCTCGCGCATGGCTTCGCGCAATTCTTCGTCTTCGACGAGCTTACCTGCGCCTTCCATGGCGGTCAGCAATGTTGCCTCATTGAAACGAGGCGGCGGTTTGGTTTCGTTTTCCGTTATTTCAACGTCGAGGACCTTTGCCGGTTCGTTAGGCTTGATTGAAACGAGAGACTCCTCGGCATTTTCACCGGCACTTTCCCGGCCATACACTGCCAGCCAGCCGGGGTCCTTAACAATCTTACCTTCGGTTTTAAATGCGTCCGTTTCCACGCGCGTGATTCGCGTCGTCACTTCAAATTGCGCCGCAGGAAAAAAGACGGCGACAAAGCGACGCACGATCATGTCATAAATTTTTTGCTGAACTTCATCGAGCCCGTGCGGCGCCGTTCCCGTCGGCACAATGGCGAAATGATCGGAGATTTTGGCGTTGTTAAAAATCCGCTTCGAAGGTTTGATCCAATTATTCTGCAAAACTTTCCGGGCATGTTGATTTTCGATTTTGCCCAGCGTCGATCTGACCGTTGCGAGATAATCTTCTGGTAGATAACGCGAATCGGTCCGCGGATATGTGATCACTTTGAAGCGTTCGTAAAGTTGCTGGGCGATCTGCAACGTGCGCTTGGCGCTGAAGCCGCGGCCGTTGGCCTCGCGTTGCAAACTGGTCAAATCGTAAAGCAAGGGTGGAGCCTGCGTCGTGGGCTTTCGGTCCTCGGTCGCAATCCCGATTTTTCCGAGACAGCGGTCTTTGATTTCGTCGGCCCTGGCTCGCTCCCAAATACGCTCGGCTCGCGCGTCCTCGTCGCTGTTCTTCGTGAAATCTTCGCGAAACCATCGGCCCCGATAGGTGCCCGCCTCAACTTCGAAATCGGCAAAGACCTCAAAGTAAGCCCGCGGCTTAAACACATGAATCCTGTCCTCGCGCTCTGCTAAGATCGCCAAGGTCGGCGTTTGCACGCGACCAACGGGCGTCAGCTGAAAGCCGCCCGTTTTATTGTTGAACGCCGTCATAGCCCGGGTTCCGTTGATTCCAACCAGCCAATCACTTTCGGAGCGGCAGACGGCGGCTTGGGCTAGTGGAATCATCTCTTCGTTCGAACGCAGATGTTCAAAGGCAGTGCGGATCGAATCGGCGGTCATCGACTGCAGCCAGAGACGACGGATCGGTTTCTTTACTGCGCTCAGCTTTACAAGATATCGAAAGATCAGCTCCCCTTCCCGGCCCGCGTCACAGGCATTGATGAGTTGGTCAACGTCTTTCTGCTGCATAAGGCGCTTGAGCATGTTGAAGCGCGCCTTCGTCTTTTCGATCGGCCTGAGGTCAAATTCGTCCGGAATTATGGGTAGATTGGCGAAACTCCACTTGCCGCGTTTAATGTCGAGCTCGCTCGGCAGACAAAGTTCAACCAGGTGCCCTAAAGCCGAGGCGATTATGTATCGGTCGTTCTCAAAATGATCCTCGTGCTTCTTGAAGCCACCAAGGGCGCGAGCCAAATCGCTAGCCACGCTGGGTTTTTCCGCAATAATCAGGGATTTCGACATCTAAGGATAAACGCGCCTTGAGGAAACCGGAGCAGGTCGCGGGCGAGTTTAACCCAACTTTACAAAGTACTTGCCGGGCAGCTGCTTTACGAGCCGCTTTAGCTCAAGGCGCAGGAGAGTAGAAGAGACAGTTGCGCTTGGCAAATCGCATTTCGCCGCGATTTGATCAATTGGAGTCTCGGAGGAGTTGATGGAATCGTAGACGCGGCGTTCTTCGTCGGATAGAGGCGGCAAAGGCCGGACAGCGGCCTCCGGAGACGGTTTTGCCTCAGGCAGAAGGACTTGCAGATCATCGAGAATGTCATTCGCGCTCATTACAAGCTTCGCGCCTTGCTGAATGAGACGGTTGGAACCCATGGCGCTGGGGGCGTTGATATGCCCCGGCACTGCATAGACCGAACGCCCCTGATCGATGGCTTGTGACGCGGTGATCAAAGCGCCACTGTTCAAGCCAGCTTCAACGACGAGAATTCCATGGCTCCAGCCGCTAATGATGCGGTTTCGCATGGGAAAAGTTTGGCGATCAGGCTCAATTTCCATCGAGAACTCGGACACGATAGCGCCATTTCCGTCACTAATTTTCTCGGCCAGGGCGCGATTCTCTGGCGGATACAACTTGGACAATCCGGAGCCGATCGCGGCAATTGTGCGACCCTTGGCGGCCAGCGCGCCTTGATGGGCGGCGGTGTCGATCCCTCGGGCGAGACCGCTCACCACGGTCAAGCCGGCGTAGGCTATTTGATATGCGAGTTTCTTGGCCGATTCGGTGCCATAATGCGTGGTGCGGCGCGCCCCGATAATTCCGATCGCATGCTGATCGCGCTCCTGCATTTCACCCCAAACATAGAGGACGATTGGCGGAGCATGGATTTCCCGCAGTGACTTCGGATACGAGGGTGACGCTTGCGTTATGACCGTCGCGCCAAATTCCTGGATGCGCTTTAATTCGGCCGGGAGATCGACAATCGATTCCCAACTGGAAATTTGATCGACAACTTCGTTGCCGATTCCTTCGACAGCTCGAAGCTCGCTGCGCTTCGCACTCAGAACGCGCTCTGGAGAACCGAAAACTTCGAGCAGTTTACGCAACCGCACTGGCCCCATCGTCGGCAGCATATTCAGGGCGATGCAGGCTTCGGTAGAGTTCATTAATCAGATTGGATTGGCGGCGAAGATAGCCGCCCTACAATGTCGCCGCGATTTGTAGGGCGGCCATTTTGGCCGCCAGGTAATTGCTGTCGCAACGGTTCACTCCCGCAAGTGCGGGACCATTGGCGATTGGGGTCACTCGCCCCTACCTGCCCCCAGCTCGACAGACTCTCGCTCTACCAATCAAAACGGGATTTCGTCGTCGTCCGGCTCGGCTGGGACCGCGCCCTTGGGCGGTGGTGCGGTTGGCCTTGCGGTCGAACGCGATCCTTCGTCGCCAGCTTCGGCGGGGCTGCCCGCGGCTCCGCCCGGCCGGCTGCCGAGAAGTTGCATCGTCTCGCCAATGACACGCAATTTCGATCGCTTCTGGCCACTTTGCTTATCGTCCCAAGTGTCAAGTTGCAAACGCCCCTCAATAAAAACTGGCCGACCTTTTTTCAAATATTCACCGGCGATCTCGGCGAGACGCGCCCACAGAACAACATCGACGTAGGTGACCTCCTCGCGCTTTTCCCCGTTATCGAGCGTGTACTGCCGATTAACGGCTACCCCAAGATCGCAAACTGCGCTGCCTTTCGGAGTGTATCGGACTTCCGGATCGCGCGTTAAATTTCCGAGCAGAATTACTTTGTTGAAGCTTGCCATTGGGCCTTTGTAGCGGAACTACTTGGTGCGCGCCAACTTTTTCGGCTTTCGCTCCTTCTTCTCTGATCTGGCGCGGAGCCGCTGGTAATGCTGCCGATAAACCTCCGGATCGAGCTTGAACTTCGAACGCAACTTGGTGATGAGCTGAGGATCGGCATGGAAAACAAAATTCACATAAAATCCCGAGTCAAGCGCCCCGGCGACATATGAAAACGGGCGCTTATCCATCTTTTGCACCTGCTCAATTTCGGCACCTTCTTTTTGAAATTCCGACTCCAGACGATCGACAATGTCCTTGACCGTGTCTTCCCGCCCTTGCGTATTGAGGACGATCAGCGCTTCGTAGCGATTCTTCATAATTCTTCGGCTTTGTTGAAATTGTTCATCGCGGAAACGAGGCCATTGTCAATCGCGCATTTCACCGCCTTGGCCGCGCGATCGACTGTCGCGGCAACGATCGGTCTTTCCTCGTCAAAGAATCGGCCCAGAACGTAATCGACAGAGTCCTCGCGCGGAGCACTGCCGATGCCAATGCGCAGTCGCGGAATTTCTTCCGTTCCAAATTGTAGGATGATTGACTCGAGGCCGTTGTGTCCGCCACTGCCACCGTCGGGACGAATTCGCAGGCGACCCAGGGGCAAGGCAAGATCGTCCAAAGCGATCAACATTTCGGGCGCGGCGATCTTGTAGAAGCGCGCGATCGCCAAAAGCGGATGGCCGCTGCGGTTCATAAAGCTCATTGGTTTGACCAAAAGCACTTCACCACATTTGGCCGAGAGCGCCTCCCACTTGTTTGATTTTTCCCAGATAGAGCCCGCCTCGGCGACAATGCGCTCGACCACCATAAAGCCGATATTGTGACGCGTGGCTGCGTATTCCGCTCCGGGATTTCCCAAGCCTGCGATTAGGCGAATCCGCGGCGAAGAGGATGTGCCTTCCGGCATTTAATTAGCATCGCGGCGGAGCGCCCGATCCACCACTGAAATACAAATCGCAAATCGCAAGCCGCAACTTGCAAACAATATTTACTTTTTCTGCTCTTTTTCCTTAGCCGACGGCGCGGCAGTCGGGGTCGCAGCTTCACCTTCCGGCTTCTTCTCCGTGATTACTTCCGGTCCAGCGGCAGCCCCTTCAGCGGCAATCGGCACCGGCTCCTCTTCCACAACCGGAGCTAAAACAGAAAACGCCGTCAGATCAGGCTGCGCTTTGGCGGTTACTCCGCTTGGTAACTGAATGTCGCGGACGTGAATGGAATCGCCGATATTTAGATTAGAAACGTCTACCGTAAGCCGATCGGGCAGGTCGCGCGGCAAACACTCGATCGGCAAAGAACGCAAGCTTTGCTCGAGCAAACCACCGAAATTCTTCACGCCGTTCGCGATGCCAACCGGCTCGAGCGGCACCTCTGCCTGAATCTTTTCGTCCATGGAAACAGCATGAAAATCGACGTGCAAAATGTCGCCCCCGACTGGTGAATGCTGGATCTCCTGAACAAGCGCCATGCGATTTGATTGTTCACCCGCGATTTCGAGCTCAACTAAAATGTTCTCTCCGGAGGCGTGACTGAGCACGGCATTGATGTCGCGCGCCGCGACCTGCAAAGGTTGTGGCTTTTCTTTCCCCCCGTAGACAATCGCCGGAATGATTCCGCGGGTCTTGAGTTTGCGCACGGCTGATCGACCGATCGCCGTCCGTTGTTCCGCTTTGAGTTTAGCCTGTTTTGCCATTGCCTTCCTTTTCGATTTTAAACAGCGATGAAACGGACTCATCATTGTGAATCCGCTTCATTCCCTCTCCGAGAAGCTCGGAGACGCAAAGTACGGTGATCTTAAATCCGTCGACCGTGCGCACGGGCGTGCTGTTGGTCGTTATTAATTCCTCGATTTTGGACTTTTGCAACCGCTGCGCCGCAACATCGACCAGGACGGCATGCGACACCCCGGCGTAGATCTTTAAAGCGCCCCGTTTCTTCAGCAGCTCGGCTGCCGAAGTCAATGTGCCCGCTGTCTCGGTCAGGTCATCAATCAGCAGCACATCGCGCTCTTCCACTTCGCCAATTAAGTAAAGCGCCTCCGTTTCGGTGGCGCTATGACGTTCCTTCGCTACGATCGCCAGATTTGTCCCGAGGGCATCGGCGTAAGCCGAAGCCATCTTCAGTCCCCCCAGATCGGGAGAAACCACTACCGTCTTTCCGGTGAGCCGTTGCCGCATATACTTGATCAGCACCGGCAGCGAATAGAGATGGTCCACCGGGATATCGAAGAAGCCCTGCACTTGCTGCGCATGCAAATCCATCGTGAGCACGCGATTGACACCAGATGCGTGGATAAGGTTCGCCACTAATTTCGCGGTGATCGGGACGCGCGGTTGATCCTTCCTATCCTGGCGCGCATATCCGAAAAACGGGATCACCGCTGTGATGCGGTCGGCACTCGCTCGTCGCGCTGCGTCCACCATGATAAGCAATTCCATCAAATGCTCGTTGGTCGGCGGGCTGGTAGGTTGGACAATGAAGACGTCGCGGCCACGAATATTTTCTTCGATGCGGACGTAAGTCTCGCCATCGGGGAACGAGCTGATGGTGGCCTTTCCCAGCGGGACGCCGATGTATTTACAGATGCGCTGCGCCAACTCGCGGTTGGCCGAGCCACTGAAAATCTTCATCTCTGGCTGGAGGGCGAACATCGTTGAGGGGCGCTAAGTTAGGCGCGCGGCACCGCCATTGGCAAACAAAGAATACCCGCTTGGTAATAACATGGCTGAGCTGGTGGGAATAATCTCATTTACCCTACTCTTTCTTTGCTCCTGCGTGTGGGAACATCTCGGTCAAGTGCAGATGTAAGTGAATGTGCAAGATGAAAGTTTTTGTCGTTAACGAAGCGCGGGATCGGCTCTCGCGTCACAGTGTCATCCTCGGCACGCACACGTAGCATGACGAGCAACCACTTGCCAACCGCGCAAAGTCCGCCAAAAGTATGGCCATTCCCCTGCCCAATCGCCTGCCATGACGACAGCCGACATCATTCGCGTAGATCGACCCACCACCTCCTCCAAGCTTTTCGCACACACGCGGTGGGACGCAATTCCCGTGCTGGCCAGCCTGTTTCATCTCGCCTATTTCCTCGGCCTGTTCTTCCTTTACCCACACACCCCTCTCTGGGTGATGCTCACTCTTGGGTTCGTCTATTCCTTGATGGTCAACGCCAACATTAACGGCGTCGGCCACAACTTCATTCACAACCCGTTCTTTCGCTCCCAGCTCCTCAATCGTCTTTTTGGCGTCCTGCAATCCGTGGCGTGCTGCTTTTCGCAGACGTATTACGACGCCGTCCATATGCAGCACCATAAAGGCAATGCCGATCGCCCTAACGAAAATGGTGAGACTGTTGATTGGATTTCCATTTACAAACACGGGCATGACGGCGAAGCGGAAAATCCGTGGAGCTATGTCTTCCTTAGCTTCTTTCGCGATGATGTCGGCGCTATTCGCAAAGAGCTTCGCAAACGCGGTAATGGCGATCTTTTGTGGGGCAACATCGAGCTGGCCGCATTCGCCACGATGCTTTTGGTCATGTTCCTCTTTAACTGGCGCTACATCATCTTTTATTTTCTACCGTTTTTTTACCTCGGACATTGTTTCAGTTATCTGAACGGCTATTTCAGGCATTATGGGGCTGACCCGGACAAGCCGGTCGCGTGGGGCGTGAGCAGCTACGGCAAGATCTACAATTGGCTTTTCTTTTATAACGGCTACCACGCTGAACATCACTTCCGGCCAAAAGTGCATTGGACAAAAATGGAAGCATTTCATCAGAGCATTGCGGATCTGCAAAGGCAGGAGGGCGTGCGCGTGATCAATCGCGCGCACATGCTTGGGTTCCTGGATCCAAATCTCCCAAAACGCGGCCAGGGCAGGTCGGATCAGTTAGAGGGTGCCGCGCCGTCAGCGCCTATATAGGCAGGGACAGCGCGCTACGCTGTCCGCGGACGCGTCCCTACCAATAGTGGGCTGATCGCTGCCCTAGTCGACGCGCGCCTTGTCATCCTGAGCGCAGTGAAGGATCTCTCACCGACATTTTGGGCACACTAGTTAATTTAGGTTAACGATAAGCTCCGATTGCGAAATCGCTCGCTGTCTGCGGCGCTCGGAATGACATTCTTGTGCATGCGCTCGACCCGATCGCCAAGCGGAGCGCGGGCCCTACAATTATCCCGCGAAGCTCTCGCGCAATTTTTCCTTTTTCGCTTCGCAATCTTCTTGTAACCGTCGGATTTCCGTCGCCAACTGCTTCTCGAGCGATTCCGACTCCTCGAATTTGCCTGTGGTTTGCGCCTTCTGAATCTGGTCTTTGAGAAAGACTTCTCTCTCGGCAATCTTCGCCCGGAAACTCGAATCAATCTCCGCGATTTGTTTTTTCTGATCGTCAGTGAGGGTGACGGTAGGAGATGCCTTTTGCAGTCTCTCCATCGCCAGTTCGTAGGCTGATTTCATTTCTCTCTGTCTCCTCTTGCTCCTAATCCGATCGACCCGCCCGGGAGTCAGGCTTTACCCAGGGTCCATCGCGTAAAAACCGTTGCTGATTGCGTTCGCGAAATCAAATCCTAAGTTAGCCATTTCTATGGGCGGAGATATGCGTCTTCTCAGCACAGATTTTGACGGCACGATCGTCTCGCGCGTGAGCGAGCCGATCCTGGACGCGTCGTGTATGGATCTGATCGGCGGTCTGCAAGCGGCCGGCGTAATCTGGGCCATTAATACCGGTCGCTCCGTCGACCTCCTCGAGTCCGGGTTGACCGATTTCTGCTTTCCATTTCGTCCCGACTTTATCCTTACGAGCGAACGCGATGTCTTTCGGCCGGGTTCCAATGGCACGAAATGGGAGGCCTTTGGCGATTGGAACGAGCGTTGCGCGCGCGATCACGCTGAGCTCTTTACATCCGCCTCATCGGTTCTTGCCGAGGTAGTCGATTTTGTGAATCAGAAAACAAAAGCTCGCATTATCTACGAGCCCGACGGTCCGGCTGGATTGATCGCTGGCAGCGAGGAGGAGATGGATCGCGTCACCGAATTCATTGAGCAAGCGCGTCGGAAACAGCCGAAATTCAGTTACCAACGCAACACGGTCTATCTGCGCTTTTGCCACGCCGATTATGACAAAGGCGCGGCGTTGGCCGAGTTGGCTCGATTGCTTCAGATCCCGCGGGAGAACATTTTCGCCGCGGGAGATCATCACAACGATATTTCCATGTTGGACGGTGAAGTGGCAGCCATGCCGGCGTGTCCGGCCAATGCTATTCGCGAAGTGAAGGAAGCCGTTCGCGCGGCCGGTGGCTATGTGGCCGGGCGCGAACATGGCGCCGGCGTCTATGACGCGCTCGTACATTTCCTCAACGGAAGTCGTTAAGCGTTGAAGGGTTGAACCGTTAAAGGGGAAGGCACCGTCGCACCTGTTTCACCGCTTTAACTCTTCAACGCTTTAACCCTTCAACGTCGCTGGCCACAGCAAGCGCCAGCGGCGCATCCGCCTCAATTTTCCCGGCAAATCGATTTGTCATGTAGGTCAGCAGCAACACCCAAAAGGAAAGCGCTAGCCCGAACAGCGGAAATTGCAAAGCCAGCGGTAGTGAATAGATGATCGCCATGAGCGGGATCCAGACCGCCCATGTCGCCAACAATGTCGGAATAATTTTGTCCCGATAATGTTTCCACCTAAACAGCTCACGAACTGGATGGAGCGAGATACCATTGTTTTTCCATTCATATGTGAGCACCCCGAACGGGGCCGCAAAAAGCGGATTGTAACCGAATTGATCGACGCAGATTTTCGCCACCACCACCGGCCAGCTGACAATATCTCCGAACCACGCTGCTTCGGTTCGATATAGCAGATCGACCAGTGATCCATCAAAACCCCAAACGGGAATGGTAAAGAGCAGGTTGCGCAGATTTCGCCGATCCGGGTGGCCTTGTTGAAAAAAAAGAATCAAGAACAGTTCGGGAATTAGCGCACCTGCGGTAATCGAGGCAACTACTACAAAGATCAATCCGTGCTGGAGCTTAAACTCGGCCAGGCTTCGAAGGGCACGTGCTGTCGCTGGACTCATGTAGTACGCAGCTAGCAATGCGAGCATGAATGTTTGAAGAACTAAGGCCGGAACGGCATTCGCTCTGGCTGCATCCCAACCAAGAGTAAACGGCGTTGGCGACTTCGGCATGCCCGCAGAAACTTGCCCCGGAGCTGAAACGATCAAGGCCAATCTCGTTTCGCGGTTCGGAGGCCCGGCAATCGGATGAGCCCTACCAGCGAACGCCGGCGGCGGCAGTGCCGGGAGCGCCGGGAACGAGCGCGGCCTCACCAGGAACCTTTTCGCCAGGCACAGTGGCAGCCGATGGCGTACTAGATTCTTCGACAACTTCTGTCTTTGAGGCACACGAGCTCATTAAAAAAACAAGAAACAACAACACCAGCCCTTGCCGTCCAAGACCTTTCATCACGGCGAAAGCCTAATCATAAATCGCGCGGACTCAACTTGTCCTTGTGTTTTCGCGTCGGAACCCTGGAGATGGCCCGCCCTCGGGCCGTCAAAGAGGCGGACGGCCTGGGGGCAGGCCGTCTCCATCAAGGCGGCGGTTTCTTAAATACCTGATCCCAATTCGTTCCGCTAGGTGATGGCGGCGTCGCGCTTCTGGCCGCACTGGGTGACGCGGCGCCGATGGGGCTCACGGCAGCGGCCACGGTTTGATCCCGTGAAAGCAGATTGCGCAAATCGTCGAGCACTTTGTGCGGTCCAAGATATTTTTTTCCCTCATAACTATCGGAAACGACGCGGCCGTTTTGATCAACAACGACCAAGCAGGGAATACCTGGTCCGGAATATCTATTAGCCGCGCTCCATTTCACGGCGTCGTACCTCAATGCCGGCCATGGCATCTTCATTTCTGCCATATAATTGTCCATATCCGCGGAGGAAGTGTCGCGGCTGACAAACACGACCTCAAAGTCCGGATGCTTTGGCTTCATTTCGTTGTAAAAAGCAATGAGATCCGGAGTGAACTTGTGACAAGGGCCGCACCAGCCTGCGCCATAATACAAGGCAATATATTTCGCCTGCCCAATAGCCGGATTATTCGAGGGCTGGGTTATCTTGCCGTTGATCGCAACCAGCTTTCCAGTCAGCTCCTTTGCCATTGTCTGCGTTTCACCCGCGCTCGCCATCAGCGGAACCATCAGCACAGCAAAGAGAGAGCAGCTGAATTTACTCATATATACTGTTCGCCTAATGATCGCTTGTCGGGCGCCGGGAGCAATCCGGCGGAACAAAATTGTCGGTGTTTGATGCGCCTTCAGAGCTTCAGTAACGTTGATAGTGACGAAGCGGGCTAAAATCCACATCAAATCTCTGCAGTTGGAGGAACTGCAAGAGAAGCTGCGCGATTTGGGGGAGCGCTCGTTTCGGGCCGAGCAAATAATCAACTGGCTCTACAAAAAACGCGTCCAATCGATCGACCAAATGACGGATTTGCCGCGCGACCTCCGCGAAAAATTGACGGCTGAATTCTCCTTTTCCGAACCCGAAACGGTACGGGTCCTTGGATCTCGCGACACCACGCGAAAGTTTCTTTTTCGTTTAAGCGATGAAAATCTTATCGAATCCGTTTTGATCCCGGCCTCCCCGGCGCTTTACGGGCAAAAGTCTGATCGCCGGACGATTTGCATTTCAACCCAGGTCGGATGCGCGTACGGATGTAAATTCTGCGCTAGCGGCCTGGACGGATTTTCGCGTAATCTGCGCGCGGACGAAATTGTCGATCAAATCGTAGCGGTCGAGCGGGAGAGCGGAGAAAAGATCGACAACATCGTTTTCATGGGCATGGGCGAACCGCTGGCAAATTTGGACAACCTGATGCGCGCGATACGGATCATCAATGCGCCATGGGGAATTGGAATCGGGGCGCGGCACATCACAGTTTCCACCAGTGGACTTGCGCCGCAAATCCGAAAACTGGCTGAGCACCCGCTGCAAATTCGTCTCGCGATTTCGTTGCACGGCGCGACCGACGAGGTGCGCAACCAAATTATGCCGATCAATCGGCGTTATGATCTCGAGACGTTGTTATCAGCCTGCGATTATTACACCACCCGCAAGAAACAGCGGCTGACATTTGAATACATCTTGATCGCGGGCGTTAATGATACCGACGAGCAGGCGCATCTGCTGGCGAAGCACGCGCGCCGGCTCTTCGCCAAGATTAACCTGATTCCCTATAACACCGTCGAAAGCCTCCCATGGTCGCGACCGTCGCGAAACCGGCAGGAAAACTTTCTGTCGATTGTGCAGTCGCACGGTATTGCCGCGACTTTGCGACGTGAAAAAGGACACGATATCGACGCGGCCTGCGGTCAGTTACGACTACAAACAAAACGTGACGAATTGAAAACAGTTAGGGCGCTTGGAAGTTAGGCATCCTGCCTGACTCGGCCGACAGAGCCTGCCCTGAGCGAAGTCGAATGGGCTTCCAGCCTGTCGTTCATTCGAAGAAGAATCTGCTTTAGGAAACAAGCAGTATACGTGGTTTGCCGAAAACAGCCTAATGGCTACCTCAAACGACCGCGCAATCGTGCATACCGCGACTGTCGACGTGGTTCTTAAAAGCGCGCGACAGGGCGGGGCCGCTACAGGTAAAGCGCAAAAACTTTTGCGCGACTTCGTAAGCTGGCCTTAAGTTTCATATATGTCCGGCTTTGAGCCTGAGCGAGCGTGGGATGAATACGAGTGGGAACGTTTTCTCCAGCAGCAGGACCATAAGACCGAGAAGTATATGGAACTGCTTGAAAAATACCTCGATGATCCGCAACGCGACCAAATCATTGCGCGGGAAATGGGTTGGACGCAGCTCTTGGAGTCGAAGGATTGGAGCGCCGAGGTCGATGCTTTGCTCGATGAGAATTCGACCGACGCCGAACTTGATTACACGACGGAGTCTGCGGCATGCTCGGACACCTTTGAAGATCACAGCCTTTACCGTGCAGCCTTCTCGCTGACGATTTGGATCGACCAGCTCTTCGATATGGACTCGTCGTTGCAAAACGAGCCCGCGGCCGTAAAGCTGGCCACGCACGCGGCCCTAGCCAGCGCCAAACTCGCCGCCGCCTTAAGCGACGACGATGTGGACGAAATCGGAATGACGATCGCTTATCTAAAGCGCGCTTTAAAAGCCATTACAACATCGATGGACGCAGCCATGCAATTGCTATCGGAGAAGCTTGTCACAGTGGAGCAGCACTCGGTGTTGCAGCAGCGGCTTTTCCAGGTGCGCGACGGCATTATCACTCTAATGGGGCAGTATCGCGAGGAGTGGCGTCGCCGCTTCGGCGGCGAATAAGACGCGGCCATTGAATGAAATAGCTGCTGGTCCCGTCCAATTATGCAAACGGAAGCGACTGCGGCTCAGCCCGATGTGTCGGAACTCGACCTGGTGAAACGTTGCCAGGAGGGTCAAGCTGACGCATTTGACGAGCTGGTTGTTCGTTACCGAACCCGAGTATTTGGAATGATTTATAACATGGTCCATAACGAGCAGGATGCCTGGGACCTGGCTCAAGACAGCTTCGTAAAGGCGTGGAAGTCTATTAAGCGCTTTCGCGGCCAATCGTCATTTTACACATGGATCTACCGGATTGTGATGAACGTAACAATCGATTCGCTCAGGAAAAAGCAGATCAAAGGCGCGGGGGCTGAGTTCGACGACTCGATCCAGCTAAAAGAGATCGACCCTGCTTCGAAGACTGTGCCGAAGCCGGACGCTTTACCTTATGAAAACATGCAGCGAAGTGAGATTCGCGCGCAAATCGACCAGGCGATCAGTCAGCTGACGCCGGAGCATCGCGCCGTGATTTTGATGAAGGAAATCGAAGACATGCAATACCATGAGATTGCTGAGGCCCTGGGATGCTCCATCGGCACGGTCATGTCGCGTTTGTTTTATGCGCGCAAGAAACTGCAGGCTTTGTTGAAAGACGTTTATGAAAACATTTGAAGAGAACTGGACGGCCTGGATTGATGGCGAATTGACTGGCAAAGAGCTGGTCGAGTTCGAAGCATCGCTCTCTGATCGCGCCGCGGCCGAGGCCGAAAAGCGCGCCGCGCACAAGCTCGGTGGTCTCTTGAAAGCCGAACTTAAAGCCGACACCATGGCTAACGCTGAGTTTTTCAGCCATCAGCTTCGGGAAAGAATCGACCATGAAGACACGGTGCCGGCACCCCGGGAGGATCGCGAGTCTTCCTGGTGGACGATTCCACGCCTCTTTTGGAGTGGAGCGACTGCGCTCGCTTTGTTTTTGATAGTTGCTATCGCCGCGACGCGGCACCAGGACGGCGGCGGTCAATCGGATTTGACGTCACAGATTCTTCAAGCGCGCGTCGATCCGGTGGTCAACCCGAATGCAACGATCACTGTTTTTGCAGCAAATGAAGACCGGGTAACGGTGCTCTGGACCGAGGGACTACAGTCTTTGCCAGCTGATTACGCAGCCAAATAACCGCGAAGGGTCATGCAACCTCGGCGCTTGCTCTTCACCACTTTGCTGGTGCTGGCGCTTAGCATCGCCCCAAGCTTTGGTGGCGGTTTTTTCGATCGATTCTTTCCAACTAAGAAACCGGTCGCGAAAGCAACTTCATCTCATGCAGGTGAAATGGTCTGGAGCGGTCTCGTTATCGCCGAGAATGTCGAAAAACCGGAAGCTCCGCCTTCAGAGCTGATAAAGCTCGAACCGACGTTGAAAGAATTATTCGGGTATAATCAATTCCAGCTTATCGGACAATCACGCAAAACACTGAGGACCGGTGACGAGAATTGGTTGGCTTCGAGCAAGTATTTCTCCCTCCATGTCGATGCACGCGGTGGAAACGAAGCAGAAGGCGGCTATGTGCTGAATCTAAAGCTGTTTCAGCAAAATCAGATGCTTTTGGAGTGGGACACCAAGCTGAGCAAACGCAGCCCGCTCGTAATCAAAGGCCCGCAGGTGGGCGGTGGACAACTGCTCCTTGTTTTGCTTGTGCAATAGCTGCTGAACGTACTTGCAGGGAGAAAGCGTCCTTTGCAGATGCAAATCTGTCGCCGTGCTGTTTAGTGGCCCACCATGCCGTTCCGGTTCCTATTCGTACTCATTAGTTTTTTTTCCGTTATTGTGCGCATGAGTGCGGAGATGCCTTTCGATTTTGAAACGACACCTGGCAAGTTGCCCAAGAAAGTCGTTCCAGTTGAATATTCGATTCGGGTCGCACCCAACATCGACAAGTTGACATTCACGGGCAGCGAAACCGTAAAGGTGAATGTTCGGGCCCCGGTCAATCAGATCGTGCTTAATTCGCTCGAGCTCGAAATGTCTGAAGCGGCGATCGATGGCCAGTCACTGCCGAAATCGGCCATAAAGATCGCTAAGAAAGAGGAGTTACTGACGCTCAATTTGTCTACTCAGCTTCCTGCCGGAGAACACACCATCAGTCTCAATTTCTCGGGCAAGATCAATCAACAAGGACAGGGCCTCTATTACGTCCGATATCAGGAGCAAGGCTCAGGCGTGAAGAAAACCATGCTTGGAACCCAATTCGAAGCGACCGATGCCCGTCGCTTTTTTCCGTGCTGGGACGAGCCAAGTTTTCGCGCCCGTTTTCAGCTGACAGCGGTGGTTCCGGAAAACTGGCTGGCGGTGTCAAACATGCCGGTGGAACGGGAATTAAAAACCAATAACGAGAAAGAGGTGCGCTTTGCCACAACGCCGCCGATGTCGAGCTATTTAAATGTTTTCGTCGCCGGCGAACTCGATGCCATAGAAATGCAAAGCGGCGGCGTTCAGATTCGTGTTATCACCACAAAGGGTAAATCGGAATGGGGTCGCTACGCCCTCGAGGCCTCGGCCAAGATTCTTGAATACTACAACGAGTACTTCGGCCAGCCCTATCCCCTTCCGAAACTCGATCAAATCGCGCAGCCCGGTGGCTTTGGCGGAGCGATGGAGAACTGGGGCGGCATCACTTATTTCGAAAGTGTGCTGCTCTTCGACCCCGAACGGTCTTCCGAGGTCACCAAGCAAGACATCTTTGCCGTAATCGCCCATGAAATGGCTCATATGTGGTTTGGCGACCTGGTCACAATGGCGTGGTGGGATAACCTGTGGTTGAACGAGGGATTTGCTTCGTGGATGGGAACAAAGTGTACTGCCCGTTTCAATCCCCAGTGGGAAGTCTGGTTACGCAACAATCAACCACGCAATCCGACACGCCACGTCGGCATCGCCAAAGAACAGGCCATGGAAAGCGACGCCCGATCGACTACCCATCCCATTCAGCAGCCGGTCGCGAACGAGGCGGAAGCAAACAGTATATTCGATGACATTTCCTATCAAAAAGGACAGTCGTTCATTCGCATGTTGGAGAGCTTTCTTGGGGAAGAGGTTTTCCGTGGTGGCATCCGTCGATATATCGCGGCTCACAAACTTTCGAATTCCACCACCGCCGATCTCTGGAATGCTTTGGCTGAAGCTTCCGGCAAACCAGTCAGCGAAATTGCGGCCGGATGGACAGAACGGCCCGGCTTTCCGATCGTAAAGGTAAGGCGCGATGAAGGAGGCAAAGTCTCGCTCCGGCAGGAAAGATTCACCATTAACCAACGAAATGCGCTGCCTTTCGAATGGAAGATTCCGCTCACCTACAGCGTGCTCGGGCAAGCGCCGCAAAGTCGATTGCTGTCTGAGAAAACCGAGTATCTCGAAAATATTCCCGATGATAAGGCCCTCAAGTTAAACGTAAACGGCGCCGGATATTACCGCGTCCAATACGATCCTCGCTCGTGGGATTTACTCGTCGCCTCACTCGGCGAGCTGAATGTAGAAGATCGTGTCAATCTTGCCGGCGACGCCTGGGCCCTGGTTCAAGCTGATCGAGCGCCGCTTTCTCTTTACCTTGGAGTGATTGAAAAATTGCCGGGTACAACCGAGCTGGCGGAGCGTGAGCAGATCATCAACGTCTTTGATTTTGTGAATCGGTTGCTGTTGGAACATCCCGATCGGGAGAAGTTTCAGCGTTACGCGCGCTCGATCCTACGCCCGAGCTTCGACGCACTCGGTTGGGATCCGAAGAGCGATGAAGCTGCGAAAATCGCGGATCTACGCGCCAGCTTGATTATGACACTTGGCGATTTCAATGACCCGGGAATTATCGCCGGCTGCCGCGAACGTTTTCAGAAATATTTGACCGAGCCGAGGTCGCTTTCGCCCGATCTCCGGTGCGCCGTCTTCGATGTCGTAGGCCGTTATGCAGATGAAGCTACCTGGAACAAACTCCACGAGCTCGGACTCAAAACCACCAGTATTGAAGAGAAACAGAATTATTACGACTCGCTCGCTCGCGCGGTTGACCCAAAACTTGTCACTAAGACACTGCAGCTCGCCCTAACTGATGAATTGCCAACCAGTCGGGCCATCTTTTTGGTCGGCAAGGTGGCCCGTTACAGCGATCATCCCGACCTAGCCTGGCAATTTGCCAAGGCCAACATGAAGGCCCTCTTAGCCAAAGCTGACGCTCTCGCGATCAACAGTTATGCGCCAAGTCTCTTTACTTTCTTCTCCAATCCAGCGCGCATTGACGAACTGAAAGCATATGCCAAAACCAGTCTGCCTGCGACTAGCGCTAAAGAAGTAGCCAAAGCAGTCGATGAGATCGAATTCCGATCAGCGTTCAAAGCCCGGCTCGCCCCACAACTGACGGCTTGGATCGAGAATCGAAAGGCGACCCAGTAGCAAGTTGCCGCACCCGCCCGCAATCCGCCTGGAAGACTGAAGCGGCAGGATGCCGCTTCTACTTTTCAGATCACAAATTCAGGTCGGTCCGTTCGCCCTCCGGCGTCACCAAAAGCCGCATTGGGATCATGGAAGACGCATGAAAGCCGTGGCGCCGAAAAAACTCTTGCGCCACGTTCTCCGGCCGATCCGTCAACAGTGTGATGCGTAAAAAATTCTTCTGCCGCGCGAAATCAATCGCATGTTGTAGGAGTTTCCCACCGTAACCGTGGTGTTGGTGCTCCTTGTGTATGACCAGGTCCTCGAGCAAAATCACAAATCCCCCTTCAGCTGTGCTGATGGTAAAGAGCAAATTAATCATGCCGACGATCGTGCCGTCGCGACGAAGAACGAAGACGCGCCCGCGACTGGGCTGTTGGAAGATTAAACGGAGGCCACGCAGTTGTTTCTCCTTATCGGGCCGAAAGTCGCTTTCTTGAGCGAATAATTCCCCTACCAGCTCGGACAATTCGTCCAAGTCAGCCTCGGTCGCCGGCTCAATCAGGACATTCGCGCTCACCGCACTTCCTTATCCCAGAAACCTAACACTCTGGCAATTGAGATTCGTGGCCGGCGCGGCCTAATTTCAATTTCGCCGACCCTTCGAAGCTCGGGATGCTTTCCTCCGTTTTTAGGAGCACAGGTCATTCCAACTTTATTGAGGAATTGGCTGTGGTAGGGATGCGGAAGCACTAGGATGCCCCGTTTTAAACTTCGTGCGCTGTTGTTGCCCTTCAATTGACAACTCCCTCCTGCGTCGTAACATAGCGCTCCCCTCGTCCTCGGCGGGGAGCAGCATTGTGAAACGTACATTTCAACGATCCAAACGCACGCGCAAACGCCAGCACGGATTTCGCGCGCGCATGCGAACCAAAGGTGGCCGTGCCACCCTGGCGCGCCGACGACAACGCGGTCGCAAGCGCCTCCTCCCAAAGGGTGTCGACCGGCCTTACGCCCGCCACACCCAGGCGTAGTTTGTCAGACTCCGTCCTACCGTCCGCCTATTGCTGCGCCAGGAAACGCTGAGCCACCAGCGAACTAACGGGGATCATATTTTGCCCTCCGCACTCCGGACAGGTTGCGGCACGCGAAAAAAGACCCGAGAACACCGCAGTCCGCGGTCGTCCGACGTAACCGCAATTAGCGCAGAGCTTGTCGTTCGGCGCGGCTGTGTCTCCTCTGACCTGCGACCTGTCCAGCTCAGGCGGCGCCACACTCATCCGGACCGTTTTGGCAGCGATCCGATATTGAGAAACCGATTTCCAATCGGCAAAGCCTTCGGCCCAATAATGGTCCTCCGGGCGGATTTCACCGGCGAAAATCTTTTCTTGAAATGTCGGTTCATCAAATTCGCCGACTATCTCCCCAGCGCGCGCAACGTGAACGATCATCGGCTTTGCATGGTGAGGAACCGTCTCCAACTAATCGAGCATTTTCCGATTGCAGATCACGTTTCGCGGATAACATTTCTCCCGCCGACTCGGGCTTTCGTGGAGAAATCACAATCGGCAACCCGAAATCCGAAATCGCAAACGCACCGTTAGCTCAATTGGCAGAGCAAGTGACTCTTAATCACTGGGTTGCAGGTTCGATTCCTGCACGGTGCACGATTCCTGCACGGTGCACTGGATCTATCCGCCGATGAACTCCGCCTTTGCCAACACGACTTCAATTGCCCGCAATTCTTCGAAGCAACTGGTCCTATTTCATCGCGACTTCCAGGAATTTTCCGGCGGCCATCTCAAAGTGTGGGATTACTTTAATCATGTCCTCACCTCCCCGAGGCACGAACCGCGCATCGCATTTTCCGAACGCTCGAAATGGGATTCGAGCAATCCCTGGTTGAAGTTCCAGCGTTCCGTGGTCAAATGGGAGCCGGACAAGGCAGACATTCTATTCTTGGCCGGCACAGATTGGCGTGCTGTGCCGGAATTGGCTCGGTCACATTTTCCGAAGCCAATTATCAATCTCGTTCAGCATCCGCGCCATGCTGAGCCTAATAGTGAGCTGCGTGATTTCCTGAGAAATCGCGCGGTGCGCATCTGCGTAAGCCAAGAAGTAGCTGACGC
>WNGI01000369.1_pt1 | contig 32412 bp, 30 predicted proteins | sample 5400621 | NCBI WGS metagenome assembly WNGI01 (sample SAMN13153374, study PRJNA577476) | soil metagenome | isolation source: 20 cm soil or saprolite under Garry oak tree replicate 1 | place: USA:California | collected 2016-06-15
GGGATCGACCAGCGCCACCTCCGCCTGGCTCGGTTCATCGGTCTTTGCCCGGCGGACGATGGCCACGTCGCGGCCACCGGTCGCGAGGGTCCAGGCGATCAGCGTCCCGACCGCCCCGCCGCCGACCATGAGGTCGGTCATCGGCTGGGCGTTGCTTCGGCGAGTGCTCCGGAGGAGGCGACGGCAGGCCCATCCGCCGCAGCGTACGCCTCGGCCAGGATCTCGATCGGGTGCTTCACCGGCGTTGACGTCGCAAGCTCGATCTGCCAGCGGCAGGTCTCGGAATCGCAGGCAGCGCGCGGTGCGTCGGCTTCGCGGATCTTGCGGAAGAGCGGCTCACCGACGGCCATCGCGATGTCGTACTTCTCCTTCTTGAGCCCGTACGTGCCGGCGACCCCACAGCAGTCGTGGTCGAGGTCGATTGCCTCGAGGCCGGGGACGAGGGCAAAGAGATCAAGCGCCGGCAGCCCGATCCCGTGACCCCGGAGCTGACACGGCGCATGGTAGGGCAAGGTGGCATCGATGCGGCCGAAGCCAGTGTCGAGCCGACCCTGGTCGTGGAGGTCGAGGAGGAACTCGCAGATGTCCCAGGTCGCGCCGGACACGGCGCGGGTGTCGTCATCGTCGAGATCGAGCATCTCGCGGTACTCGGCCTTGAGCGTGTGGGTACAGGAGGTCGAGGTCCCGACGATCCGGTAGCCGCGCCGGGCATAGTCGGCGAGCGATCCGAGGTTTGTTCTCGCTCGGCCGCGGGCCGACTCGTACAACCCATTGCTGATCCGCGGCAGGCCGCAGCAGACCTGCTCGGGGACGATCGTCTCGTAGCCGTTGCGGCGGAGGACGTCGATCGCGGCGAGGGCGACGTGCGGCTCGTAGTAGTTGGCCGCGCAGCCGTGGAAGAGGACGACGGCCCGCTCGGGCGGCGGCTCGACGGCCTTGCCGCGGCTGTCTGCGCCAAGCCTCGATCGAAGCGTCCGACGGGCGAACATTGGCAGCGGCGCCCGGCGATGGATCCCGACGACCAGCTCGATGGCCCACCGGAACAACCGGTTGTGGAGCGACCAGTTGGCGATTGGCGCGGTCAGCACCCCGAGGCGGCCGACAAGATCGGTCTGGCCGAGGAGCCAGTCGCGGAGCCGCGGTCGATGGCCAGCCTTCATCGATGCCCGCGCCCGGTTGTTCATCTCGGCGATCTTCACGTCGGCCGGGCAAACGGTGGTGCACCAACCGCAGCCCGAGCAGTAATCGACAGTCGCGTCGGGCGAGGTCAGGTGCGGCGTCGACGCGCCCTGCGGTGGCAACGTCGTGGCGAGGCGGAAACGCTGGGCCTGCGGCCCGACGTACTTCGGGCCTGGGAACAGGTCCGTGACGCGGGCGACGGGACACGCGGTCGTGCAGACATTGCACTTCAGGCACTCGTCGGCCGACAGACCGACCTCGCCGAACGTCGCCTGGTGGACGATCTCCTGGATCGTCATCGACGGGTCCCGGCTCGCTGTCGACCGACCGAATCCTTTGCGCCGACGGCGACCTCATCGGCGGGCTCAACCGGCATCGAGGCCTTGGGCGCCACTGTCACCGCCGCCAGATGGCCGCTCGCGATCGCCACGCCGTCGCCGCAGCGCTCGATCAGGTAGCGCTGGCCGGCGAGCAGGCTGCCGACGACGGCCACGTTATCGAGGACGACCCTTCTGCGCGCATCGACGGGCCGAAGGCTGCTGTCGGTCCGAATGCCGGCCGCCTCGAGCGGGTGGCCCGCCGGATCGAACGGATCGGCGGCCAGCCATTTCTCCGCCGGCGGCGCTTCGACCGGGAGATCGAGGAGCGGCTCGACGAGCCGCCCGTCGGAGCGGCCGATCAGCCCGCCGCCGGCGATTCCACCGGTCGCCAGGACCAGCGCGTCGGTCGGGATGACGCGTCCGCGGACGGCCGCGGCTATCGTGACGCTTGTAACTCGCCGCTTCTCGACCGCGATCCCCTCCACGGGCTCGCCGATCGCAATCCGTCCGCCCCGCCGGCGGAGCGCCGCCCGGAGAGCCGCGTAGAGGCGCAGGCCCGGGACGCTGGGAGAGACCAGCGGCATCTCGAACGGGGCGAGCGGAAGGATCCGCGACGCATCGTTGAACGCGGCCGCATGGTCGCTTAGGCCCAGGACCGCCGGTAGGGCGATCCGACCCACGCCGCGCGCGCCGCCGCTGCGATCGATCGCCCGGGCGATCCGCTCGAGCGCATCCGCGCGCCAGCGCGGGTCGTCGAAGAAACGGGCGAGGTCCAGGCCACTCAGGTTGTGGCGGCCTGCCAGGCCCGGCAGCTCGACGACGAGGCCGTCGATGCGCGACGGGCGAGCATCGGGGCTCCCATCGGGGTCTGCCTCGGGACCCCAGACCGCCGGCCGTCGCAGGCTCGCCGCGATCGCATCTGGCCAGAAGTCCTTGAAGCCCGCCGGGCCGCAGACGAGGAGCCGCTCGCCGGGCTGCCACGGTTCCAGCGCATTCGCCTGCGCAGTCGGGAGGATCGCCGCCCGGCGGGTGCCGCCGATGGCGGTCGGGATCGCGCGAAGTGGGTCCTGGAGCTCGCCGGCGTAGACGAGGCCCTCCGCAGCTAGGGCGGACCTCAGGGCGGTCAAGGCGGCCGGCAGCCCCTCACCGAGGATCGCATACGGGTGGGTGTCCTGCCGCGCCAGCCGCTTGACCCCTTTGGCCGACGTCTCGCTGGCGGCCGGAGCGGCGACGTCGATGCCGCCCGCGGTCCAGTGCGTCGCGGCGTGGCCGCGGGCGACGACCTCGACCCGTGCGCCGGCGTCGGCCAGGGCGATCGCGGCGGTCATCCCGGCGAGACCAGCGCCCACGACCACGACGTCAGCCCGAGGCATGATTGCCACCCTTTCGGCGAGCCGGCGCGGCGTTGGCCGCGGGCGCGCCGACGGCAGTGGATGCGGAAACGGTAGCGGTCATGTCGCCCTTCCTGGGGCGCTCCCCTGCCGGATCCACGAGGCTGCCGATCCCCAGCACCCCGGAGTACAACCCGGCCGTGACCCACAGCTCCTGGAGCTGGCGACCCCAGGCGATAGGGCGCGTCCCGCGGAAGCGCTCGGCGAGGAAGTCCACGAGCACCCGATCCGATCTCGCCCATCCGTCCGCCACGGCCGCCGTGGCCGAGGTCTCAGCCACGCTCCCCGCGGCTCCCCGCTCCGCCACCAGCCCGGCGGCCCGGAACGTGCAGAACCCTCCCTGGCACGGCCCCATCCCGAGCCGTGTCCCGCGTCGGACGTCGTCGAGGCTGCACGGCCAGCGCTCATCGAGAAACTGCTCGACTGCGGGCCGCGTGAGCATCTCGCACTCGCAGATGAGATTCGCGTCGCCGCCGCCGGTTGCCTCGTGCTCGGCCAGTCGGTGGCCGAGCCAATAGGTTCGGCCGTCGCCCTGGTTCGGGAGTAACTCGTCGGCCGTCGTGCAGTCGGCCGTCACGCCCAACTTGGTGCAGACGACATCGGCCGTCTGCTCGGCCATGAGCCGGTACGTCGTCAGCTTGCCGCCGACGATCGAAACGAGGTTGTCGACGCCATCGCGGACGTGGTCGATCACGACGTGCGCCCGGGAGATCGCCCGGCCGTCGTCGGCCTCCTTCGGTCGCTCCTCCTTGTACAGGGGTCGGACGCCCGCGTACGCCCGAAGCAGGCGCATCCGCGGCAGATCGGGGAAGAGCTTCGTGCCCTCGACCATCAAGAGCGCGACCTCGTCGCGGCCGATCCCGTAGACATCGGGGTCCTCGACGTTCTGCTCTGTCGTGCCCAGGATCGCCACCGAGTGGACCGGCACCATGATGTCGCCGTCGTCGGGCCGGTGGCACCGGTTGATGACCGTGTCGGTCATCCGCTGGTTGAAGACGAGCATCGTCCCCTTGCCAGGCGTCATCGCCAGGCGCACGCCCGCCAGCGCGGCAACGCGACCGGCCCATGCCCCGGCGGCCGAGACCACGATCCGCGGCAGGATGGTCGTCACGCTGCCGCTCCGCTCGTCGACGACGTCGACGCCGAGGATCCGGCCGCCCGATCGGTTCATGGCGACGACGCGGTGGTATGGCCAGGCGTCGGCGCCGCGCGAGCGGGCATCGACGATGTTGGCCTCGATCAGTTGCCACGGCTCGAGGGACGCGTCCGGGACCCGGAACGCGCGCCGGATCGCAGGATTCAGCGCCGGCTCGCGGGCGCGCAGCCGTCCCACCGGGACGTCGTCGCATGGCACGCCGGCCGCGTCGCAGGCGCCGGGGAACCGCTCGAGGTACTCGTCCGGGTCGTCCGGGGTCGCGACGAAGTAGCCGCCGGTGTCCTCGATGCACGCCGGCACGATGCGGCGCAGGACCCGGTTCTCGGCGATGCACTCGCGCGCTGCCGCCGCGTCCTCCACGACATAGCGGCCGCCGGAATGGAGGAGGCCGTGGTAGCGGCCGCTCGTGCCGCTGCCCAGGTCGCTCTTCTCGACGAGGAGCGTGTGCAAGCCTCGCCGGGCGAGATCGCGGAGGAGACCGGCGCCCGTGGCTCCGCCGCCGATGACGAGGGCGTCGACGGACAGGGGCCTCGTCATCGGACGAGGGCGGCGGCGTGAGGGGTCCTCACGCCGCCGGATCCCGGTTCTATCGCTCGGGCTCGCCGGTCAAGCCGGCACGGCCACACGTTCCTCAGCCTCGACCCAGTCGAAGGTCCGCGTGACGGCCTTCTTCCAGAGTCGATATTCCTTCTCGCGGACCTTCTCGTCGAGCGACGGCTTCCACTCCTTGTCCTTCGCCCAGTTGGCCCGCAGATCGTCGACCGCCTTCCAGAAACCGACGGCGAGGCCGGCGGCGTAAGCGGCACCGAGCGCCGTCGTCTCGGCGACCTTCGGTCGGATGACCGGGACGCCCAGGACGTCGGACTGGAACTGCATGAGCAGCTCGTTGTAGACCATCCCGCCGTCCACCTTGAGGGCGGTCAGGTCAACGCCGGAGTCCGCGTTCATCGCGTCGAGCACCTCGCGCGTCTGCCAGGCCGTAGCCTCGAGGACGGCGCGGGCGATGTGGCCCTTTGTGACGTAGCGGGTCAGTCCGGCGATGACGCCGCGAGCCTCGCTCCGCCAGTACGGCGCGAACAACCCGGAGAACGCCGGGACGAAGTAGACGCCACCGTTGTCGTCGACCGTCTTGGCCAGCGCCTCAACCTCCTCGGACGAGGTGATCATCCCGAGGTTGTCGCGAAGCCACTGGACGAGGGCGCCGGTGATCGCGATCGAGCCCTCGAGGGCGTAGATCGCCGGCTGGTCGCCGATCTTGTAGCCGAGGGTCGTCAGCAGGCCGCTCTTCGACGGGACGACCTTCGTGCCCGTGTTCAGGAGCATGAAGCATCCCGTGCCGTAGGTGTTCTTCGCCTCGCCGGCGGAGAAGCACGTCTGGCCGAAGAGGGCTGCCTGCTGGTCACCGAGGTCGCCGGCGATCGGGATCCCGGCCAGCGTGCCGACGCCTTTGCCATAGACCTCGGACGAGGCCTTGATCTGGGGCAGCATCGAACGCGGGATCCCCATCAGGCTGAGGATCTCGTTGTCCCAGTCGAGGGTCTTGAGGTCCATCAGCATCGTCCGGCTCGCGTTCGTGACGTCGGTCACGTGAACGCCGCCGTTGACGCCGCCGGTCAGGTTCCAGATGCACCAGGTATCCATGTTGCCGAAAATGAGGTCACCAGCCTCGGCCTTGGCGCGGGCGCCCTGGACGTTGTCGAGCAGCCACTTGACCTTCGGCCCGGAGAAGTAGGTTGCCAGCGGCAACCCGACTTTCGCGCGGAGCCGATCCTGGCCGCCATCGCGGGCGAAGTCGTTGATGATCGTGTCGGTCCGGGTGTCCTGCCAGACGATCGCGTTGTGGATCGCCTTGCCGGTCTTCCGATCCCAGACGACCGTCGTTTCGCGCTGGTTTGTGATGCCGACGGCAGCGAGGTCCGTCGCCTTGATCTTGGCCTTGTCGAGCGCGCCGGTGATGACCTCCTGGCTGCGCGCCCAGACCTCGGCCGGGTCGTGCTCGACCCAACCGGGCTTCGGGTAGATTTGCTCATGCTCCTTCTGGTGGATGGCGACGACCTGCCCGCTGTGGTCGAAGATCATGAAGCGGGTGCTCGTCGTGCCCTGATCGAGAGCTCCGACGTATTGCGCCATGTGCGACTCCTCTCTATCGATCCGCTATGGAAACCCTTTCTCGTTGGGCTTGCGGCGCCGCTACCCCGCGGTGCCGATGACCTTGGCCATGAAATTGGTGAAGGCGACCTGATAGACGAGGACCGCCAGTGCAGCGCCAACCAATGGCCCGACAACCGGGATCCACGAGTAGGCCCAGTCAGAGTCGCGCTTGCCCGGGATGGGCAGGAGGAAGTGGGCGATCCGTGGCCCGAGGTCGCGAGCCGGGTTGATTGCGTACCCGGTCGTGCCGCCGAGGGACAGGCCGATCACGACGACCAGCAGGGCCACGGGCAGTGCGCCAAGGGCAGCCAGGCCGGCCTTGCCGTTATTGGCGAACGCGAAGATGACGAACACGAGCACGAACGTCCCGATCACCTCGCTGACGAAGTTCCACATCGTGCTCCGAATTGCGGGTCCGGTGCTGAAGACAGCGAGCTTGAGATCGGCATCCTCGGTCACTGCCCAATGTGGGTAGTAGTGGAGGAAGACGAGAACGCCGCCGAGGAACGCGCCAAGCAACTCGCCGGCCCAGTAGACGGGGACCTCCGACCACGGGATGCCGCCGTTCATCGCTACCGCAAGGGTGACGGCCGGGTTGAGATGCGCGCCGCTGACAGGTCCGGCCACAACGACCCCGCAGAAGACCGCGAGTCCCCATGCCATCGTGATGACGATCCAGCCGGAGTTCTGGCCCTTCGACCTGGCAAGCAACACTCCGGCCACGACCCCGTCACCGAGGAGGATCAGCGTCCCGGTCCCGAGGACTTCCGCCAGGAACTTCTCGACCATGTTCCTCTCCTTCTCCACCGGCCGGCGGCGACTTGTCGCCAGCCCCTCCGCGTCCCCTCACGGTGCCGACAGAGACGACAAAAAAAGTCCGCGCCTCGGCACGACTGCCGAAGCGGGACTTGTCGAATCACTGTCCCGGGGGAGGGCGAACCCGTTGTACTCCGGGTGCCAGCCGGTGTCAAGGAAATTGCCGAAACCTTGTCTTTTAGGTTGCGGCGCCGGGTCCCCGTTCCGGGTCAGTCGCGGGCGCCGGCTCCCACCAGCTCCGCGGCGAGCTTCGCCGCCAGGCCCGGCCGGACAACGATCGCATCGGCGACGGCGAGGCAGGCCCGGGCATCCTCGACCGTGTCGATCAGGCCGTAGGCGAGGATCGGTCGCGGGATCGCCGACAGCTCGTCCTCGCGCAAGTGGAGGATCACGAGACCCGGCGTGACGACGCTGCCGACACCGTCGGATCGCGGATGGCCCTCCAGCGAACGGCGCAGGCCGGTCGAGTCATAGGCGAACACATGAAGCAGGCCGATGTTGCCGCGTGCCGCCGCCCGGCCGGCGAGCTGCGGCCGACGCGTGAGCACGATCGGGATTGCGAGGCGGCCGGTGACGAAGTCGAGGGCATAGTCGTCGCTGCCGAGACCGGCCACGCTATCGATGTCGACCGCCTGTGGCGGGCAATCGGAGGCGGCTCGATGGATGAGGGTCGCAAGATCCGTGTCGCGGACGAGGACGCCGGCGTCGAGATCCGACGGGGCGTGGACCGCGTGGTGACCGTCGCTCGCGACGAGGATCGAGGGCAGCCGAATGGGACCGTCCGCCTCAGGCATTCATCGTCCCCCACAACGCCTGGCTGCTGGTCGTGACGCCGAGCGCCCCGGCAGACAGGATGGCGTGGACCTCGGCCTCCGTCCGTACGAAGCCCCCGGCGAGGACCGGGACGTCGAAACGCGGCATCATCCCGACGACGGACGGCAGGAGGACCCCCGGCAGGATCTCGACGATGTTCGGCGCCGACCGACCGATGGCCGAGACGGCGGTGTCGAGCTGGCTCCGCCGAACGAGCAGCAGGCGATGGATCGCCGTCATCCCGCCATGGCGGATCGCGGGCATCAGCTGGCCGTGGGAGCTGATCACCGCATCGACACCCGCACCGGCGAGCCACTCGACGCTCGCTCGATCCGCCCGCAGGCCGCCAACGAGATCGACATGGACGGCAACGAGCTTGTTGGCCGCGTGGATCTGTCGAACCAGCGGAGCCAGCGACAGGCCGTTACCGCGGAGGATGAAGATGACCGGGGCACGGCTCTCGAGCGCCCTGTCGAGTCCCTCCTCGCCGGTGATCGCGGCGCAGCATGGATCGGCGGCCACGCGCTCGATGAAGACCGCCGCGTCGGGCGGGGCGTAGGACACCAGTGCCTCCTGGGAACGCCCGGAGCATAGGCCGCGGCGGTGGGATGGCGTCAAGTGTCGAGTGTTACCTACCCGAGGCCCGTTGCCCGCCTCTCGCCTTCCGGAATTCTCATTTACCAATGGGAGTGGTGTTACGTGCGCCGTGGAGCCTGGCGAGCCTCTGGAACACGCAGCACGGCCTGTTTCCACGCACGAGTTCTCGGCGCCCAACGCACTCCGAGCCGGTCGCGAGCGGATTCTCGCATTTACCACCACCCGGGTTGGTAAATGAGAATCCGAGGCCCGGACCGGCGACCAGCGCCTAGTCGGGAGCGGCGCCTAGCGCTTCGGGCGACGTGCTGCGGCGGCGACGCGGCGGGCCGGCTGGAACGGCTTCGACCGGCGACGCGGCAGCTTGACCGATTCGCGATCGCGGAAGACGAGCTTGATCGGGGTCCCGTCAAAGCCGAACTCCTCACGCAACCGGTTCTCGAGATAGCGCCGATACGAGAAATGGATCGAGGCCGCGTCGTTGGCGAAGAACACGAACGTCGGTGGCGCAACAGCCGCCTGGGTTCCGTAGAAGATCTTCGGGCGACGGCCCTTGACGACCGGCGGAACCTGACGTTCGACGGCTGTTCGGATGACCCGGTTCAGTTCGGCCGTGGCGATCCGCTTGCGCCGCTCGCCCCAGATGTCGACGGCCATCTCCAGCACCCGCCCGACTCGTTGGCCGGTCTTCGCACTGATGGAGACGAGCGGGGCGAAATCGAGGAACGGCACCTCGTTGTGGATCCAGTCGACGTACTGGTCGAACGTCCGATCGCTCTTGTCCTCGACGAGGTCCCATTTGTTGACGGCGATCACGAGGCCCTTGCCCTCCTCGACGACATAGCCGGCGATATGGGCGTCCTGAGCGGTGAGGCCCTCGACCGCGTCGATGATGAGAACGGCCACATCGGCCCGCCCGATCGCCCTCATCGAGCGGAGCGTCGAGAAGCGCTCCGCGGCCGGTCCACCGGCGACCTTGCCGCGCCGCTTGATACCCGCCGTATCGATCAGGACGATCTCGCTGCGACCCCACGCGAGGCTCGTGTCGATCGCGTCACGGGTGGTTCCGGGCACGTCGGAGACGATCGCCCGATCCTCCCCGAGGAGGGTATTGAGGAGCGACGACTTGCCGACATTCGGGCGACCGACAAAGGCGATCGCGGCCGGCGTGTCGTCGTCCGACGCGGCGATCGCGGCGTCCCAGCGGGCAGCCGCGGCGGTATCGATGGCGGGATCGGCATCGGTCTCGTCGACGTCGTCCTCTTCCTCACCGACGACGAACGGTTCGAGCCGTCCGGACGCCACCTCCTTCGCCCACGCGTCCGCCTCCTTGTCCTTTGCCTTGCGCGAAATCTCCTGCTCAGTCTCGGGCGGCAGCGCCCAGACGATGGCGTCGAGGAGGTCGCCGGTGCCGCGGCCGTGCGAGGCGGAGATCGCGTAGGTCTCCTCCCAGCCGAGCGAGTAGAACTCGGCGGCGTCGGCCTCGCGCTGGGTGTTGTCGGTCTTGTTGACGGCGACGATCACGGGCTTCGTCGAGCGGCGGAGGAGCTCCGCGGCTTCCGCGTCCGCCGGCGTCAACCCGGTGACGGCATCGACCAGGAACACGATGACGTCCGCCTCGCGGATCGCGAGACGGGCCTGCTCCTGGACCTTCAGTTCGATCGGGTCGGCCGGATCGACCTCGAGACCGCCCGTGTCGACGATGACGAAGCGGCGGCCGTTCCAGTCGGAATCGCCATACATCCGGTCACGGGTCGTCCGCGCCCGGTCCTCGACGATCGCCTGGCGGCGACCGACGATCCGGTTGAAGAGGGTGCTCTTGCCGACATTCGGCCGGCCGACGACGGCAACGACCGGAAGCGCACTCAACTGGCGGCTCACGAAGAACCGCTTCGTGGCTCTCCGAAGACCCAGGCGACGCTCCCGCTAGCCATGGGTCTGAGGAAGCCCGGCCAGGGAGCTCGATGCCATCTGTGCTGTCAGGCCGCGCCGTGGGTCTGCGCGGCAATCTTGTCGGGATGGACCGGCGATGGCAACGAGGTTGTTCGGCCAGCTGGTGTTGCAGCGCTGGCCAGGGCCTCGAGGGCCAGGTCGGCGGCTCGCTTGGCGACCTTCGGCGTGCCGGCCATCTCGAGGACCCGCTGGGCGACGTCGCGGAGGTCCTCGATCGGGGTCGATGTCCCGCCGGTCACCCCGACGATCCTCTTGCCGTCGAAGACGCTGGCGTCACCGAGATCCGGCGCGTGCTCGATCTGGATGGCCGGCGTGCCGACGATCCCGCAGAGTCGCGTGAGCTCCTTGGTATTTGCGCTCGAACGACCACCGACGACGACCATCAGATCGACCTCCCGGGCGGCCTCGACGGTGTCCTCCTGGCGGCGGATCGTCACTGGGCATACCGTGTTGACGATCTTCAGCTCGTGGCTGCGATTCACCATGAACGCCGCGAGCTTCTCGAACTTCCACGGCGGCTGGGTCGATTGGGAGATGAGGGCCATTCGCTTCTTGCGCGGGACCTTGGCCTCCCACTCCTCTTCCTCGTCGACGACGATCGCGTCGGGGGCGAAACCGAGGAGGCCGACGACCTCGGGGTGCTTCGGGGTGCCGAGGAGGACGATCGTGTAACCGTCGTCGACGAGCTTCAGGAGCTCCCGCTGCTCCTGGATGACCCAGGTACAGGTCCCGTCGATGACCTCGAGGCCCCGTTCCTGGGCTCGCTCCATGACGTCCGGTCGGACGCCGTGAGCGCGGATGACGACGGCGGCGCCGTGATCGACGTCGTCGAGCGTGTCGACCGTCTGGATGCCGAGCCGCTCGAGGTCGCTGATCACGCCTTCGTTGTGGACGACCTGGCCCAGGGTATGCGTCGCCTTGCCGGCGGCCGACGCTTCCTTGGCCTTGTCGATCGCCTCTCGCACGCCATAGCAGAAGCCGGTGCGCCGGGCGATCTTGATCGTTTCAACGGTTCCCATACTCGTGCATTATCGCATGCGATGCCCCGGATCTCCCGAAGCGGAGAATGGATCGAGAACACGGGAGGGTGATGATGGCAACGCGCACGGTCCCGATGCGGCGAGTGGTCGCGGCGGCGGGCGCGGTCGCCGGCGGCGTGGCGGACATCGGGTATCTGCGACTCATCGCGGATCAAGGGACCGGAATCGACGCCCGAGTCGCCTTCGTTGCCGGATTCGTCGCGCTGATGACTGCCCTGGCAGCAATCGGCGCGATCTTGTTCGGGCGTGACGCCACAGCGTCCCAGCTCGTGCTGCTCGGCTCGGCGAGTGGCTTCCTCGGACTGGGGCTGATCGCTCTCTTCTCCATAGGCATGACGCTCATCCTGGCCGGGGCGCTTGCCTTGATCGGTGCCGGACCCTTGCGCGTGTCCGGTCGGCACGCGGCCGCCCCGATCCTGGGATCCCTGTCACTGCTCGCTGCCGGTTTCGTGCTGACATGACGTTGGGCGAGTTGCCGGCCCATGTGACCCTCGGTGGGCTCGGGCGCGCAATGGTCCGCGGCTTACGTCTCCTCGGCGGATCCGGCGTTGGCGCCCACGCTCGAGTCGGGCGTGTCGTCACCGTAGGCGCCTCGATGACGCGGATCGAGGAGCGCCGCGATCCTGCGCATGATCAGGTCCGTGCCGGCGGCCTTGGCGCGCTTCCGGTCGAGGCCTTCGGGCAGTTCGTCCGCCAGGCTGAACGGCCGCCCGATGCGCATCGTCGCGTGGCGGCCCGGTCGCGGCAGGAGCTTGCCCTTCGGCCAGACGCGGTCGGTGTTCGAGATCCCGATCGGGACGATCGGGGCGCCGGTTCGGAGAGCGAGCATCGCCAGGCCGTCCTTCGGTTTCTGGAGCTCGCCGGTCGGGCTGCGCGTCCCCTCGGGGAAGATCATCAGGACGTGACCTTCTCTCAGGACGCGCTCGGCGGTGCGGAAGGCGTCGACGTCGGCTGCGCCCCGGTCGACCGGGTGAATGCCGCCGTTGCGAGCAACGTACCCCACGACCGGCCAGTCGAACATCTCCTTCTTGCCGAGCCAGTGGATCCGCCGTCCGAGGCTCTTCGTCAGCCACGCGCCCAGGATCACGGCGTCCGCGTTCGAGATGTGGTTGGCGGCGAGGATCACGGGACCCTCGCGGGGGATCTCGTCCAGCGCACCCTCGATCCGGACACGCGTGATGGATCGGGCGATGATGCGCGCACCAAAGGCGAGGCCCGAGATCATCGGGGTGAGGTGGCCGTCGAGGGGCAGGTCGTCAGGTTCGTCAGCGTGGCGGTGGGCGCCGGTGTCCGTCACGATCGGCGGACCGCGGCAACCGAAGCGCGCTCCTCCGCGGTCCCGATCGCCCCGACGACAGCCGCGACCGTATCCTCGAAGCGGTTGCCGTCGGTGACGATGTGGATGGCGTCATCGGCCGGGCGGAGGGGCGCCACCGGCCTGCCGCGATCCAGCTCGTCGCGCCTGCGGAGCTGGTCGAGGATGTGGCGCGCCTCCGAGCTGCCCTCGTTGAGGCCCCGCTCCTCTGTCCGGCGCCGGGCGCGCTCCTCGACCGAGGCATCGAGGAAGATCTTGAGGTCGGCGTGCGGCAGGACGACCGTCCCGATGTCCCGGCCGGCCATGATGATCCCGCCGGGTTCGTCGGCGAGGGCTCGCTGGCGGTCGAGCAGGGCCGCTCGCAACTCCGGGACGCGCGAAATCGCGGATACGCGCTCGTCGACGAGAGGGGTGTGGACGTCGTCGGTGACGTCCTCGCCGTCGACGCTGACGTGGGCGAGGCGGCCGGCGGCGTCGGGGATGAGCTCGATCTCCGGAACGAGCGCGACGAGCTTTGCGGGGTCACCGTCCGCTCGAACGTGACGCTTGAGCGCCAGCCACGTCGCTGCCCGATACAGCAGCCCGGTGTCGCAGAACCGATAGCCGAGGGCCGCCGCGGCCGCTGCGCCGACGCTGCTCTTGCCCGACGACGCCGGACCATCGAGGGCGACGATGAGTCCTGGGCTCGGCCCGGCTTGCGATGAGCGGGTGGAGGTCACGAGCCGAGGATACCTGCTGCGGTCCCGATCTCAGGACGCGGGCCGTTCCCTCCCGGGGCGAACGTGTCGCGGCTGCCGTCCGCGATTCGGCGGGACGGCCGAGCGCGGCCGCGGGACCACGCCTTCGTCGCGCGAGCGGCCCGCGCCGGAACCCAGTCCGCGAACCTCGGGTGCCTTGAGCGAGCGGGTCCGACCGGTCCGCAGGCCGTCGATCCGGACCGGCCCGATCCGGACGCGGACGAGTCGCTCGATCGGCGTGCCGACCGCCGCGAACATCCGCCGCAGCTGGCGCTTCCAGCCCTGCCGCAGCGTCGCCCGGTACCAGGCCAGCTCGCCCGGGGACGGATCCAGGAGGCCGACGAGCTTGTCGATCTCGACCTCGGTCATCGGCCGGAGGTGGAAGAGCGTCGCGGTCCCCTCGTCGAGGGCGATCCCCGCCTCAAGGGCACGCCGCTGACTAGGGTCGAGCGGCGCCCGGAGCCCGACGGCGTATTCCCGCTCAACCCCGAAGCGCGGATGGAGGACCTTCTCCGCCCAGGGCCCGTCGTTCGTCAGGATGAGCAGCCCCTCGGAGTCCTGGTCGAGGCGCCCGACCGGGTAGAGCCGGGCGCCGTCGGGCACGAGCGCCGTCGGCAGCAGCTCGAGGACGGTCGTGGCGGCGTGCCGGTCGCGGGTCGTCGAGGTGACACCGGCGGGCTTGTTGAGGAGCAGATAGGTCGTCCGGGCGGCGGAGCCGATCGGCAGGCCGTCGACCTCGATGTGGGCCTTGTCGGGATCGACCTGCTGGCCGAGGGTCGCGCGCTTGCCATCGACCAGCACCCGGCCCGCCGCGATCAGGTCCTCGCTTGCACGACGGCTTGCGACGCCAGCCGCGGCCATGACCTTCTGGAGACGCTCCGGCGGCATCAGGAGACGTCCGCGGTGCTGCCGGCCGAGGTCGTGTCACCGGCGGCGATCGCGCCGTCAGCGGATTCGGCGTCCGCGCTTGCGTCCGCACCTGGTTCGGCGACGACGTCCTCCTGAGAGAGCCGTCCGGCGACATCGACGTCTAGGAGCGGCAACTCCTCGAGACTCGTCAGCCCGAACCGCTCGAGGAACTCGAAGCCGGTCCCGTAGAGGTACGGCCGACCGGGTGCCTCGGACCGGCCGAGCTCGACGACGAGCCGCCGATGGAGCAGGGTCCGGATCGTGTAATCCGAGTCGACGCCGCGGATACGCTCGATCGCGCCCTTCGTGACCGGCTGGCGATAGGCGACGATTGCAAGCGTCTCGAGCGAAGCGGGCGACAGGCGGACCGCGTCTGCGCCGACGTAACGCGCGATGAGTGCGCCGGACTCGGGCGCGGTCACGAGCTCGACCCGGTCGTTCGAGAGGACGAGCCGGATGCCTCGACCCATGAGCGACACCTCGAGGTCGCCGAGCCGCGCATCGACGGTCGCCCGGTCGACGCCGGCCAGCGTGGCGATCTCGCGCCGGGCAAGCGGCCGCTCGGCGACGAACAGGAGGGCTTCGAGGGCGGCTTCGGTCAACTCGGCCGGCTCGTCGAGGCCCGATGGCTCGTCGAGGTCGCCCGGTTCCTTGACGCCTGCCGGATCATCGGTCACGAGAACGACTCCAGCGATTCGTCGAGCGGTTCGTCGGCCGGCGGCGGCGTCGGGCGCCCGCTGGCCATCCGCTCATCGGGCGTCGTCGCGCGAGCCACGATCGGGCCCCACGGCACGGCCTGGCTGACGACGATCTCGCGGCGCTTCATCAGCTCGAGCAGCGCGAGGAACGTCACCGCGACGACGACCCGATCGCGTACTCCGCGAAGCAGCTCCTGGAGGACGACCGGATCCGCCCCGGCCGCCAGGATCGCCTCGCGAATGAAATCGGCCCGCTCGGTCAGGGTGATCGTCCGGCGAATCGTCTCGGGTGGCAGCTCGACCGGCGGCGCTATCCGGACGAGACCGGCAATGGCCCACCCGAGAAGCATCGGATCGAGCGGCGGCGCATCGGCTGGTCGGGCGCCGGCGAGTGCTGCAGCGGCAGCCGCAGACGGCTCGCGGCGGAACAGGCCATGACGAAGGAGCGCCTCGGCCTGGAGGCGGAGGCCGGCGTCGCGGTGGGCGCGGTACAGGATCAGCCGCGCCCGCAGCTCCGTCTCGGGATCCGGCTCGTCCTCGGGCAGCACCCCCGGAGCCGCCTCGGCCTGGCGCGGCAGCATCGCCCGGCTCTTGATGAGGATCAGCTGGCTGGCGACCGAGACGAACGCACTGACGTTGCCCAGGCGATCGTCCTCGAGCGAGGCGAGCGCGTCGAGGTAGGCATCCGCCAGTGCCCCGAGCGGGACCGTCAGGACGTCCAGCTGGCGGGCCTCGATGAGCGCAAGCAGGAGGCCGAGCGGCCCCTGGAACTCGGGCAACCGGACATGGGTCGTGGTCGCGTCCGGCCGACGCCCCTCCCCGAAGGCGACAGACGGGGGCGCCGATCGGCCGTCGTCGGTCCCGTTCGTCGTCGCGTCGAGCGTCATCAGTTCGCCTCGTTGGCCCGAACACAGCGACGATCGGCCAGATGCATCGTGTCTAACAGCACGAGTTGGGACGGGCCCAGCCAGGTCGCCAGTTCGTCACGCTCACCCGACACCACTCGGGCGCGGACGTGCGCTGAACTGGCGGACCTTACCCGCCCACCAGGAACGTTGTGACATTCAGGACGATCCGAAACACGAACTGGCCGACCGTGAAGATGAAGAGGAGCAGGATGATGAAGCCGTACTGGCTCAGGATCGGTCGCCACTGCCAGGCCAGTTGTGGCGGCAGGAATCGCCAGAGGAGGGTCGAGCCGTCGAGCGGCGGGATCGGGATCAGGTTGAAGATGGCCAGCAGGATGTTGAACAGCACGAAGTAGAAGAGCACGTCGAGTGCCAGGGTCGGGAGCGTCTCCAGGACGCCGACGGCGTTCAGGGCCCGGATGACCAGCGCCGCAAGGCACGCCATCACGAGGTTGGACGCCGGTCCGGCGAGGGCGACGATGACCTCGCTGTTGCGCCGATCTCGCAGGTTCGACGGGTTGACCGGCGTCGGCTTCGCCCAGCCGAACATGAACCCGGTCGACAGCACGGAGATGACCAGCAGCAGCCCGCCGAGCGGGTCGAAATGGACGATCGGGTTGAGCGTCAGGCGACCGAACATCTTGGCCGTCCCATCGCCGAGCCGGTACGCAGCATAGGCGTGGAAGAACTCGTGAACCGGGAACGCGACCAGCAGAAAGATCGCGATCAGGATGATCTCGTATGACTCGATGTGCACGAAAGCCTCGGGTGCTTGTGGGACGCGGTAATCCTACCCGGGCGGACCGGGACCGGGACCGTGCTCGGGTGACGGCCGCGGCGCGCACCGGCGCCGGACGGCTCGCGGGATCGTCTAGAGGCGTCGGAGCAGGTCGGCCTTCTTCGCCTCGTATTCCTCGGCGCTGATCGCCCCGCGATCGCGGAGATCTGCCAGGTTGCCGAGCGTTCGCGTCACCTCGTCGGCGGTCAGGTCGGCTCGGGCGGAGCCACTCGCCGCGGCCGACGGCGCCGGACCTGGGCCAGCGGGTGGTTGCGACATCGGGGCTGGCGGCGCGCCCGTCAGCGGATCGCGCGGCGCCGATTGCATCCGGATCGGCGGGGCAGGCAGCGGTTTCGCGCCGGACAGCTCGAGCTCGAGGTCGTGCTTGGCGTCGAGCATGGCCCGCTTGAAGTCGTCCGGCTGGCGGAGCATCCGCAGGATCGAGATGCCGGTCTCCGACGCGGTCAGGATCTCCAGGTCGCCGAAGCCGAACATCCGCCCGAAGATCGACTGGGTGAGGACCGCGTCGTTGATCTTCTCGAGCGACGAGTCGATCACCCGCTTGTTGATCACGCCTTCCATGCGGAGGACCCGGCGGCTCGTGACGATGTATTCCTCGTTCCGCCAGCGGAGCGCCTCCCAGAGGATGTAGAGCAGGCCGCCGACAACGAGGGCGAGAACGACGAAGCCCAGGATGTCGCGACCTGTGCCCTGCCCGAGGTTGCTGCTCAGGAAGAGCAGCACAATCGCGGCGACGATCGCCAGGAACCCGTAGAAGGCGTCGGCGAGGAGCACGAACCAGTGCTGGTGATCGCGCCGGATCGGGTGCTCCCCCGAGGCGAGCATCTGGTCAAGGTAGGCCATCCGGCGGTGTCCTCCGTCTCATGCCCGCGGGTGAGCGCGAGCGTAGACCTCGCGAACCCGCTCCCCCGTCAGGTGGGTGTAGAGCTGGGTCGTACTGATACTCGCATGTCCGAGCAACTCCTGAACGATGCGCAAGTCCGCGCCGCCCTCGAGCAGGTGCGTCGCGAATGAGTGGCGGAGCGTGTGCGGGCTCACGCGTTCTGGGAGGCCCGCCCGCGTGGCCGCCGCGCGGACGATCGCGAAGGCCTGCTGGCGAGCAAGTCGCCGGCCGCGGTCGCCGAGGAACAGCGGTCCGCCGCGCTCGAAGGCGACCTTCCCTCCCTCGAGGAGGCTCGGCCGGCCCTCCACCAGCCAGCGTCCGAGCCAGTCGAGGGCGATGTCCCCAACCGGCACGAGCCGTTCTCGGTCGCCCTTGCCGATGACGCGGACGAAGCCGCCGTCAATCGAGAGGTCCTCGCGGTCGAGCCCGAGCGCCTCGCTGACCCGCAACCCGGCCGCGTAGAGGAGCTCGAGGAGCGTCCGCCCGCGCAGATCCGGCGCGGCATCCAGGAGCCGTTCGACCTCCTCCACGGTGAGCGTCTCCGGCAGCAGTCGCGGCTGGCGCGGCAGGTCGATGTGCGAGGCGACGTCGACCGCTATCAGCCCCTCGCCGAACGCGAAGCGGTAGAAGCCGCGGATGCTCGCTGCGCGCCGGCGGAGGCTCGTCGGGGCGAGGCCGGGGTCGTGGGGCCGGCCGCGTCGGGTCCGTGCCGCGAGGTAGCGCAGGCTGGCGTCAGGCCCTCGATCCCACTCGCCGGCGCTGCCGCGCGCCGACGCGAAGTCGTCGAGATCTCCACGATAGGCCCGGATCGTGGCGTCGGCCAGGCCGCGCTCGACGCGTAGGTACATCAGGAAGTCGTCGATCGCGCGATCGAGGGCGGTCGCGGTCGCCACCGTCAGCTCGAGGCGAGGACGTCGCCCCGCCAGGCCTCGGCCCGATCGAGCAGCTCGCGGGCGGAGGCGAGGGCAGCCGTTCCGGCCGCGGGGCCGACGCCAACCGTCCCGGCCCCGGCACCATCGGCGCTGCCACCCCCTGGGTCAGCGCCGCCAGTGCGCCCGCCGCCGGGTAGGCCGCCCGAGCCCCCGAGCATCTGGGCGAGCTCCACGATCCGCCCCTCGCGATCGAGCTCGGTCACCTCGGTGATCGTTCGGCCGCCACGCTCCCGCTTGACGATCTGGAAGTGAGCATCGGCGTGCGCGGCGATCTGTGGCAAGTGAGTCACGCACAGGACCTGGTGGCGGCGAGCGAGCGTCCACAGGCTTCGCCCGATCGGATCGGCGCTGCGGCCGCCGATGCCCGTGTCGATCTCGTCGAAGACGAGTGTCGGTGTGGCATCGGCGGCAGCCAGGACCTGCTTGATTGCAAGCGCGACCCGACTCATCTCCCCGCCGGACGCGATCTTCGCCAGCGGCCTCGGAGGTTCTCCCGGGTTCGGGGCGAGGCGGTAGACCACCTGGTCGATCCCGCTGGCGTCGAAAGCGAGCGCGTCGCCATCGACCTCCACGGCCGGCTCGTCGCGGCCGGCCGGGCGCCGGCCGAGAACGACCTCGAATACGCTGGCCGGGAAACCGAGCTCCTCGAGGACCGCCCCGACCTCCGCCGCCAAGCCGCGCGCCGCCACTGCTCGTGCAACCGAGAGGGCCTCGCCGGCGGCCCCGACCGCCAGCAACAACCGCGCCTCCTCCGCCTGGCGGATTGCCCGGTCGTCGTCAAGCGCCCGGAGCCTCTCTGCCTCGGCCTGAGCCCGCTCGCCGTGAGCGATGACCGCGGCCTCATCGTCGCCGTAGCGCCGCTCGAGGGAGAAGATCGTCGACAGCCGCTCCTCGAGTCGGGCGATCTCTGTCGGATCGTGATCCACCGTCTCGGCCAGGTCGCGGGCGGTCGTGGCGAGATCTTCGAGCTCTGCCTCCAGACCGGCGATCCGCTCGGCGAGCGGATCGAAACGCTGGTCCAAGCGGGCCAGCGCACGCGCCTCTCGCACGGCGACCGCGATGGCGTCCCGGGCGCCGTCGTCGGCGGCGAGCGATTCGTGAAGCACCGCGCTTCCCCGGGCGATCGCCTCGCCGTGCTGGGCGGCCTCGAGCCGCCCCCGGATCTCGTCAGCCTCGCCGGGCCGGAGGCGCGCGGCCGCGATCTCTTTTGCCTCGTGCTCGTGGATCTCGAGACGGCGTGTCAGCTCGCGTGGGTCGAGCTCGAGCTCCGCCAGGGCGGCCTTGTTGGCGCGCCAGCGATCCACGGCCGCCGCCATCGCGTCGCGCAGCTCTGCATGGCCACCGAAATCGTCGAGCAGGTCGCGCTGCCAGCGTTCGTCGAGCAGCCGCTGCTGGTCGTGCTGTCCGTGGATCTCGACGAGCGCCCCTGCGACGTCGGCGAGCCGGGCGGCAGTGACCGCCTCGTCGTCGAGCCGGGCCGTCGACCGACCCTCCGCCGCTACCTCGCGAACGGCGATCAGTGGCTCCGGAAGACGATCGAAGAGGGCCGTCACCCGGGCCGTCTCCGCGCCGTGCCGGACCAGGGCCGTGTCGGCGCGGGCGCCCGTCGCCAGACCGAGGGCGTCGATGAGGAGGCTCTTGCCGGCCCCCGTCTCGCCGGTGAAGACGTTCAGGCCGGGCGCCAGCTCCAGGCGCAGCCGATCGATGAGCGCCAGGTCGGCGACGGTGATCTCGAGAAGGCGCCCGATGCTCACGACGGCAGGAGTTCGACCTTGTGGCGGAAAAGGTCCCAGAAGGGCTGGGCGCCCTTCGGCTCGACGAGGCGGATCGGTCGCTCGAGGGCGCGGACCTCCACGACGTCGCCGACGGCGATCGGGATGTCCTCCCGTCCGTCGACGCTCACGAGGGCCTCGTTCGCGTCGACGACACGGCAGGTCACCGTCTGGCGCGGGCTCACAACGACCGATCGGATGGCCGACAGGTAGCCCGCGATCGGGGTGACGATGAGGTTCCGGCTCAGCGGATCGACGACCGGGCCGCCGGCGCTGAACGAGTAGCCGGTCGAACCGGTTGGGCTCGAGACGACGAGGCCGTCGGCGATGAACGTGGCGAGGTGCGACGGCCCGATCGCGACGTCGAGGCGGCAGACGCGGGCGAGCGCTCCGCGGGCAATGACGATGTCGTTGAGGGCGTGGTGGGTCGTCCCGGCGCGGGCTCGCCCGGCGGGCAGGATCCGTGCCTCCAGGGCCATCCGCTCGTCGATCATGTACTCGCCGGCGACGAGGCGGGCCAGGACGGCCTCCAGCTCGTTCGCCTCGACCTTCGAGAGAAAGCCCACCTTCCCGAGATTGACCCCGAGAAGTGGCACGTCGACGTCGATGACGGCGCGAGCAGCCCGGAGGAACGTGCCGTCGCCGCCGAGGACGACCAGGACGTCCGTCGTCGGCAGGTCCGCGCAGAGCGCATCGAAATCCTGGGCCTGTGCCGCCCAGTGCTCGATCCTGTGCATCCGGCACCAGCCCTCGGCCCGCTCTCGGAGGTCGGTGGCAGCCTCGTTGGTCGGGTTGTAGGCGAAGCCGATCCGGCCGATGGTCATGCGCCCGTGACCTCCCGGATCCTGTCGCCGATCTCGCTACAGCCCGGACCCGACTGGAGGTGGAGCAGGAACTCGCGGTTGCCCTCCGGCCCGAGAATCGGCGAGGCGATGACGTCGCGCGCCCCGAGGCCCAGGGCCTGAGCCACCGCCACCATTTTCTCCAGCACTTCGCTGTGAATCGCCGGGTCGCGGACGACGCCGTGATCCGTCCGTCCACGGCCCGCCTCGAATTGGGGCTTCACGAGGGCCACGATCGGGGCATTCGGGCCCGGCCGCAGCGTCGAGGCGATCGGACCCAGCACAAGGCCGAGGGAGATGAACGAGACGTCGATCACTGCGAGATCGATCGGCACCGGCAGGCTCGTCGCCGTCAGCGACCGGGCATTCGTCCGCTCGAGCGAGATGACCCGGGGGTCCTGGCGGAGCGATTCGGCGAGCTGTCCACGACCGACATCGACGGCGTAGACGCGGGCGGCGCCACGCTGGAGCAGGACATGGGTGAAACCGCCGGTCGACGCGCCTGCGTCGAGACATGTCCGGCCGGCCGGGTTGATCCCGAATGCGTCGAGGGCCGCGGCGAGCTTGTGGCCTCCCCGGCTCACGTATGGATCCCGCTCCGTCAGGGCGATCGTCGTGTCGGCCGCGACGAGATCGCCGGCTTTCCGATCGAACCGGGCCGCGTCACCGTCCCCCACTCTTACATGGCCGGCCAGGATCAGCGCCTGTGCCCTCGTTCGCGACGGAGCGAGGCCGCGGGCGACCAGCAACTCGTCGAGGCGCGACCGAACAGCCCGTGGCGCCGTGGTAGGTGTCGTCTCGCTCACCCGCCTATCGTGGCACAGGCCGCTCACCGCCGGATCATCGGGAGTGCCGTCGCGGCGGCGTGCGGCAGGGCCGCGACTACGCGGCGCATGGCGGCGTGCGGCAGGGCCGCGACTACGCGTCTCCTCGCGACGCGCGCGGTTACAGCTGAGCGCTCGCCGGGCCCCAGCCGGCAAATAGGCCGATTCCGAACGCCCGCCGAAACCACTTCGTTTCCGCTCGGTCGTCCGGATTCGGAAGCCGGAATCGGAGCACCCAACGTGGCGGAGGTGATTTCCGGCGGCGTTTGAAATCGGACGAATCCAGCATCGGACCAATCCTGCATCGGCCAAATGCGAGGCCACGCCGCACCGGCGCGGCCGTGGGGCGGCTGGCCCTGATTCGAGGGACGACCCTTTTCAGCCGGCGACCGATATCGGGCTCGACGACTCTCGATCAGGCGCGTACAGGCCGAGCTCCGTCAACGTCTCCCGGACCTGGGCGGCCAGACCCGGGCCGTCGAGACGGAGCAGTCTTCGGAGATCCGCCACGGAACCGTGATCGACGAACCGATCGCCCGGGATTCCGAGAATGCGAACCGGCACGGCACGGAGCGCCTCGTCGTGGAGCCGGGCCGTTTCTACGGCCTCTAGCACCCCGGACCCGAACCCGCCGCTGACGACACTCTCCTCGAAGGTCACTACGAGCTTCTTGTCGCGTGCCTGGCCAACGATCATCGCCTCGTCGAGCGGTTTTGCGAAGCGTGCGTTGACGACGGCGACCGACCAGCCGTCGGCGGCGAGAAGATCGGCGGCCTCCACCGCCCGAGCGACGATCGGACCGAAGCCGACGAACAGCAGGTCGGAGCCCTCGCGAAGGAGCTCGGCCTTCCCGATCGGAAGGACGGTCGGTTCGATCGGCGTCAGCCCGAAGCCGGGGTCGCGCGGGTAATGCAGCGCGAAGGGATGATCCTGGGCGAGAGCCGTCCGGAGTAGCGATCGCAGCTCTTGCTCGTCCTTCGGGCTGGCGATGACGAGGTTCGGCAGCTGGCGCTGGGCCGTCAGGGTGAACATCCCCTGGTGACTCGTCCCGTCTTCGCCGACCAGCCCCGCGCGATCGACGGCAATGAGGACTGGCTGGTCGTTCTGGCAGACGTCATGGACCGTCTGGTCGAACGCTCGCTGGAGGAACGTCGAATAGAGCGCGACGACCGGCCGCATGCCGCCCATTGCGAGCCCTGTCGCGAGCGCCATCGAGTGCTGCTCGGCGATCCCAACGTCGACGAATCGGTCCGGGAACTCGGCCTGGAATCGCGACATCCCCGTTCCGGTCGGCATGCCCGCGGTGATCCCGATGATCCGCCGGTCGCTCCGCGCGAGCTCGATCAGCTCGGCCGCCAGGACCGCGGTGAAGTTCGGGTTCTTCGGCACGACCGACGCCGCGGTCGACGGGGCCGCGTCGTCGGCCATCGACTCGGTCGGCATCGCGCCGCGACCGGGTGCCGACGCCGTTGCCTTTGCCCCAGTGGTCGTTGGCGCCGGCGCCGTCGCGGCCCGGTCTCCCGCGCCGTGGCCGTTGCCGTTCGGGACGACCTCCATCGGCGGCAGCGCGGCCCCGTGGAAGCCGACCTGGTCGGCGACGGCCGGCTCGAAGCCGCGACCCTTCTGGGTCCGGACGTGGACGATGACCGGACCCTTCAGCTCGAGCGCCCGACTGAAGGTCGAGAGCAGCGCCTTGAGATCGTGGCCCGGCACGAGGCCGATGTACGTGATCCCGAGATCCTCGAACAGCTGGCCCGGTTGGACGAAGTTCACGACCGAGGCGCGGAGGCGCTGGCTGAGCTCGCGGACGGTGGGCCCGATCATCGGGATCCGCCCGACGAGATCGTCGTACGCGGTCTTGCTCGACTGCCAGGTCCCCGACAGCTTGATCTGGCTGAGGTACTTCGACAGTCCGCCGACTGTCGGACTGATCGACATCTCGTTGTCGTTGAGGACGATCAGGAGCTGGGTCTTCCGCTGGCCTATGTCGTTGAGCGCCTCGAGGCTGAGGCCGCTCGTGATCGCCGCATCGCCCACGACAACGGCGATCCGCTCACGCCCGCCGCGCAGGTCGCGAGCCGTCGCCAGGCCCTCGCCGATCGACAGGCCGGTCCCAGCGTGGCCGCCGTCGAAGACGTCGTGCTCGGATTCGGAGCGGCGCGGGAAGCCACCGACGCCACCGATCTGGCGAAGCGTGCCAAATCGGTCGAACCGCCCTGTCAGGAGCTTGTGAGGGTAGGCCTGATGACCGGTGTCCCAGACGATCCGGTCCCGCGGCGACTCGAGCAGCCGATGCAGCGCGATCGTCAGCTCGACGACGCCCAGCGAACTGCCGAGATGCCCACCCGTGGTTGCAACCGTCGTGATGATCGTCTCGCGGATCTCGGCTGCCAGCTCCTCGAGCTGGGCCTCGGTGAGGCGACGGAGATCGGCGGGGCCCGTGAGGGTCGGCAGGATCGGCACGCGGTGGGGGCTCCTCTGGCGGTCTGGAGGGTGACGCGACCATGGTGGCGGGTGTGATGAAATCGTGCTTCGGACGACCCCGGGTCGCCGTCTTCGGATTGTAAACCTGCGCGTCTGAGGTCGCACGTTTCGCGGGCAGCCGCCGACGCTACGGTTCGTTGGGGCCAGCGCCGGCCGTCGCCTCGTCGATGCCGACCTCGCGGGTCTCGAGACCGCCACCGGGTCGGGCAGTCAGCTGCCGGACTCGCAGCTCGGCATCGCTGAGCAGCCGCTCGCAGTGGCGCTGGAGGGCGACGGCACGTTCGGTCCGCAGAATCGTCGCCTCGAGCGGCAGTCCACCCGCCTCGAGCTCCTCGATCGCCGTTCGCAGCTCGGCGAAGGCCGCATCGAACGGCAGCTTGGCAACCTCCGCGTCGATCTGCGTCTCTTCGTGGGGGGCCGCGTCAGTCGTCACCTTGCTCCTCATCGTCGTCGATCAGGCGGCCGAGCCGCCCGGCAACGAGCATACCAAGGCCGATACCGGCGACGAAAATGATCGGCACGGCCAGCGCGAAGATCACGAGGTCGCTCACCGGCCGGAGGACCGGCTCATGACCCACGCTCGACCCTGGCGTCGAGCTCTCCACCCGAGACGCGGATTCGGAGCGGCGTGCCGGCAGGTGCCTCGGCCGGGACGCGGATGATGGCCCCGTCCGGCGCTCGACGGACGATCGCGTAACCGCGGTCGAGCGTTGCCTGGGGGTCGAGAACGGCGAGCGCCGAGGCCGCAGCTTCGAGGCTCGCCCGCGCCCGCCCCAGTCGGTCCGCGACGAGGCGTGGCAGGGCGACGGCGGCGCGATCGAGACCGGCACGGCGCGTGGCGATGCCGGCGTCCACTACCCGGAACGCCCGGTCGAGCAGCAGGCCGACCCGTTCGCGGGATGTCGCCAGCTGGGCGAGCGGATCGAGCCTGGCGAGCGCCCGCCCTTCCGCGTCGACATCCCGTCGCGCCTGGATGAGCTGCCGCGCGGCCGCTGCCGCAATCCGGTCGCCTGCCCGACGGAACGCCTTCTCCCATTCGGCCCGGTCGGGAACGACGAGCTCGGCGGCGGCCGATGGCGTCGGGGCCCGGACGTCGGCCGCGAAGTCGGCCAGCGTGACGTCGACCTCGTGTCCGACGCCGCAGACAACAGGCACGGGATGGCCGACGACCGCCCGGACGACACGCTCGTCGTTGAACGACCAGAGATCCTCGAGCGATCCGCCGCCTCGGGCAAGGATCGTCACCTGGGGAGCGTCGTCGGGGCGACCGTCAGCGGCGCACTGCGCGATCCAGCGCTCCAGGCGACGGAAAGCCGCGACGATGCTCGCGGGCGCCTCCTCGCCCTGTACTTGGCAGGCGACCAGGATGACCCCGGCGAGCGGCCAGCGGCGAGCGAGGACGTGCCCGATGTCGCGCCAAACGACGCCGGTCGGGCTTGTTATCACGGCGACGGTCGTCGGGCGGGTCGGGAGTGGGCGCTTACGGGCCGTGTCGAACAGCCCCTCCTCGCTCAGCCGGGCCTTGAGGGCCTCGAACCTGAGCGTCAGGTCGCCGAAGCCCGCTGGCTGGATCGACTCGACATACAGCTGCAGTGCTCCCTGCGGCTCGAAGAGATCGACCCGGCCGTGAACCACGATGCGCAGGCCGGCCTGCGGTTGGAAGGCCGACCGAGCACGTTCGTCGCGGAACCAAACGCACTGGAGCGCACTTCGCTCGTCCTTGAGGCTGAAGTACGCATGGCCGGCAGTGCTGATCGTGACCCGCCCGACCTCGCCCTCGACCCAGACGTCACGCAGCCGCTCGTCGGCGCGGACGGCCTCGCGGACGGCCCGCGCCACCTCGCTGACACCGAGGATCCGCAATCCGAAGGTGCCGGGTGGCATTCGGGAGATCCTCGGCATCGGCCCGGTCGTCGCCGGCTCGTCGGCCGGCGCCGCATCCCAGGGCGGGAGCAAGCCCTCTTGTCGTTCGCCGTTGGTCACGCTCACATCATCGCCGATCGGGCCGAGGCGTCGGCTTGCGTGTGCTGTCGGGCGCTGCCAGACGCCGTTCGGCGCGGTTCGTGGTCACGTTCCGCCCTGGTTCGCTCGGCGTGCCAAACGTCGGCTGGGGGTCTCGCCGAGGGCTCGCGCACGGGCTCCGCTCCAGTTTTGCGTCGCTCGGCGTGCCAAACGTCGGCTGGGGGTGTCGCCGAGCGGCTCGCGCACGGGCACCGCCGCTGTTTGGCTCGCCCGGCGTGCCAGGCGTCGGCTAAGGGCGTCGCCGAGCGCCCTTCCAGCGGGTTCCGCCGCTGTTTGGCTCGCCCGGCGTGCCAAGCAGTTGACGCGTGCCAAGCAGTTGACGCGTGCCAAGCGGCCGGCGGTGGATACACCGGGCTGACTTTTCAAGGACCGACTCTGGCTGGAGGGGCCAGAGCTCAACCGAAGCCGAGCTGCTGGAAGCGCCAGCGGTCGTCGCCGTCGAGCAGGCTGCGGATGTGGTTGATCTCGCCCGCGTGGTAAGCGTCGTGGGTGATCATCGTGGCGATGATCCAGCGGGTCGGGCGCTGCTCGCCCCAGTTCGTCAGGCGCGGCGCGTCCAGCTCGCTGTCGTCGGCAAGGGCGGCGACATGACCGACAAGTCGATCGTGCGACTCCTCGAGCAAGGTGATCACCTCGTCGGGCGGGGCCTCGCCATCGGCCCACCGCTCGACCGCCGGCGTCCCGAACCGGAGGGTGCCAGCTCCAAAGGCATAGTCGTCGTACATGATCTTGCAGGCCGCGACGTGGACCGCGATCGCCTCGATTGACCGCGCAGCTCCCGGCGGCAACGCCCGCCAGGCGTCATCGGGGACGCTCTCGAGGTTGGTCAGCAGGGCCTGGCTCTCGTTCGAGCTCTCGATGCCGCGGCCGCGAAATGCCTCATCGAGAAGGTCGAGCAGCGCCTTGATCCCGGATCGACTGGCCATCCCTCACCTCCACGCTAGGCCCGGGTCTGGTACTCCCCGGTCCTGGTATCGACCCGGATCGTATCGCCGGGTTCGACGAAGATCGGGACCTGCACGATCAGGCCGCTTTCGGTCGTCGCCGGCTTCCGGGCACCGCTCTGGGTGTCGCCGGCGAAACCGGGCTCCGTGTCGACCACCTTGAGATCAACGGTGACCGGCAACTCGACGCCGATCGTCTCGCCCTGGTAGCTCGTCCGATCGAGCGTCATCCCATCCTTCATGTACGGGGCCGCGTCGCCGAGCTGTGCCGACGACAACACGAACTGGTCGTACGTGTCGTTGTCCATGAAGTGGAAATCGTCACCGTCGCGGTAGAGGTACTGGACCGGACGCTTCTCCATCGACGCCCGCGGCCACTTCGTGCCCGCCTGGAACGAGCGCTCGACCGTCTGGCCGCGTTTGATGTTTCGCAGCGTGATCCGGACCTGGGCCGATCCGCGGCCCATCTTGATGTGGTGGTAATCGAGGATTTGCCAGAGCTCGCCGTCGAGCTCGATGGCGACGCCCTTGCGCAGCTCGCCGGTACTGATCATTCGAGGTTGGGCTCCTGGGTGCTCGACGCGCGGGTCGGCGCGGCGATCGATTTTTCGGTCTGCCGATTGTAGCGGAGCACCCGTCGTCAACCGCCGACGACGAGCGCCTCGCGTGGAAACATCGTCAGCCGTTCGACGCGACTCGACGCGGCATCAAGGAGGATGAGGTCCTCGATCCGGACGCCGGTTTCGCCCTCAATGTAGATCCCCGGCTCGACCGAGAAGACCGTCGGCGATGGCAGCGGCACATCCGGTGCGAGGCGCGAGAGCGACGGTGCCTCGTGGGTCGCCAAGCCGATGCCGTGTCCCAGCCCGTGCCGGTACGCCGGCCAGCGACCGTCGCCTTCGATGACCCCTCGAGCGATCGCATCCAGGTCACGCCCGCTCGGCAGATCGAGCTCGCCGTCGACGATCGCCGCGACCTGCTCGATCGCCTCGGCCTGAGCTCGTCGGACCAGCTCGTAGACGGCGAGGTCACGCTCCGACGGTTCGCCGACGAAGAGCGTTCGCGTCATGTCGCTCCGATAGCCTGCGACCTTCGCCCCGAAATCGAAGAGCAGCACGCTTCCGGCCAAGACGGGCAGCTCACTGGGTGAGCCGTGTGGGAGGGCTGCCTGCGGGCCTGCGAGACAGGTCGGATCGAAGGCGATCGCCTCCGCGCCGGCGGTCCGCATGAGCCATTCGAGCTCGAGGGCAAGTGACCGCTCCGAGACACCCGGCCGGATCTTAGGCAGGAGTGTCGCGAGCGCCCGATCGGCGACGGCGCATGCCGCGGCGATCCGCTCGACCTCGGCCGGTTCCTTCGCCGCCCGATCGGCCTCGAGCCAGCCCTCGACGGCGACGAGCTCGACGTCGGGCGCTGCGGCCTCGAGCTTGCGCCACAGGGCGTGCGACACGAACCCTGCCTCGACCGCGATTCGCGTCGCCCCGACCGAGGACGTCAGTGCCGCCCACCTGCCGGGCAGGTCATAGCCGACGTCCTCGATCCGGGCCTCCGGCGCCTCGCGCGCGGCCTGGATCGTGTAGCGCGAGTCGGCCAGCACGATGGCCTCGTCGCGCCCGACGAGCAGCTGCCCGGAGTGGCCGGCGACCCGATCTTCGCCGTCACCCAGGACGAACCCCGACAGGTAGCGGCTGTGCTCAGGCCGAACCGCCAGGTACGCCTCAATTTCTGCACCATTGAACCGGCCCCGCAGGCGAGCCAACCGCCCGGGTCTGGCGGCTCGGTCGGCCTCGTCCCAGCGGTTGAGATCTGCCGCCGTGGGCGGCGGTGCGAAGTCGGCGGGGTCTGGGAGGTGCGCGACAGGGTTCACAGATCCCGCCTCACTGGCCGCTGCCGTACTTGGCGATGTTGGCCTGGTGCTGCTTGAAGGTCTTCGCGAACACCGTCCCGTTCGAGCCGTCCCGCTTGGCCAGGAAGTAGATGTACTTGTCCTTGGTGTCCGGGTTCAGTGCGGCATCGATCGACGTCAGGGTGGGCGTGCAGATCGGGCCTGGGATCAGGCCGGTGTGGGTCACCGTGTTGTAGCCCGCAAGGTCGGCCGGCAGGTCCGCCGGGAGCGGCGCCTTCGGCTTGTCCCAGAAGACGTACGTCTTCCAGTCGCCGACCGGCATCTTCGCCAGCTCGAGCGTGTCGTTGACGTAGAAGACCGTCACGTCGGACCCGAGATGCCCGTTCCCGAACAGCTTCGGGTTCAGCCGGTTCTGGAAGACGCCCGCGATGAGCGGCTTCTCCTCTTCGAGGATGACCTCGTGCTCGACCATCGAGGCCATGCTCAGGACCTGGTAGAACGTCAGTCCGCGGGCCGCCGGGACGTCCATCCGGCCCTCGATCGCGTTGTGGAAGTTGTCGAGCATCAGGCGGATGAGCTCTTCCGCCGTCGTATCGGGCAGCACCTCGTAGGTCGCCGGCCAGAGATATCCCTCGAGCGAGGCGCCCGCCGGGAGGTCGAGCCAGTCGTATGCCTTCAGCAGCTCGGGCGTCGGGTGCCTGGCCAGGTTGTAGAAGTCCTCCGGGTTCATCGTCAGGCCGTCGATCGTCTCGAGCTTGGCGGTGATCTGCTCGAGCCGAAGCCCGGTGCGCAGCGCGATTTCGATGTGCTGGATCGCGTGAGGGTCGAGGAGCGCGGTGACGAGCTGGTCGGGCGTCATCGACTTGCGCAGGATGAAGTCCCCGGTCTTGAGCTCACTCGTCAGCTTCCGTTCGACGGCGAGGAAGATGAACGCCCGACGATCGCTGAGGAAGCCCTGGTCCTGGAGGCGCGCCGCGATGCTCGAAGCGGTCTCGCCGTCCGAGACCGTGAATGGAACCTGGGCCGTGTCGGTCGAGGCAGGGTCGGTGAGCTTCGGGCCGAGGTCTTCCTTGACGAGGTCGGCGACGAACGGCATGTCGAGCGCGGCCGGATTGTCCGACGCCCAGCCCAGGACCGCGTCGCGAACCATCGGCCGGAGGGCCGTCAGCAGGACCGCGAGCACGATGGCCGCCAGGACCAGGGTAAAGGCGAGAAACCGGAGGATCCCGCCGAACCCGCCGCCCCCACGCCGGCCATGGCCGCTACCGATCGACCCGTAGCCGTTGCCACCGCTCTTGCCGCCGTTGCCATTGCCGCGTGGCAGCCGGTAGTCCGGTTGCGATGGTTCCGGTGGTGCCTCTTGCTTGATGGGGTGGGCCTGCTGCGTTTTTCGACTGTCGCGGGGGCGTCCGCCGGAGCGGATCGTCATCGGTTCGTCTCCACTGAGCCCCCGCCGGTTGGTCCCCCGATTGCCTCCCCGCTGGATTGCCCCGTGTCCGTCCGGGCTGCGGCCCGGGCGTCAAGCTCGTTCTGGAGGATGATCGCGGCGGCTTCTCGATCGACACGGCCGCGATATGCCTCGCGCTGAGATCGGGTCGGCGGCCCCCCGGACCGGCCGCGCTTCATCGGCCCGAGTCGCTGCTCGGCGAGATGGCTGGTCAGTCGCTCGTCGCGGAACACGATCGGGAGTCCGACGAGAGGCTGGACCGCCGCTACCCAGGCACGGGTCACCTCGGTCTGGTGGCCCTCCTCGCCCGACGCGTGCAAGGGTAGCCCGACGACCAGCTCCGTCGCATGCTGCTCGGCAACGACGCGCGCGAGGGCCTCGGCGTCGAGGGCGGCATTGGCCGCTCGTCGGAGAGTGACCAGTGCCATGGCCGGCCCGTCAGGATCTGCGACGGCGAGCCCGATCCGACGATCCCCGAGATCGATCCCCAGGATCCTGTTCACGGGGCTGCGCTCGTTGCCGCAGCGCCCGATCCCGCCGGGGGCACGCTCGCCGGGGCGGCTGTCGACGAACCGCTCGAAGAGCCGGGCGAGACGCTCGATGGAACGCCCGATGAGCCCGGCCCGGGCCCGCTCCCCGCCGGGCCGCCGATGGTGACGGTGAGGCGGGCATCGAGCCCCGTGATCGAGGAGACCCAGGCCGGCCACGTGTCGATCGTCACCACGCCATACGGCTTGAGCAGCGCTTTCGCCTGCTCGATCGACTGGCCCTTGACCAGTGCTCGCAGCGCGTCAGGGTCGAGGATCCGGACGCGGGCGGCCGAGGCGGTGACCGGGAAGGAAACGACGCCGTTGGTCACGACGGGCTTCCCCTGGTCGACATGAATCGAGCCATCGACGAGGCGGAATCCGGAGCCGACGTTGGCGAGCAACCGCGCCTCGGCGATCTTCTCGACCGGCGAAGCGTCCACCGCGATCACCGTTCCGTCCGCGCTCAGGCCGAGGTCGAACGTCGCGACCTCCTGGCCGAGGAGCGTCGCGGGGTCGATGGTCGGTGTGGCGTCGCCGATAGCAGCCGTCTCCGGGAACAGCGTCGTTCCTGCCGGAGCGCCGGCGCCGGCGGCCACGTCGGCGGCGAACGCGCCAGCGAGCTTCGTGCGTAGGTCGGCGAGAGCCCTATCGATGTCCTTCTGGTCGATCTTCGGGAACTCGTCCCTGGCGCCGCCCGAGGTCGGATCCGGGTTGTTGACCTTCAGGAAATCCGGGTTCTCCCCCGGCGGGACGATCCGGATCGCGTTGGCTGGAACGTTGCCCGCCGGGCCGGACTTGACCGCCTCGATTGCGACAGACTGTTTCGACGGCGTGATCGTTCCCGGCGGGAAAACGAAACCTGCCTTTGGCAACGTGATCGCGGCCAGCGTCTTGAAGTGGATCCCGCCCTCGGTCGAGACGATGCTGCCAGCTGCGATCGTGTTCGATGCAGTCGGGTCGTAGTTGCTGAACGTGACCGTTCCCGTCGCCGCCGTCAGCTCGATCCGCTTGCCGGCCGTCGGAAACGTCTCGGTGATATCGACCGGGACATCGAGGCGGACCGCCGGGACGACGGCATTGGCCGTGTCGACGGCCGACGCGTCCGGG
>WNGI01000371.1_pt1 | contig 32408 bp, 49 predicted proteins | sample 5400621 | NCBI WGS metagenome assembly WNGI01 (sample SAMN13153374, study PRJNA577476) | soil metagenome | isolation source: 20 cm soil or saprolite under Garry oak tree replicate 1 | place: USA:California | collected 2016-06-15
CGAACGACGACGCGTCTGCAGAAGCGGCGGGGAATGCGATCGATTGCAGTGAGCAGCTGTCTGTTCAAACAAAAATGGCAGAACTGGAGGCTTCAAATCACAAGCTGCGGGTCGAAAATCTTGCGCTTCGCACTAGAATCGAACGCCAAAAATCTAATCGCTCTCTGCAAAAAAGCCTCATCATCGTCGGCATGGTGTCGCTTTGGTTCTTCTTCATTCTGTCCGTCATAACTAAACTCATCGCCTCATCGAATTGAAGGCAGGCACGCGCAAATACGCTCAACCATGCCTTCTGCGCCGCTTACGGTTTAGTTGGGTTGCGAACGCCGAAAAGACTAAAAACAGCCCCGTCGCGACCGCGGCGGAAAAGAAGATTTGCATCGGACGGTCGTTCCTGGCGACGACGTAGCCGAATCCACACCCAACAACAACGGCCGCCAGCACAGCCAAGGCCTGCAACCAAGCACGCCTCCAATGTCCGGCTCTGTGCGATCGCTGCGCGGTTCTCAGGCTTCCATTCAGCCGGCCCGGGCTGGACCCGGTTTCGGCCGTTGTTGTACCGGCAGGTGTTCCCGTCGTCCTCGTTGTGGGAGGTGTTTCGACCGTTCGACTTTCGGGAGAAGTTTCGGTGCGCCTCGGTACCGCGTAATTTTCGGCCGGGCTCGATGCGGCGTCGCTCTCGGCCGCGCTCGGTGCCACGTCGTTTTCAGCCAGGCTCGGTGGGTAGCTCATGTCCTAATCCCTCACCCGTTTAGCGTAGCCGCTTAACGAGGCGCCGACCTGTGGCAAATTTTTGGCGGAGAGCCGAGCACTAAACCTATGTCAAAGCTCCCAAGCGACGGACATAAATGTCGTCGCAGCGCAGCGAGTGGTAGCGTTGTTCTGTTGCACTTTTCTATCGCTTCCTGCCCATCATCCCTGGCGCTCCCGTGAACTCTCACATCGAATTTGCTTGGGGCTGAGGCGGCTGATAGCTCGCCAGCTGGGGGTTCTTTACGTCATTCATAACAAAACGGCCGCCCAAAAGGCGGCGATCTATCCCGTGGCTTTGCGCTCTTGTTCCAAAAGATCCGCCTCTTCATCGAGCTCCCCGGCTATCCGCAGCCGGCTCTCGGATATGGCGCTGCTTCCGCCACCTTCGGCAAATGAGCCCCGAATTGGTGCGGATGGGCTCACCGAGTGTCCCGCGCACTCCCATCCCTGATCGCTGCAACGATGCGCTCGCGCAGATCCCCGTAAGCGCGAGCTGATGCGCGGCGCCGGTCAGGCATCGGCAGTTTTTGCTCGGCCACGGCGGGCGGTATTGGCGATGCGCTTGAGAGCGGCGCGGATCTGCGCTTCGTCGATGTCGTCGGGATCGTAGGGGCCGCCGTACCACGTGCGCATCTCCTTCTTGCGGCGGCTGCCCTTGCCCTTGTCGGGGCCGGCGACGGCGTCGAGGAACTCGTAGTAGCCGGACAAGCCGCCGGGGCCAAGAGAAACAGGTCGTCCGGCGACACACGTAGCGAACAGGAATCAAACTTGCACGGGGATTTAATTACCGCTGCGGCGCTGTTTTCCTCCCCCTATGACCTCATCAACTGCGCTCTCAAACCCTCGTTGTTTCGGCCAATATTCCTGTAGACCAGGACGCAAAACCGCATCTAGACCAGGACGCAAAGCCGCATCGACAAGGGCCGACGCTCCTGTCAGCGCCAAGGGTAGGCATGGCCACGGCACGTTCCACGGCCATCCGCAGTTCTACTTTCATCCTAAATGCCCCATCCACCGAGCGGAGGCGGAGCAGCAATCCCGCGACCGCGGCGACATAGCTCGGAGCCCGAGATATGATGACAAAGACGAGCCAGCCCGGCGCTGAGCCGGCCAACGTTTTCGAGGATCGGCTAACGCCCGGCCAATGGCGTGTCGAGTGGTTTGACGATGATGGCCGTTGCGAATTGGAGATTTTCACCGGCGAGGGCGCGCGGCGACAGGCGCTGCGGTACGCCATGCAAAAATACGGGCATTTCAGAGAAGTGCAGCTAGAACAGCAGGGCGAGGCGCTGCGCTTGCCGTAGCCGTGATCTAGGAAACCGGGCGTCACCGGCCGACTGCCGGCCCTCTCAGCTCGAAGCCAAAGCTTCCTCCGGCTCTCCGGCGGCCTCGTGCCGCTCGGCCTCTTTCAACAGCCGAGTTTTGAGCCGAGCAGTCGTTGCGTTTTCGGCCAAGGCGCGCAAGTGAGCCGCCTGCCGCGAGTGATAATCGGGAACGTCCCGCGGAAGGACGCGGGGTATTTTCTCGTCGCTCATCGTGCCCCCTCGTAGCCCTTGGAAAGGACCGGGCGAGCGGCGGTAGGTAGCTCGCCCGGCCAAGTCTCTCTTTGCGGAGCCCTCACGCGTGCGGGCACGCGGAAGGCGCTCTATTAACATAGATTAAATCTCGAAGTTCCCGGCGACTTCGTGCGGTTCGGGTACGCCGCGTGCGGCATTGATGCGCTGATCCCGCCGAGCGCGCTGCTCAACGGGCTGCGGCTCTCGCCGACTACTCGCGTCGCTGATTTGGAACCACGGCTCCGCTGCCGGGAATGCGATGCGCACGGGAAGGCGGTGGTGTCGATAAAATGGGCCGGGAATTAGCCGGAGGGGCGTCCGACATGACGACGCCACGCAAGGGTGAGACGCAGGAGGAATTTCGCGCGCGCCAGCGGGCACGATACGCCGCCGCCGATCCTGAGTATCGGGAAAGGCGACTGGCACGGCAGCGGGAACGGCGGCGGCAACGCTACGGCAGTGATCCTGTGTACCGGGAACAGCTCTTGGAACGGCAGCGCAAACTCTACGCTACTGATCCCGAGTATCGGCAAAAGGTCGTGGAACGGGAGCGAAAACGCTACGCCCGCAAGCGGGAACGCCAGCGGGAAATCTAAGAGCGCAGAACCGCCGATGCTAGTAGCGCGGACCCGGCGACAATCAGCGCAACCCCTAAGATCCGGCTGCGGTAGATGTCTTGGCAGCCTTCGAGGCAGCCCGGGCTCGCGGCTTACCCGCTGTAGACTGCTACTGCGCTGCCGCCGAAGCTTGGCGCCATGCTCACCGCGATCACGCGGCCACTTACGCAGCACAGCAGGCGGTCGCTATCGTTCTCGATGCCAAGACAAGCCTGCGAATAGAGGAAGTGTGACGACATCGGCGGCGCAAGCGCAACTAGATCACGTCGAATTCCACACCCCCTTGGCGCGGGAGGTAAGCCGGATTAGCTCCGAACCACGCCGTGTGCGGAGACGCGCATTGATTCGTCTGCTTCGAGGACGCGCTCCGCTGGGAACACAAGAATAACCTCCGTACCATTTCCAACATCGCTCTTTAATTCGACACTACCCTTGTGGTGTTCCATGATAGCCCTGACGACAGACAAGCCGAGCCCGGTTCCGCTATGTTTTCGGCTGAGTGCGCTATCAATCTGCATGAATGGCTCGAACACGCACTCCAGCTTTTCAGGATCAATGCCGATTCCAGTGTCCCTAACCCGTATGGTTATGCCGTTCGCATGGTCGTGTTGACCGACAACATCGATGCGCCCTCCGGGTGGAGTGAATTTCACTGCATTGCTGAGCAGGTTAAAGAAGACCTGCTGTGTCTTGCGTTCATCGGCGCGGAGCAGCGGTAGGCTAGTGGGCAGAGATATCGCCGCGGAAAGGTCGGCTTCGTCGAGGCGTGGTTTGAGCAACCGCAGAACAGCGCGGAGGGTCTGTTCGACATCGAACACATCCTCGGTTAATTCCCATTTTCCTGCTTCTGCTTTGCTGAGGTCGAGAATGTCGTTAATGACATTTAGGAGGAGTTTGCCGCTCCTCTGAATGTCAACGATGTACGAGCGATATTTTTCGTTTCCTATCGGTCCCAAGAGTTCGCGTTCCATTATCTCCGAGAAGCCGATGACCGCATTTAGTGGGGTGCGCAATTCGTGGCTAACGGTGCTTAGGAATTCCGATTTCGCGTGATTCGCAGCCTCGGCTTGTCGCTTTGCGTCGCGCAGAGCCGATTCTGCTCGCACGCGGTCGCTGATGTCTCTGATGACGCTGACAATCTCTGTGGCGGCTGTCGTTGGGTTACGAAACGCGGTCAGGCTCGCCTCAACCCAGATATAAATTCCGTCTTTTCGCCGCCCTCTATAGGTGACCACACCCTGTCCGCTGCCGTTAATCTGATTAAGCGCGGCTCGCACGTTCGGAAAGTCGTCCGGATGAATGATTTCGGTTGCCGCCATGCGCATCGCTTCGTCCGGCTCATACCCGTAGAGCTGCCGACAAGATGGCGAAACATAGCTCCGCTTTTGGGTCTCGGGATCGAAGCTGACGATCATGTCCGTTGAGTGGTCCGCGAGCCGCTGATAAAGGCGGGCTGCTCTGCTTGCGGCCCGCGCCCGAATTTCGGCAACCATGACGAAAGCGCCCACGGCCAGGATACCTGTTGGTCCGAGAACCGCAGCTCCAGCGTGGTCGCCCCAAAAAATCCATGTCAGGCCCGCGAGCGCGGCAATCACGGTCGGTGCCGCCCCTGTTAAACCGATGGGGAATCGCACGCTCCGGTTCGGTATGGGAACAGGCGATAACCCCAACACGCCTCTTCCGCTCCAAAGCCGCATGGACGCCTCGCACAATCGAGAGCTTCTAATTTTTGCTAGACTGTTTAATAAATTGTCACTGCGGCGCTGGCATGAAGGGTTATCGATGTGTGAATGGAAGGTGCCGAACGATTTCGATAATCAATAAAGTGACGACGTCGAGCGGAAGGAGAGCTCTTTCAAAAGAGTTTCGTCGATCAAAGAACCTGGCGTGATCCTCGCGTTTGGTGCCGCGGTTTACCGGCGCATTGAAGCGCGCGGCCCAAAATGTGCTTGCAATCGTTTCTGATCCCGTGGTGAGGGGTTCGTTGCAAGTTTGTCCCATTGGGGGGAATATCACAGGATTTCACAATTCGGAAGCCTCAAGCAAAAATAAAAATGATTTCTCTGGCTGCTCAGAATCGCGTGTCGGCAATGCACCCGTGAGTGAGGTGAAACAGCAGTCCGAAACTCTCACTGATCGACTTCCGAGCTATCATTCAAGACGGAAGTGGACGTAACTGATCCTTGACTGCTCGGACGACCGGCTTGGTGATGAATTCCGCCGTCTCACTTGTCGGCATGCCTACGGCGCTCATCATCCCCATGCAGTTGCCATCATACGGCAACAATCGGGGAACCGCTGCGTGATCTGCCCCAGCAACTCCAGACGAACCATGCCCGGCATATTGATCCGACAGGACGGCTACCGACCTGCTCGATCTCGCCTGAGAGCCAATTCAGTACCTCCACGCCGGAACCGGCGCCTTGCGTTACGTAGGTGCCTTTTCGCGTGTCTCGGCGGAAGCGTTGGCGGACGAGTTACGTGCCCCCGCTGAGGGACTGACTTGCCCTACGACTGCTTGGATTAAGCCCAAGCCTTGTTAAACGCCTCCGTGACCGTGCTCTTGGTCAAATCGATCCGTTCGGGACCGTAAGCTTTTGTCCGGCCCTTCGGGCGGTTCGGCCGGCCCGCTTTTGAGAAGCTACCGACCGCTGGTATTCGTGGATGGCATGAACCACTTGAGCCCAGAAATCCCGGGCAGGTTGGTCACGCTCGTCGATGCTGTGGTTCAGTCGCTCAACTGCGGCATGGGCCGCGGGGGTCCCGTGCTGTTCAATCAGAGCTCGCGCTAGTTCCTCTACCCTCGCGGGCATTGGCTGGCATTCCCATTATCAATGTCCTCGAATCCAATACCCGAGAGTTTGCGCGGCTCACCAAAAATTAAGTTCAATTTTTATAGAAATACTCGCGGTCATATGAAAAGCTCGCTCTTCGTGCAACCGCAACTCCCCGCTGCGGCTGTCCTGCCACCGCAGAAATCTGGTCGATGCTTGGCGATCCCTCACCGCATCCTGTGCGAAAGACGGTGCTGGTTGTCGAGGACAATGAGCTGAACCTGAAGCTCTTAAACGATATCCTTGAGTATCACGGATATACAGTCTTCACAACTCGCCTAGGAGAACCAGCACTCGAACTTGCTCGCCAACACAGCCCGAATTTGATCCTGATGGATGTTCAGCTGCCCGATATTTCCGGAATGGAAGCTGCTCGGCGGCTGAAGGGGGACGAGCAGACGCGCACAATTCCAATCATCGCCGTCACGGCATTTGCGATGTCCGGTGACGAGGCAAAGATCCTCGCAAGTGGATGTGATGCCTATGTCAGCAAGCCATTTAACGTCCTCGAATTTCTGAAGATCGTCGAACGCTGGACAACAAGTCGGACCTGAATTTCGCGTGATTGATCAGGCTGTGAAGGTCTTTCGAGCGCGAAATTGCGCGGAGCGTTGGCATCAAACGCAGACATTAATTGCCGGCGAAGGAGGGGCCGTCACTTGGCCGGAATTGTGAAAGCGCTCGGTGGCGGTTGGAGGATCCCGGATCGTTCGGGACAGCCCAGAGTGAACCCGCTACCGGCCAGGGGGCGTGTCGATATTGGCGGTGCCGTTCGCGACGTCGCTGTCAGGTGACACGGAGGGCGGCGCTTGGGGCGAAAGGGACGAGTGCAACTAGGGGCTCGCAGGCTTGGCCCCCACCTACCAGGCGAATAAGATCCGGCGCCAGTTCCTCGAAAATGCTGACGCTACGCGCCGGGAGAATGTGGAGGTCCATCAATGCGTCCACTAAAGCCGCCAATGCCGGTGGTGGTAGGTTGTCTGGCGGCGGTTCTCTATAGAAGAGTTCGACACCGATGGGATTGGTGCTAAAAGCAACCTCGTTGACGCCCGTTGCGTTCCATCCGGCCTGTTGCGCGATGGAAGCAAAGTCCTTGGCAAACTGCTGCGCTTCGGGATCTCCCAATACGGAAGTGATGTCGAGATGCTGTTCGGGGAATGGCGACAACGCGGCAACCAGCGTTTGCTGGTCACTAAAGGTCAGCCGTCGTGAGGCTTGCTGACGCTGTGTCTCTTCAAGCCTTCGCTGAAGTTCCGCGATGTCGTTGTGGTGACGCGCCTCGGCTTCTCGCCGTTCGTCGTCATACCTTGCAGTGACATCGCGTTCGGCTGCACCGATCAGAGCGTACTTACGGTGGTCGTAACCGAGTGCCATTCCCTCCGCGACAACTAATGCAGCCAAGACGATCATAGCGGCGATATGAAAGCTGTGGGCAATGGAGCCCGCAGCGGCAAGCGAATTCCACCCCGGTAGGATAGCCATTGCTACAATTACCTAACCAACCTAGACCGGCTTCAGACGCGAAACCTCCTCGTGGCTGATCTCCCCGGAGATTTTGCCGCCGCGCTCGATCTCGATGTCGCCGTAGGCGATCTTGCCAGAGACCCGGCCCGTCGCCTGGACGAGCAAACGCCCGCGCACAACGAGGTTACCGTCGAACGAACCCTGTACCTCAGCATTCTCAGTCGTGCTTTCCCCGTTAAAGACGCCGCCCTCCTTGATAATGACATTCGGGCAGTCGGCCAACTTTGCTTCGATTTTACCCTCCACGATCAGCCGATTGCAGGAGGTGATCTCGCCTTTCACTGAGACCCCCGGTCCGATGATCAGCGTGCGAACATCAGCTTCACTGCTGCGCGGGTGCGACCGCGGCTCGGTCTCATGCGGGGCCGGCGACTTATCTGCAGACGACGGTGGTGCCGCCGTTTTCCAAACAGGTTCCGTTGGCTTTAGCTGACGAGGGGCAGCTTGGCCCGCCATGTTAGGAATCTCCTTGGTTGGCTCATTGCCGGGAGTCGCTGGTCGGGATTGAGACCCAAACATTTGTTGCTCCACTGTTCAGTAGCTTCGAGTTACCAAATACCGTTCAATATAATTAAGGATCAGTTAAGTATGTCCCAACCAAAACTGTCACACCAACCGCTCCGACCCCGACTGCTTTCGGTTTTCGCTACACGGTCTGGCAGCGTGATGCGGGTAAGTCGGTTTGCGCCGTAGCCGCGCAATTGGCATGCGCGCGGTGATGCTCTGCGGTGAGATACGAGGGGCTCAATTCCAGGCAGCCGGTTAGCGGCAGCCGGCGCCGGGTTCTCGGTCTTGAATGTCGTGCAACCGCGATTTCTAGCGCAGAGCGGGGTTCGTAAGCTTTCATTAACCGTATGCAGGTCACAGTTCCGTCTCTGGTATCTCGACGCACATTGACTAACCGAAGAGGTGCTCAATGGCGTTTAGCGATATTCCCAACGAAACCGCGCCGGCGCGACTTCTGATCGTCGAGGACGATGTTCTCCTGGCGAGTTCGCTGGACGAGCTTCTCAGCGCTTCCGGTTTTGAAGTCGTCGGGATTGCCGGTTCCGCCGCAACAGCGGCGTCATTGGCCGGAGAGCGGCACCCGCAATTAGCCCTCATCGATATACGACTGGTGGGGCCAATTGACGGTATCGAACTGGCCTGTCACTTCCGCGAGCAATTTCGGATACCAGCGATTTTCGTATCCGGATTGGCAGATCCGGAGACGAAAGAACGCGCCCTTCTGGCAAAGCCTCTTGGGTTCTCGCCGAAGCCGTACCGCGCGAGCCAACTTTTCAATGTGATTCAGCGAGCGCTCTCCGAAGCCTCTCTCTGAAACACTAGCATCGCACCAGCCAAGCTCGTTTAAGCGGTCATGGTCCGGGTCAACAAGGAAAAAGCAGCGAAAACGGCGGAGTTTCTGTTTCGCTACATGGTAGCTCGGTATCGATGCGTTGGAGGATCGCTATCATCAGGTCGTATCCGTCTCGCAAGCGAAATTAGAGGAGGTCTCCAGGTTTTCGAGGGAGCAATCATCGTCGATGCCGACGTGCAGCCACCGATCATAAATGATCATGAATACCAGGACTTCTTGATCGCCATTCTCAAAGGTGGCAGCGCGATTCCGGAGATTGAACCCGAGGAATTAGCTGAGTGGCGAAATTATGTATTGCATAGCGGCGCCGTACCCAAATGGCGGCAATCAGCGGTGACGCGTGGCTCGACCGTGCCAACGGACGGGAAAAGAGAGAACGATTTGATGTCGTGGGCGTCGCATGCAAGTGGACAGGTACGTCAGCGCTGGCGCGCACTATTCGGCCACGGCTCTCGGGCGACGTAGCCGGTCGGGCCGGAGCTCCCACCGACGCTTCATTGACCAGGTGCGGCTGATCCTGAGCCACACCATTACGGCTCAACCGCACGCCTCAATGTCCCTGTGTTGGAGGAAACCGCGAACCAGGAGCAGCTCTCCGAAGAGGGCAAGGTGCACTCCAACCGCTTCGTCGTTATGGAGAATATGGTGTGTGGTTCGCAACTAGCGATTCACGAGTCTTCGGAGCGGAGTTCCGAAATTAGGGGCGACTTGCTGCTGGATCCTCAGGTTCTGAGGTGGGGCCATTTCCGGCTGAATCTCAGCACCGTCACCGTCTTCTACTCCGACCCGAGTGGCGTCTATGTCGGGATGAGTGCCGCCGTTCAGGTATTTTTTGATGACCGCTGCCGCTAGCCGCGCGAGGGTTTCGATTTCGGCTTCGTCGGTATCGAGTTGGCTCAATTCCTCTTCGTGCCTGCGCAGCGTGATCCTGCGTAATTCCGCCAGTTTTTGCCTTGCGCACTCGACGTCGGTCCGCCGCAACTGTTCCCACATAATAGTCCCCCCATCGGCTAGAAACTGGACGGCTTTTAAGCCCGGTTAAGTCAATCAACAAGCGCCATCCATCACCTCCTGAAAAATGTCCCGCATGGCGCGATCCGGATGGCCGTTCCGCAGGTCTAGAAAGGCAATCGAGAAGCGAATCGCGAACTCCTCAATGGCTTCGGCTAGCCGTTGCCGCTCGCGTTGGGGCGCCGCAATCAGGATCGCGCCCAACGCAGCGATGATGGCGTCCAGCGATCCTCTCGGCACCAACCTCGCGTCTTCTAGCCTTATAATTAGTGATCGTAAGGAGAGGGGGTGGCGAGACGCGAGCAACTTAAACTGGGCAAAAAACGAGACGGCGAACAGCGCAACTTACCCGGTACTCGGAACGTGCTCAGCCGGTATGCCGGCGGGGGGCGGGGTCCTTGCCCCAGCCCCCGCTGTCGGAGGGACTATGGAGTGGCAGCCTGCATCCCTCCAGCCAGCTTCGCCGCATTCACCAGGCGTGATTGCGAGGAAGCTTCTGTTGAGCGGGACGGCTGTTGCCATTGCGCTGGCGCTTGCTGCGGCGGTTTGGGCGCAAACAGGTTCACCGATGATGCCGTCATCTCCCTACACCGCGCCAGCTGCATCAGCGCCGATGAAACCGAATACTAGCGGCGCTGAGTCGTTGGCAGCTACTCGAGAAAAGACGGTGAGCTGCCGTCCGGGTCGATGATACTGATCTCACCGCGCAGCACATTGATGAGCTGCGGCAGGGAGTCGATTCGGCTGTACTGAAGGAATTCGCCAATCCGCATTGGCTTGCCGGCCCAAGCCGGCACCGTGTGTGCCGGATCAGGCAGCACCGTGCGGAATTTCAGCATCTGGAAGCGCCGCCCGCCTCGACCGATGCAGGCTTGCCTCTCAAGGATCGGGCCGGGTCCTTCCCACTGGATCGCCAGCGCCACCAAAAGCATCAGGGGCGAGGTTATTACGAGCAAGACGCAAGCGATCACCAGATCCGCCAGACGTCTGGCCTGATCCAGCGCTGCGTCGGCGTGAGCGCGCCGAAAGAGGTGATAGCCGCGAAGACTGCGCATACCCGGATCATAGCGCCTGCGATTTAGTTGAAGCATTAACAATCACTAACCATTCGAATGGGTTTCCCTCAAATACTACGGAAGGGCTTGCCGGGCGTCCACGACGATTATGGTTAATGCTCCTAGTGCGCGTCGGGCCGAATCGGACGCTGAACATCCGTTGATAAACTGAGCAGATCTCTATCCATATCGAACTGTGGATAAATCGGAATGATTAACTGAATGAGGTATTTAAAGCAGCGGTGACTATTCGGTCAGAAATAGAGTTAAGATTTTGCTTTTCGGGAACCATTTTGCGGTTAGGCTGTAGCCTTTGTTGAATGCGGCATGAGTTCGCACTGAGGAACTTTCGGACCGAGGAACTTACAGATGCGTACTTTCCACCGAGTCGATCAGCGGCGGGCCAAGCCAGCGCCCTCAACTCCAACCCAAGAGCGCCTGCCAATCGGCCAATCCATGGCGATTATCGGCGGGCTGTCCGTGATCTCTTGGGGCGTCGTGATCTTGCTCGCTGTCGCAATACGAGCGGCCCTTTAAGTCCATCCCACGACTTCTCGTTAAGATTGAAGATGCGGTAAGCGCCGCGGTCAGCAGTAAATGTCTGCCGAGTATCAGAGAATTCGGCAAAAATGTAAAATAATCGGCTGACCGTTAACTACGTTCATGAGCGCCAGGAGTTCTTTCGCCGCGTTCTTGGCTACGGCCAGTCGGCTGCACGGGTCGAGGATGCTCATTGACGCTATGCGCATTGTCGCGAGAGAAAGCGGTTTTACCTTGGTAGAACACAAACTCGGGTTCACGGCGTATCGCCCGAACGATGATCGCTACCTGTTGTTCTGCCTCTCGACAGGCGAATGGGCGGCGCCGCCACCGCCATTGAGGTCGCGAAGGGCAGTGGCATCGCCTCGCTTCTGGCGATAGCTCGCCAGTATTTCGACCTGCCGGCAGAAACGACTGAAGCGGTCCAGCGGCAGTATGCGGCCTAATTTGCTGCGATCACGACAAAAAGACGCGAGCGCGCCATCATTGTACCACCACTCGTAACAGGCGGTTAAAGCAATCCGGCAACGAGTGTCAGGCCAATGACCAGCGGCCCACCAAGGCCAACCGCGAGGCAGTATCCCAGCAAGCGGACAACGACAGCGGACAACGACAACCCAGTTTGGATAGCACCTTTGCCGGTTGTGACTGCTCGGCTGCCGAGCGGGCATCGGCGCATCCATTCGCATAGGCTAAAACTAAGAAAAAACGGGCCGCGGATCGCACAGCGGCCCCTCCGATTTTTGCTGCCAGTTTTCAGATTGATCCAGTGCGCCTCGCTTTGGCGTGCAATAGAAGCCGGGCCGCGAAGCGATCAGCCAGCCATTCCACGACAACAAGAAAAGCCCATACAATGGACACACCCGCCGGCGATATGTTCGCATCTCCGAGTAGCAGGACGATGACGAAGAGCAGCGCGTTCATGGCCGCGGAACATCCGACACCCGGCTACCTATCCGAGGGGCTAGCCGCTACCTTCGCGGCATGAGCTTGCGCTGATCCGACCGATGGCCGTACGACATGCTGTTGATCCGCTACCGGCGCCGGGATTATCTAGACCGGCGACGTACTCGCGGACGATTACCCGTCGCGGTAAGCCGCTCAGCTCCATTTAGCCGAGATTTCTTGGGCGAGTCCTCGCACCCGGCGATTGGATTGGTGTGCTATCCATCGTCGCCAAAGACAGCCGGCGAAGCGATCAGAAAGCGAAGCAATGGCAACGAGGCACAGCCATCCAATCAGCCATAGATAAGCGGGCTCTGTCATAGCCGGCATCGAACGCGATTGCTGTAAAGATTGAGTTGACGAGCGTAGCCGCTCCTAGCCCGCAGCCCACCTGGTAGACACGACCGCTTTCCCGCGCGCGTCGCACTCGCAGCAGCGTATTCGATGATCTAAATCGAGCACCCGTTCAATCGGCTTCGCGCCAGCCGTCGCGAGCATTCGCGCCGTTCAGCAACTCGACCTGACCGCACGCGGCGCGCTCAACGTTTACGAAGTCGCACGGCTCCAAATCCCCGATGCGACCGGTGTAGAGAGGTACCATGCTGGATAGCGTGGCTGTTTTGTTATTCGGATAAAATCCAGCTAATCAGCCCGGCGTCAATAGCGTTAATGATGGATCAACCCAGCACGGTCGCCTTACAGCAGACAAAGGGGGCCACCGTGAGCGACGAGAAGCTAAGCGTGCTGCCGAGCGAGCTTCCCGACTATCGCACGCGGCAAGCCGCCCATTTGCGCGCCCTGGCAGAGAGCGCGACAACGGCGAGGCTGAGGGTGCGTCTGTTGCAGCAAGCGGAGGAGCATGACCGGCTCGCCGTTGAGGAAGATGAGCCTGACTAAGGCCCGGATCATCCTCAGCGTCGCTCGCTGATCCGTTCAGCAATATCAGCGATCTCGCGCCACGCCTCAGCCTCGGAATCATCGCCGCATTCTTCTGCGCCGGCGGCACGCTCGCGCAAAATGCGTGGCGCATCGCAGCCGTAACGCTTCCCCATCTCGCGCGCGATCCTCTCGGCGGCGCTTCTGGCGTCCATGCCCGGCGTTCGGCTGTTGCCTAATCAGCCGCCGTCGCGAGCAGCGTGTTTCCCAACTGCTCCACTTGATCCGCCAAACGCTCGAAACTGGCGGCGCGTCCCAAGAGCCGCTGGCGCACTTCCGGGTATTTCGTTTCGGCAGCAAGCGCCCTCAGCATTGCCGCTCGCCTTTAAGTATTCCCCACCCTCGTTGTTCCTGCATTGTAGATATCCCACACGTGGCCCCCGCCTGCCTTGTAGGCTCCGGTAGCGGCCTAACCCACTTTTACTCCCACCAACAACAATGATCCTGGGCCTGTTTCCGGTAGCCTCATCTCGGCAAGTTGGTCGTATTCCGCGGCAAGCCCGAGCAACTGAGCACGCACACGCGGCTGCAACTCAACGCTCGCCAGTTCCTTGAAGGGAGCCGCTTTTTCACGGTAGTGAACGGCCCGACCTCCCCCGGTCCAGACCGCCCGCTCACCATCGCTGATGATTACTGATCCCCAGGCACGATGCATTCCCCCCAACCGGAACCGCAGAAAGGTACGACCTGAACGTGCGCTGCATGCCAGAATTAACCGTTGTGGATAAGCCTGTGGAGAAGTCAACCGCAAAGTCCGTATCGCGTTAAGATCACTTAATCATGTGCTCCCTGCGCCACGCTTGCCGCGGTCGGGAACCATGACCCGCATCCGCTGTCAACCCAAGTTAAGAAGACTGCTATCGGGGGTTGAAATGCTTACGCCCAAAGAAAGCGCACGCCTGTTCGATATGAACCACAGACTGCGCAACTTGCATACGCAGCAAGCTCAAGCTCTGCGGGGCGGGGACGCGCAGCGAGTGGACGAGTTGCAAGCCGAAATCGACAGCTGACTACGGATTGCGACAAGGTTCTCGACGCGTGCGATGTGAGCTAATCCCGAAAAGGCGTCTCAGGAACGAACTGCTGTTACGGCTCTCGCGCGACAATCGCGCCGGCATGTTGACGTATCGGAGGAACCCTATGAAAGTGGTGATTGGGACGACCCTAGCTGCGGTGCTGCTCTTCGGCGCCTATGCAGCACAACCGGCCCAAGCCCAGGGCTGGGGGTCCAACAGCCCGCGCTCCGGCGACTGGCGCGGCGATGAACCGCGTTCTGGCTCAGACATCCGCGAGCGTTGCGTTGGCCTGCACCGGGAAGCCCGCGATTTACGCATTCGTCTTGATCGCGAGTGGAACCCAGTAGAGCGCATGCGGACGGAAGGGTGGTTGCGCGAGGTACAAGACCGAGAAGCCCGCGCCGGCTGCCGCTAAGTGGCAAATGGAATGCTCCCGCGTGTTACCGCCAGCGCGGGGCATTCCTATCTCCGGGTTGCAAGTACGTCAGTAAAGGCAAGCGCCGCCGCTGAGATCAAAGCCACAAGCAGGAGGCCAATACAGCGCGTTGGCTCCGCGGAACAATCATTCAAACGCGCGTTGCGAGTAGGCCGACATACCGACTTTTTGGCCGCCCGCGGGACATCGCCGGCAAAGCCGGACTTATCAAGGGCGCAGGGCTGGCGACGATCACGCTCACGCGCGGCACATACCGCCTTGCATCGGCATACCTGCGGCATGCATTAACGAGCTATTACGCACCACGCGGCAGCAGCCCTGCGGCCAAACTGGTCCGGCGCACTAAGTGGTAGACGAGCCGCCGCATTCAGCACTGTGCTGGAATGTTATTCCACGCGGTACTTGCGCTCGCGTCGGACGATCTGTTCCCGTTTCAGCAGGGCGGTTAGCGCATTGGATACGGAAGTTTCGCCGGCTTTATTGCCCTTGATGTGTAGTCTCTCAAGGATTTCGCCTCGGCTGAGGCCTGCCCGTTCTGCTTTGATAAGCTCCAGAACGCTGTCCCGTATTCGTCCCCGTCGTGAGCCGGGAAGACCGCGTTGGAACTCTGGGTTCGTCGTAAACGAGCGAGCTTCTGGAGCCGGCCCAGTTATGAACTGTTCGGCTGCGCGCGCCCAGTCGATTGCTTGATCAAATGGAAGTGTTTTTGTGTGCCAGGAATAGCAACCACGCTCGCCGTCGGATCGGATTGTTCGACAAATCCAGTACGTCCTCGCGTTCGGTCGCCGAACTCTGTTCCTTGTTCTGTTGGTTGTCCTGTACGGTGCGCACGAGCCAATACCCGGATGCCGTTTGCCGGCTGTTCTGCGACAGCAGAACCGGGGTGCAAACGTAGCCGTCAAGCGCAAACAAATTTCTAAAATCTATTCCGTGACTGTGACTCGTCCGCCAGCGCAGCCACGGGCTGCCCAGCAGGGATACAGTCGTGAGCTCATAGAAAGCCGCGGTCCGAGGTGGGCGCCACAGCCAGGCGGATGACCTGCAGCTGCAGATAAGTATTGCAGCGTATTCCTGACGGCATCCCGGATGCTGGAGCGTTGCCCGATTCGGCTAAGGGACGCGCGTCGCTGCGGCTCAAATCGGCAGAACGCCTTTGAGTCCGCGCCTGATCAAAAGTTTCTCACGAGCGGTTGTTCAACGTGAGCTAAATTCTAGATACATTTGAGCGAAGTCCAAGCCGACTTCCGTGTGCTTAGGGTTCCGCGGCAGCCGTCCTGGCGATTGGTCAAGGGGCGCGTGATGGACAGCAGCTATCTCGAAGTTGTTTCGCTCATAGAACGGCTGCATCGCCAGTTCCTTGAAGTCGTTAAGCTAGAGCTTGAGGGTTCCCGCGTTCATGACGTCAACAACGTGCAAGCACTAATGTTGTTCAACATTGGTGACGCCGAAATGACCGTTGGCGAATTAACATCGCGAGGCTGCTATCTCGGATCAAACGTTTCCTACAATGTGAGCAAGTTGGCCGAGAACGGGTATCTCGCAGCCGACCGCTCGGAACATGATCGCCGCTCAGTTCGGGTTAGGCTGACGGACAAAGGACGCCAGCTTCGCGACGTGGTGAGCGCGATGTACCAACGGCATATCGAGATGCTGGGTCGGACCAGCATCACGGAGGATGACCTAGAGGGGGCTACGACGATGCTGGAACGGCTAGAGCGGTTCTGGAGTGAAGCGAGCAATCCCTACCGCCGCGGTGTTGTTCTTTCGGATACGGCGGGGGAGTGAGTAGCTGCGCTAATCAGCTAATTGCCACTCGCCAGAGGTTTGGAAATCGGCGGCGCTGCCGCTGAAGGTGTCTAAAACATTGCCGCGATCATCCGTGATCACGACAATACCTGACTTACCGTCATCAGCGACTTCAGTGACTTCGCCAAAGAAGGTGCCAAAAATGGCATCTCTGGCAACCCATTTCTGCCGTACAGAAAAGTGCTTCATATGCAATTGCCCGGAAACCCCCATCTTTCGTAGCGGTGCCGTCCTGCCTCCTCCGCGAGTCTTTCTGATTCCGTTCGTAACTATTCGGACCAATGCGCCTAAAGGCTGCATAGCAAGGATTATCATCAAAACCACGTAAAATGAGGCTTAACAGGGTCCAGTCCGGGTTTTTCCTCTTTTAAGGCCGGTTTCTGCTGAATCCCGTAATCGGAGTAAATTTCGGTGGGGGCTCTGCAAGAAATTCGCTGGCTGATCGTCGGGCCTCGCCTCGGGCCGGAAGCAATTCCGGCCCGATCTTTTCAGCACGATGCGATGGTCGAGCGCTTAATCAGGGTCGACGTCAGCGACACTCATGGGAAACGTTGTTTTAACCCTAATCTAATCTCATACCTCGCCTTCGCGATAAGCGAATTCAGAGTGAATTGGCTTGGGGAGCTTAGTTCAGCCAAGGAGTTCAACGTGACTGAGCTGGTAAAGTCGTGGGACCGCACTGAGTTAATTTCGGTTCGCCCTGGCGAAATTCTGTTCCGCGAGGGCGATGAGGGTCACGCTCTCTACATTGTTGAGAAGGGCAATCTGCGGGTCATGAGCGGTAGTGTTGTCTATGAAACGGTCACAGCCGGTGGCATCCTCGGTGAGATGGCTCTGATAGACGAAGGCGCTCCACGCAGTGCGTCCGTTATCGCGGTAAGCCATGCCCAGTTATGGGAAATCGACACTGATAGGTTTAGATCAATGGTCGCCAGCGATCCGAATTTCGCGATCACGGTTATGCGCACAATGGCGCGCCGTCTCCGGATTATGAACCAGCGGTACCGTCCAGGCGCACGGTAGATCATCGATAGCTGGCGTAGCGTTTCTGCTCCCGTTTCAACACTGTTGCCGACACTCGGGATCAGTGGCGTAGCGCTCCCGCTGCCGTTCCAATAACCGTTCTCGGTATACATGATCCTCGCAATCGACAGAGAAGGTGCATGCCTTCCACCTCGCCGACGATTTCAAAAAGACGTTTTTCGGCGTCTCCCTGTAAGCCATGGTCCGTAGGTGTCCGGGACACCTAAGCTCTGTCGGGTGGTACGAGAACCCAGTCCATCTCCCGTTCCGGCCTTGACCTCTTAATCTCATTCAGGTCTTCCCGTGATACTATCCCTAGCCGAGATCGCGCACTGCCCCAGCCAGCATCCGAATTGTCGTGATGTGATGAATCTTCTCATCGTCGAGTTCCATAACATAGAGATAATTGGGACTCGTGCTTTTGCCGGTCGGGGAGCACGGTTGGGCGTCTTCGCGTCCGGACCACAATTTTCAGATGAGCGCCGCTGATCCAGTATTGGTGCGCAAATCGGGAGAGAGATCGTCATGCGCACTCAGGCTGAGAAGGGTCGTCTATTTCGAGAGCTGCACACGCGCCCGGGAATTTTAATCCTGCCGAACCCGTGGGACGCCGGCACGGCGAAGCTGCTCGCGTCGTTGGGTTTTGAGGCGCTGGCGACCACCAGCTTGGGCATGTGCAACGCACTGGGCCGCGTTGACGGGGAGCGCTCGGTCAGCCGCGCCGAGCTTCTCGAGAACTGCCGCATCATCGCCGAGGCAACCGACTTGCCGGTCAACGCCGATCTCGAAAACGGCTACGCCGATGATCCACAGGAAGCCGCGACGATCCTACGTGACGCGGCTGAGATGGGTGTTGTTGGCGGTTCTATCGAGGATTGGAGCGGCGAGCGCATCTATGATTTCAGCCACGCGGTCGAGCGCGTGGCTGCAGGCGTCGAGATGGTCCGCAGCTTGCCGGTGCCGTTCACGTTCGTTGCGCGTGCCGAGAATTTGATCCGCGGTCGGCCCGATCTCGACGATACCATCAAACGCTTGCAGGCCTTCGAGAAGGCCGGCGCCGACGTGCTTTACGCGCCTGGGCTACGCGATCTCAAGACGATGCGCATAGTCGTGCAGGCGATAGGCAAGCCTTTGAACGTGGTTATGAGTGCCGCCGATCCCGGTCTTACCGCCGCCGAGATGGAGGCGGTCGGTGTCAAGCGTCTGAGCGTCGGCGGTGCGTTGTCACGGCCGGCGCTAGCTGCGTTCATGAAGGGCGCCCGCGAGATGAAGGAGCAAGGCGGCTTTACCCGGGTTCGTGATGCCATGCCGACCGCTGAGCTGAAGGCCGTGTTCGGAGCCTGAAGGTCGAAGCCTGCTCGGATTCCCCGACCGACGGATTGGCGAGACAGGCAAGCAGTATCGACCGCAACAGGAGCCTTGTCGCAAACCCAGTTTGAGTGCAAGTGTGCTCTGGTCACCGATGCTCATATTGCTGCCGTATACAAAGCAACTGAGTACATAAAAGCGTTTTTACACTGAGTTGCGATGGTTTTTTCTGCCGTATCTGCCAGGGATGATGACCACCGGAGTAAAACCGCCGGGAGATCGGGATACTCCACGCTGGGGTGTAAACGATTAGGCGGCCTCGCGCTCTGGCCGGATCAGCCGGCCACCGAAGATACCCACGAAAGCCGCTGCTTCCCCTTCGCTCCTGAACTCCAAACGCAACATGGGGCCATCATCCGTCACCTGGCGGAACATGACCGGCTGTGAACGGTGAGCGTCGAGCCAATTCCGCATATTGCTCATGGCAGCATCGAGATCGCCGCCGAACGAGCTAACTTCAACGATGTACAACACGCTTGTCTCCTATCAGCCAAAAACAATCATGCGCTCTAGTCAAATGATGCGACCAGGTCAGCCAAACCGCCCCTCAAGCAGCACTCCCTCTCAGCTGTCCATGCCTCCTCGGCAGCTTCGGCGACTTCGATCAGGTCGGCTGCCGATTGCGGAAACCCAGCTCGGTGCGCTGCTGCCGCCGCTTGGTGCAGTCTCCAGATACCTCCGATCCGCTGCTTGGTCAGGATCGACCGCGCGAGTTTATCGGCTTCTATGTGCGGTAGCGTCATAGCGAAATGTTCTTTCGGCGGTAAGCATCAGCAACTCATCTTCGGCTTCGGCAATCTGACGGACGAACTCCGATGGTTGAGCGGTGCTGATACTGGCGCAGATGCAATGCAGGTATAGCTCGATGCGGCGACGCAGCACTACGGTTCTCGGTTCGGGTGACATCAGCCCCTCCGAATGTCTGTGTCGCGACAGATTTGATAACGGGTGCTCCGCAGGCCAGGGATGCCATTGCGGTCTATATCCCGCTCCCAGGCCAGGAACTCATCCACGGAGATGTTGTAGAGGCGGCACGCTTCTTCGATTGGCATCCAGCCGCCGCGCACTCCTTCGACGACGGCTGCCTTCCGCCGCACCGTCCAGCGCTGGCCTGCCGAGGGCAGTTCGGGCGACTGATCTAGGATATCGCTGCCGTCGTCATCGACACGACCAACGCTATTGCTCTGACCCGGCATGTGCTTCTCGCTATGCTCGCAGCCAAACGCGCACGGCGATGACCAGAGCGAAGAAAGCTATCGCTATGAGGGATGTGATCGCGTCCGGCGTCATGCCATGCATGACCGAACGATAGCCGGGAAACCTTGCTGATTTACTTCAAACTACGCTTAATTTGATGTTACTGAACCGCTGGACATCCGACTTCCCAGCTTCGTCTGCTGTCCGACTAACACACGCATTCCCGACATTCCCACGCTGTGCGGGCCGAAGTCCGAGTTCCCCGAAAATTTTGCTAATCGCCGTCAGCGCCAGCCAATAGGGTCGCGGCACACTCGCGTTTCCATTTCTCGCGCTCAAGCACGAACCGGACCTGGAAATCGGGATCCTGAACGGGAAGGACGCTGGCGAGGTAGCCGAGTAGTCTAAGCGGGCGTCGCTTCCTGGATTTTCCGCGCGAGCCGCGCGTTAATCGCGCTGGTTTTCCGCGTGCGATTAAGGCTATTCGCGGCCAGCGGCTGACCCGTGGCCCAATCCACAATGTTCGACATCGAAGGTGCTCCAGGTTGCAAGCCATCGGAGCACAGCGCGAAACTTCGAGGCAAAGAAGTTCATGGTTAACGTGACGATCCTGTTTAGGTGTCTCTCAGTCGCCGTTCAACGTACTCTAGAATGCCTTGTGTGGAGTTTGAGGACCCGAACACAATAGACTTGACCAACATAGTGAAATCCAAATATGAGGGTCGCCATGACTCTGGTGGGCAGGTGAGCACATGCTTTCCGACGCGATGCGGTCAGTAGCCCGCGATGCCGGTCTTGATGTGGTCCCGTATCAGAGCGACCTGGGCTTTACAGCCATTCGCGAGAGTGACGACCGATACTTCGTGTTCGTACTGAACACGGGTGAATGGATGGTCTATCGGGCCGCCGATGTGGTGTTGTTGGCCAGCGGCACCGGCCCTGCCTCTTTCATTCCGGCGCTCCGGCAGTGTTTCGAGGTTCCCGAAATCGTGTCGAACGCTGCAGCGTAGAAGATCCGCGAACTTTTGTCCGGGAATGGAGTGTCGTTCCCTGTCTTGCATAGGTGCGGGGGGAAAGGGCGAGCTTGGCAAATCACCGCTTACCGGCTCGGCGGGTATCGGTGAGCCCAGCAACCTCACGCTGTTAACCACGATACCGGGCCGATTAAACAGAATTTTTAAGTTGGCTTCGGTTCCATGCGCTGATGCGCAAGCGCGGCGAGACGGAGCTGCCGCTACCGAACACCGGGCGATGGACCATCCGGCGCAAGGCTGCCCTCCTGCAAGCCCTGCGAAGCGGAGCGCTCACGCTTGAAGCGGCCTCTGAACGCTACTCTTTGTCCATTGATGAACTTCGGGCGTGGGCCCGTGATTTCGACCGGCACGGGCTGTATGGGTTACGCGCGACCCGGGTCCAGAGTTACCGACACGATGAAAACCGTTAGGCGGCTGCCGCGGTAAGGTACCTTCGCCCGTGGAACCATTATGCTGGCCGTCCATGTCCGCGTTCAACGCGCCGATTTTGGCGAGACAGTTTGCCTCGATTGCGATGATCTGACCGAAACGCCTCGCGAAAATGGTGACAGGGTCCGCCGCCGCCACGCCATGAAAGTCGCAAGGCGAAGATGCGCGCTAGAAGCTCGTGCGCCGAGAGAGAGAAGTTTTGATTTAGGACAATCTTAACCCTACCATCTCAGCCTTCCTCCCACGTTTGGTTGTGGGGGCGTACATGATGCAATCGGTAACTTTTAAGGGAAGAGACTTTTACGATCTCGATAAACAGGAGTTCGATTGGCGATCTGAGAGACCGAACATAACGATCTTAAGGCGGCACGATGAAGAGCTGCGGATTGATGCTCCCCTGACGCGATATGCCGCTGCGGCCGAGGTAGTTCAGCGGCGGCTCGATTACGAAGATTAGGTACGGCGAACGGGCCGTGTAGCTGCCCTGCTTTGCCGAGTCGAAGGTGTGGTGTAACTTCAGTCTCGAGGTTTTGCTTCCCCGGGCGCGGAGCTGTGGTGGAAACAGACTGAGTGCAAAACTGTCGTTTCGCACTCAGTGGCGATGCCGTATCAATTAATCAAAACGCGCTGTAACGGCCATGTGACAGGGGCGGCGTGGTTGGCGCATGGCCGGGCGCGATGCCGGGATGTCGGTTTACCCCTTCGGGATCACGAGACCGTCCGCCAGTTTTCCAACACGTCGCTGTGGCTTCGCGAGCAGATAGACTAAAGGCCGTGAGGAAGCAAAGAATATGACAGATGCGAGTCTCCTTGGCTGGGATGAGGTACGTCACGCAATCGCTCACAGAGCAGACTATTTTTATCGATCCCGCAAGAGAATCGAAATTCGAGAGAGCCTACTACGCGAGGTGCAGGCGGAGACCTCAATCTCAAACTCCCCCGCCCCGGTTTCCCGGATCACGGAACCGCTGACGGACTTGCACTCGCGCCTGTGAGCTGCCGATCCGGCTGCTCTAGCAGTCGCTTCACATACATTTGGAATTCAGCAAAGAGAGCTTCCTTCGGGCTCAGGTTATCGCCGTGCGCTTCTCGCTTCTGATATTCGACAAATTCTTTAAAGAGCGCATCGCGCTGTTGTGTGTCCAGGGAAATCCCATCACCTGCCGGTTTTTCACTTGGCGCCCGCCGGTCATAGACCACGGGCTCGGTGGAGCGCTCCATGTCGACGGAACCGGCACTCGGCATATGTGCGGCGGAACTCGTACTCCCTTCCGTCGCAAGCGGGGCACGACCGGCAAAGCGTTCGCGTTGTTTGGTGTCCCGCGCGGCGCTTTTGATCCATTGAGTGGCCGGCTCGAACCGCGTCCATCCTGCGACTGAATCGAAGATATTGACCTCGCGCCATTTTGGGTGATGGCGCGACATGCGTAACTCTGCGAGGCGCCCGAAGAATGTTTCCACAAAATGGGCCACGTTGCGGTAACGCTCGCTGCCAACAGGCCAATTGTAAACTGCCAGGACAGTTCCCACTGACAGGGTGGAGACCGGGTTACCCTCTTTGATCAGACCCGGATAGTCCCAGGCACTTAGCGTGGTATGCCCATAACCCTCACGAAGGGCGTTCGGCGCCGATATTGACAGGAAATGGATCCCTTCCTCCGGTCGTATCACTTGGAGGAGGCGGGCGGGTTTGGCTGCCGTGTACACCAAAGCCGCAATTTCTCCACGCCGGAGTTTCTCGAGCGCCAGAGGCTGCGGAAGCGTGGTGATCTCTACGCCGATTCCCAGCGCGCCAAATATCCTGCTTGCGGTGAGAAATGATCCGCTCTCGAGGATGCCAAAATTCACGGGCTTGGATGTCAAATCCGCTATCGAGTGAATCTCAGGGCGGGCGAGGATATGGACCTCCTGATCGTACAGCTTGGTGATGTATTGTAAAAAGTTTTCAACGCCCGGAAACGGAGCTTGCTGCTTCAGCGATGTCAGCACATCTGTCTGAACAATGGCGATATCGATGCCGCGGGCAAACAGGAGATCGATGACATCCTTTTTCGCGCCTTCGCCGGCCACCGGCAGGACCCTTAAATGCGCATCTTTGAGGCTGGTGACGAGCTCGGTGGCGTCGCTCAGGTCACCACTGTCGAGCCCGCCCAGGATGATCGTCACGAGGCCGGAATTAACTTGGTCTCGAAGCGCGTGACGCAGTTGCGAACCAGCGCTGATGGCGCGCTGCTTCAGGTCCGGCTTCTGAGCAGTGGGCTGCAAATCCCCGCGTACCTGACCCCTAGCGCAGTGCCCCGGGAGAATTGAAACGATGCATAACGCCAAACCCAACCATACGGGAGACCGTCGCATCGCTGTGGGGTTCCGATGAGCAGTTTGCGGCCTAGGCAAACGCTACGGTACGAAGGTATGTTCACGTCCAACCAACTAATTGAATATTCGTGAACGTATGTCCGCGTACATTGCTTCGGTACGACAACGTAGCCGAAACAAGTTCGCCAGAGTGGATCGAGCTCAATAGGATTTCTGCGGTTCTTTCCACCCGAGACTCGGTATGCCGGGTCGGTAGACTCACGCAACGCAAGCCGCTCTACCGTCAGTTTTGGAGCGCGGGATTGGGCGCATCAAGCCTAATATTAGGCCGGGAAGGACAGACGCGGATCTCCACTCTCGCCCATATCGCGAGCCGGAGGCCTGACAGATAAAGTTCACGGTGCTCAGGGTTCCGCAGAAAGCTTGTATCCGGTATCACGACAGAGGTGATAATGCGCAGCCGCGCGACGGTGTCTCGCGCGGCGTCGAGCCGACTAAATGGGCATAGCAGGCGGCGAGATGGCGATACGGAGGCGGGTGGCTCGGGTCCTCCGAGGAGCAGCAGCTTCGGCACGGCCTCATCGAAGCCCGGCATCGCCGCTGACCTCTGGTACCCAGCGAGCCGCATCCGATCTCACGGAAGATGCTATCGTTGGCTCGAGGGTACTCTCAAGCAGGTACACCAGCCGCGCAAACCGATATTGAGTCTGAATTGTTGTTCCATCGCGTTGCTCGTCGTCTGGTCGAGAGTGTGTGAGAACGCGTCGCGCAACACGGTAGAGAGCGTGCGCTCCCGGGGCACAACCGAAACGAAGGCTATTTTTACGGCTCGCGGAAGCGGCCAAAGCATGTGTGTGACAATTTTGAGCCCGCGAGCAGATGCCCGCGCGGAGGAAGGAACCTGCATCCGACGCACACGTAAACATAGGTTAAGACATAGCCCGACCGTGCCAAAACCCGCTCAGTGATAACTAGCAGCAGCCAGGCATACGCGAGAGTGACGATGCGGCCTAATCCCGTAATCCTGATCGCGGCCGGGATGTAGTGCACCACCCTAGCGGCGAGCCGGTCGGTGTGCCCGCAGGTTATGAGCCGTAGCACCCAGGCGACCGCAAACATGGCCGCAATCACCCCGAACTGTAGCACCAGCATTTCGAGCATTTCGGGTGACAACGCCTTCTCAGCGGCGTCGTGCAGCCAATCGGAAACGTTGAAATTGAGCAAAGCCGAATCCTCGGGCGGGCAGCGCCGTTCGCCACCAAGAAAATCGGGATAGAGCCTGCCCGGCTCGGCGGGCTCGACGCGCTCGATCGTGATGCGGTGCTCCCAGTTGTCGCCCATGTCGTAGGTGTAATCGAAGGCAGTGACCCCTTTCTCGACGAGACGGGCGAGCGTGGCGCTGCTGGCGCGATAGACCTTATGCCCCCAGCCGGCATCGTCGGGGTCAGGCACGCCGTAGGTCTTGTCGTCGGCGGTGAACTCCCACAGGTGATAATCCTGCCAGCCCATGGCGGCCTGGACGATCCGGTGCAGGGTCTGCAGATTGGTCGCGGTCGGCACCGCGACGCGGCGCCAGATCAGCGGCTCGATATCAATCAGTTCGATACGCAGGACGGCAATGTCATCGGCGCTCATGTTGCCAGTTTGGCAGACTGGCGCCGCCAGCTCCACGGCGACAATTCGCCAAGCCGGTTGATCGGATGGCCGCTGCCCGCAAGCGACGCGCAGACGAAACCAGATGTGTTTTGGAGAAACCCTACTCGTATGTAGCCTTGCTCGGCGCAATCCGGGAAGAACTGGGGCAAGGCTAGGGTAGCCAGATGGCGTTACCCCGCTTTATCGCAAGACGCCGCAGCGGATTGGGCCACTCTGGCCGGTAGCGGTGAGCCCGAACACCGCACAGCGAGTTCTGGTGCGCGTGCGCTTCGATGTCCACCGCTGTATGCTCGCGAGTGTTGAACGCCCGTGATGTGGGGGCATTAGTACCGTGCAGACCTCCGAAAACGCGAAAGAGCTTTACGATGAGCTCGCCGAACGGATACAGGCCCAAGATGATACGGGCGCTAGGCGCGCCTTTCGCGAGCTTCAGAAGACTGGCCGCTCTCGTCAGGAGATCGTCACCCAGGTCTCGCTCCTCCTCGAGAAGCGGGGCGGCGGCATGAGCGTTGCAAAGGGCACAGAGGAGATCTCATGGCTAACGCCGCGCCGATCGATTGAGCCGAGCCCAGCAGAACACCAGAAGCCGAGCGCTTGGTCCCATACTCCAATAAAGGACACACAGCACCGGTTCGATATTCCCGTCGAGAAGACTTCGTCCAGGCCCGAAATCGCACCCACCGATGCTGACCGAGATCGGCACGCCGTAGCACCTCATGAACTCAATCCAGAGCCGCAGGCTACCGCGGTTTCAGGTGAACCTGAAAAGCCTCTTACGAATGAAAAAGCCGCTGCCGACGGCGAGAATGCGACCCAGAGCTTTAAAGAGCGTCGAGGCGCTTTCTTTGGCGATACCTTGCCACGGCAAGTCGGCGCCGGTTCAGGATACGCCGATTTGAGCGTGCCTGAACGTATTGCATCGAAGCTGAATCTGCAAACAATGCTATCGGCTGGGGAAGCAAAACAAACCGCACGGGCAGAGGCGGTTGCGGTGAAAGGTCGGCCAACGTCAGCTCAGCAAGGCTCGCGAGCTTCGTCGCGAAAAATGGGAATGGTCCTGGCGGGCATCTCGGTTCTTCCCGCAGCCGCAGCTGGGCTCTTTGTCCTCTGGAACTTATATGGCACCGAGCTTCAGGAAGTCTCTTCCGCAAGCGCCCACCGTGCCTTGACGTGGTTGCACGAGGTCCGCGGGACGAACGTTTCGTCCAACCCCGATACTGCTAAGCCGACCCAAAAAACAGGCCCGGAACAAGCCACCGCAATTGATGAAAGGAATGAAACAGCAAAACGGGCGGAAGAAGGCGCCGCTCGACCGCCAACCGATCGCAGCACACCACAACTGGAAGCAGCGGCCGCTGAATCTGCTGTTGTAGGCAGGCCACGGACGCGAATTGAGCCAAACACCGGCGCGACTTCGACTGAAGCGGCCGAAAAAATGTCGTCCCGGACAGAGACCCCGAATTCGCATGTTGCCGATCCGGCAGTGTTTCCTGCCCCTGCTGCTTCCCGCTCACAGCAAAGCGAAACGGATGCCGCTCAAGGCCGTCAAACAGTTGGGCCGCAGGTTCCGCCAATAGACACCGGTGCGCTCGTAGCGCAGGGCGATCACCTCCTTGGTAGGTCTGATATTGCTTCGGCGCGCATATTATACCAGCGCGCTGCAGAGGCCGGAGACGGGCGGGGTGCGTTGCGGATGGGAATGACTTTCGATCGCGTTTTTCTGGTGCGCTGGAGATTACGCGCAATCCAGGCCGATCGGGCTCAGGCGATCTCTTGGTATCGTCGCGCCGGTGCGCTTGGGAACGCTGAAGCGGAGCTCATACAAAGAGAAGCCGCAGCTCAGCCGCCGCGGGTTGCGGCTCCCGGCCAGCGAACCAGTCATAGACGACGCCGAGCTCCGGCACCATACAACGCTAAACGCAGCTGAACCGGCGGCCAGTAGGAAACGCCTCCGGTAAACGAATGGACCACGCAACAGCGGTGTGCCGCTCATCGGCTGACACGAGAACGCTTCGTTGTAAATCTTGCCAATTATCTGCTGCGCTAGTCTAGGCTGGACGGCGAGGACTCGTCTGCCGCGCCAAATTCTGATCCGCGGAAATGCGTGTGGGTTGCCCGGCGTTAATCCGACCCGGGATTTTTGCGTCGGGTGGCGGACGGGTTCTCCGCAGCACATCGCGTCCATCGGGCCATTCGCATGGGATAGCCGCTAGCAGCCCTGCGGAGTCCGTACAAGCGCCAAAGGCGGTTATGGTTAACTCCGGGGTAGCGGGTGATCCTGAACAGCGTACCAGCAGGCCGTCAGCGGGCGCGTGCGATGCCGGTATAGGCGAGGCAATTGGCCCCGCCGCCGGCCAGCGCGCTGAGCGTCAGATAAAGCTGCCACGGTGCGCTGATCAGACTTCCGAGCAGCAGGCCGGCGCCCATCGCCGCCACGCCAAGCTCGATGACAAGAAGCGGGAAGCCGATCTCGATCAGATATTTCGTCTGGTGCACCTGCACCGCGTACGCAAACAGGCGCAGAAATAGCCGGCGGCGATCCACCAGAAGCGGCCGGTGCGCAACGCGCGCGCGAGCGTCCAGTCCCCTACCGCCCAGCTGTGGTCGACGTTGGCGATGCGGTCGGCGAGCAAGCCAGATCTCCAGCATCGATAGGATGCTGCACGCCGCTGCGATCCAGAACGCGGCCGAATAGCGTCGCGTGGCATCGTACAGCACGCCCGCGACCCAGGGGCCGGCCGCGCCGCCGAGGATCGCCGCCGCATGACCGTGCCGAAAATGCTGCGTAATGCCGGCTCTCGAAGATCTCGGCCGGGATCGCGCCCATGACCGAGGTCAGGCTGTAGGCGACGTCCCTTGCGCGAGGATCATCAGATAGAGGAGCGCCGAGCTGGGCGCGCGGCGCAGCGCGATCGATGCGCAGAGATTGCCCGGTTCAAGCGAAAACTGCCGAGCATGGCGATCATGTGAAGCGTGCCGTTACCGGCGACGAAAGCGTCGCGATCGCGCGCGGCTGCGACGGGATTGCCGATTACCTGCTGCTCGATAGCCACCGCGCATCGGACCGGCAGATCAGTGCGCTCGGGATCGTGCATGACTGGACCATTCAGCCGGCGCATTGTCGAGCTTGTTCGCACACCGGTCATTCTTGCCGGCGGCCTCGGCCGGAAGAATGTCGCCAACGCTATCCGCGCGGCGCGCTGGTGGATGGGTAGATCCCGGCCTCTCACTCTAGAGGCGATGAGCGTCTTTGCATCGGGACCGGGACGTAGCTGCTGAAGTTTCCCTCCCGCGTTCGGCCTGTCTAGCAAGTTGGCATTCCAGGGCGGTCAGGGCTGAGACAAGGCCTCCGATCGGCCGATCTGAACGCCCGGTGCCGTCCAAGACGCGGGCGTGTTTGACACGCGTGACAAGTCTATGGAAAGGAAACTCACAACCACCCAGCACCCTGCCGGCGTCCATAGCGGATTGACCGCGACGCCTTCATTGCCGGAGGTCAGCTCCGACCCGAGCAATTCAAACGGTGCTGCATTGTGGCAGCTCGCCGCCAAACGATCGAGAATGCCGAGCCGGGTCAACTGTCGCCGCTGAGTTTCGAGATCATCGCCGCCGTTCGGCCAAGACGCTACGTGATAAAAGCTTTGGCCCCCGCCCGGCGCAAAAAGCAGCTTAATTGCCTGTGCTCCCCCCGCGTGCAGTTTAACAGCAGCGTTGATTTGCCTTACGTCCCTGAGTTCTGCGTTATCAAGGCCGGGCCGAAGCGATTTGCTGATGAACTGCCCCTGCTCGTGCAGCTGTCGCAGTAATTGGAGTTCGTTTTGCCGGTTGGGAGTTGGTTGGCGGGCGGCGGTGCCCAGCTGGACGTAGCCCCCAATTGTCACAAGGCTCAGCACGACCAACCCAATCGCGACAACGGTTCCGCGACGGCCCAATCCGCGCTGCATAAAGCCGGGCCGAAGACTTGGAATAGATGAACCTGGGTTGAGTTGCGGTTCCGGCACCTGCTCCTGCGAAACAGGTAGCTCGTCGCTCACGGGCGGTGGACAATCCTCTGGTAGGCCGATCATAGCGGCCGGCGCGCCGAGCTTGACCGTGTTTCGTTTAGGTTCGTCCGACAGTCGCTTCTTGACGTCCTCGAGCACTTCAGCGAGCGGCCGTCCCGAGCAGAATAGCTCGTTGCAAATCGAAATGATGTACTCTTGGTCCTCAACCAGTGACGGCTTCTTCAACCCTACGCAGTCGGCAACAGTGTTATCTCGCGATAGGTCGGCATTCATCTCAGTGCCTTTTCCGGGACACACTCCCCGCCGCACGAAATTAACCCGATAACGTTAAGTTAACAAATCCCCCAAACGTACCAATTTTCCATAAAATGCAATATTCTTGGGACGACTTCGAGCCGAGAGACGGCCCGGTCGTGACCAAGCTGATCTAGTCAGCGGGCTTCCTCGGCATTTGCAGCCGAAATCGAGAAGGCAACGACGCGCGTCGGTGACTTTCGCGACTTGCGGTATTCACAGGCCCGACCGTCTTGGCTCGCTGCTCCGTAGAGTCACCGCGAAAGCGCGTCAGCCGTCCAATTGGAATTGGCGGGAAAAGATTTCGCAGTGGAGCTTTAAGTTGAAAAGCTCGCGAGCTGTACCGCTTTTCGACGGTACCGCTTTGCCTGTCCACGCAAATCGAACAAACCTCTTACAAAACTCATTCAATTTTATATAAACTCGTTATTGTTCCTTCAGTTTCGCGCGAGAGGGGGAGATCGCATGATGGCCGAACCTCCGCAGTTGAAGGCAACCCCGACAATACTGGAGCCGTTGACAGCCACTGAAAAGCGGGAGCAGGCGATTGAATGCTTGTCTCAGCTATGCTCGTCGGGCCGGTCGTTGTCGGAAGTCCTGGACCAAGCGAAACAGCTCGTAGCCATCAATGCTGGGCTTACCCACGAGCTAACCGCCATCGGTGAAGCGGAGCCGGTGCCCGCGACTATTATGGATCAGCCGCCCGAACCGTATGTGGATTCCGAGCACAACCCGGACATCACTGACAGGCTGCTAATCGAAAAAAGTCGAGCCTTTCGACTGCCCCAGCCGACCGCGCGAACTCTCGTTTGGCTCGTTCCTGTAATTGGCTTAGGTGTGCTATCCGCCGCGGCAGCAACAGCTGTTTTCGAAAATAGAGATGTAATCTCAGTTGGGCCGACGCTCACGGCAAATCCGGTTGCACAACTTTCCGAAAAACTGCCAATCCCATCTCCCGCAGTGTCGGCTCTGCCGGGTACGATCCCAGAAACGAACAATGCCGCCCTGAGCGCAGAAGAAGTGGCCGTGCTCCTTGCCCGCGGCGATGCGCTCGTGAGCAGGGCCGATGTAACGGCTGGGCGTTTATTTTACGAGCGCGCCGTCGCTGCTGGAAATGCAGAGGCCGCCATCCGTCTGGGCGCAAGCTACGACACTTCCTTTCTGGCGCAGGCCCGCATCAGGGGAGTGCGCGCCGACCCCGTGCTCGCGGCTTATTGGTACGAACGTGCTCGTGAACTCAGAGCCGTCGAAGCAGCGGAGCCTTTGCTGAAGAACCCAAAAAACCAATGAACTCGGCAAGTCCGGCTGTTAGGTTATACAATGCGGCGTTCGGGATGCCGATTTCGTCATGACGGGGTAGCGCCGCTAGCAGCAATTGGGAGCAGCGCCTGGAACTAGTCGTCTGAACCTAAAGTTCGCTGCAAAAATATAAGTCGTTGAAAGAGAGCCGGGCGAGCTGTGGCGCTCGCGCGGCTTAGACTCGAGGTAATGCGCTCTCGCGCTGGAGAGGGAGAGGCCGGAGCGAAACAAAGCGCACTCGCCCTGGCTCCCGCAATACGAGCGAGACTGCGCGGGCGACTTAGGCCAAGGTTAGCCGCGACCGGAAGTTGCAGATTCGCCTTCAGAAAACTGCATGCTTCGGTTGATTGAGAACTGGCCAAGGAGGCTGGCATCGCGAGGACCTGATTGAGCGGGCGCTGCGGCATTTTCGGCTTTCCTCGGTTCCGTTGAAGCTTGCGCCGGCTGGAGAAAGCCGCGCACAGGCGGGTCGTTGAAATTTGGCTCAGCCGATCTATGATGGATGCGCTAAAAATCGCGCCTGCGATGGCAGCGCAGGCTTGAACAAGGAGGGTTCCGATGCGGTTCATGTGCTATCTCAACTGGACTGAGCAAGGCGCGCGGGCGATGAAAGATGCGCCGAAACGCTATGAAGCGAGCAGGGCGATTGTCGAGAAACTGGGCGGGCGGATCGTGAGTGCGTATGTGACGACCGGCCAATATGATGTCGCTCTCACGATCGATATGCCGAATGGCGACGCGATGACTCAGTTTGTCGTGTCGTTGTCCTCACAGGGCAACGCGCGCACAACGACCGTCCGGGCATGGACGCCGGAGGAATTCGGAAAACTCGCTGCCGAGGCACCTTAAACCTCGGCACAGCATTGTGCGTATCGTGCTCGCCGAAACTCCTCCGGCAACAGGGCGAGCTCGCGATCCATACCTGGGGCCGTCACGGTCGACAAGACTGGCCTATTTGCATAGTAATGCGACGATTCCAGATTCGTGTACCACGCCGCCAATTCACGAAATCCTTCGCGTGACTGGGGCGTGGCGCCGAGCTCGCTACGTGAGTGGTCCACCCTGAGCTTATAATTTTTGGCTCGAAGGAGGACCCGCAATACCGAGAAAGAGCTACAAGCCGGAGAGATTGTCGCCAAGTTGCGGCAGGTTGATGTGCTGACGTCTCAGGGCAAGAACGTGGCCGAGGCGATCCGTTCAATTGGTGTCAGCGAGGTGACGTATTACCGCTGGCGTCAGGAGTTCGGCGGGTTGAAGAGGGACCAGGTGAAGCGGCTGAGGGACCTGGAAACGGAGAACACCCGGCTGCGTCGTGCGGTGTCGGATCTGACACTCGACAAGCTGATATTGCAGGAGGCATCCCGGGGAAACTACTGAGCCCCGCGCGCCGCCGCGCCTG
>WNGI01001047.1_pt1 | contig 32394 bp, 33 predicted proteins | sample 5400621 | NCBI WGS metagenome assembly WNGI01 (sample SAMN13153374, study PRJNA577476) | soil metagenome | isolation source: 20 cm soil or saprolite under Garry oak tree replicate 1 | place: USA:California | collected 2016-06-15
CCGCACGTGGGCGACGTGCGCCAGCAGGGCTTCATGGTGGGGATCGAGCTCGTGCGCGAGCGCGCGAGCCGCGCGCCCTACCCCGCCGCGGCGCGCATCGGCCAGCGCGTCGTCGGTGCGGCGCGGGCGCGTGGCGTGATCCTCCGGCCCCTCGGCAACACGATCGTCCTGATGCCGCCCCTCGCGATTGCCGCCGCGGAGCTCGACCAGCTGGTCGACGTGGCGCGCGAGGCGATCGCCGAGGCGACGGCGGCGTGAGCCGTCTCTTCATCACCGGCACCGACACCGGCGTCGGGAAGACTTTCGTCGCGTGCGCGCTCGCCCGCGCGCTGCGGGCGCGGGGACTCCGCGTCGCCGTGATGAAGCCCGTCGAGACGGGTGTCGCGGGCGAGCCGGAGGACGCACTCCGGCTCCGCGCCGCCGCCGAGGACCCGGCGCCGCTCGACGACATCTGCCCGTACCGCCTGCGCGCGCCGCTGGCGCCGGCCGTCGCGGCACGCCTCGAGGGACGGGCGATCGACGTCGACCGCCTCTCGCAAGACATCCTCCGACGTGCGGCCACGGCCGACGTCCTGCTCGTCGAGGGTGCGGGCGGCATTCTCGTGCCCATCCGGGACACGACGACGTATGCGGACCTGGCCGCGCAGGTCGGGCTCCCCGTGCTCATCGTCGGCGCGAACCGGCTCGGCACGATCAACCACTGCGCGCTGACGGCGCGGGCCGCGGTCGCGGCAGGCCTCACCGTACGCGGCTTCGTGCTCTCCGAGCCGGCGGCGCAGCGCGACGAGTCGGCGGCGACGAACGCCGAGACGATCGCGGCGCTCACCGGACTCCGCTGCCTCGGCGTCCTCGGCCACGACGAGTCGGGCGCCCCTCCCGCGCTCGTCGACGCCGCGCTCGGCTGACTCAGCGGCGCGGCAGGGCCGCGGCCACCGCCGCCTGGTGAACCAGCTTCAGGGCGACGCCGCGCTCGCCGGCCACCCGCCGGCAGTCGTCGATCTCGGGCGCGACGTTGACGGTCCCGTCAGGGGCGTAGGCGACCTTCACCCGCACCGTGCCGTATGGCGTCTCGACGCTTCGCTCTTCGCGCGGCAGGACCATGCGGCTCCACGTCGTGTAGCGGAGGCCGATGGTCGACGTCTCCGCGAACAGGATGGCCGCCAGCCGATCCCGATCGGGCGGCGCGGCCAGCACGCGCACCATCGTCGCCGGCCGGCTCTTCTTCATGACCACCGGAACGAGGAAGGCGTCGCGCGCCCCGGCGGCGAGCAGCCGCTCGAGCACGTGCTCGAAGATGTGCGGCGCGAGGTCGTCGATCGTCGCCTCGAGCACCACCACCTCGTCGTGGCCCGCGGGGACGTGGGGCTCGCCGAGCAGGATGCGCAGCAGGTTCGGACGATCCGGCAGGACGCGATCGCCGGCGCCGTACCCGACGGCGTCGATCCGCATCTCCGGTGCCGGCCGCTGCTCGGCCAGTGCCGCCACGATGGCGGCGCCCGTCGGGGTCACGAGCTCCGCCGTGCCATCCTCGACGCGCACCGGCCGGCCACGCAGCAGCTCGACGACGGCCGGCGCCGGCACGGGGAGCGGTCCGTGCATCGCGTCGACGCGGCCCTGCCCCAGCGGCAACGTTCCCGCGAAGACCGCGTCGATACCCAGGTGCGAGAAGCCGAGCGCCGTCCCGACGACGTCGACGATCGCATCGAGCGCACCCACCTCGTGGAACTCGACGGCGTCCGGCTCGACGCCGTGCACCCGCCCCTCGGCCTCCGCGAGCCGGCGGAAGATGCGGAGCGCGGTGTCCTTGACGGGCGCCGGGAGCAGACTCGCGCCGAGCAGCGTGCGGATGTCCGCGTACGGACGGTGCGCGTGCCCGTGGCGCGGCGCGCGGATGCGGACGTGGAACTTCGTCGCCGCGATGCCGGAGCGCGCGATCGGTTCGGTCGCGACCTCGACGTCGCGCAGCCCGAGCGTCTCGATCGCGTCGCGGATGCGCGCGAGCGGGAGACCGAGATGGAGCAGCGCGCCGACGGTCATGTCGCCGCTGATGCCGGAGAACGGATCGAGCACGGCGATCCTCACGTCGCCACCCCGAAATTCCGATTGCGCGCCGGACGGGGCGGTGCTAGGGGTTGCGTTTGCGCAGAGCTCGCCATGCGGCGGCGCGAACTTAACACGTTCCGAAAACTCCTACACGAGCGACGTCACGAGTTGCTCGCAGAGGCGCTGAGGACGGTCGACGGCATGGGCGAGACCGACGAGCAGTTCCCGGATCCGACCGACCGGGCTTCGCTCGAGGACAACCGCAACCTGATGCTCCGCATCCGCGACCGCGAGCGGAAGCTCATCTCCAAGATCGACGAGGCGCTCGGCCGCATCGACGACGGGTCCTACGGGAAGTGCGAGGAGTGCGGCTCCGACATCGGCATCGCGCGGCTCAAGGCGCGGCCGGTCACGACGCTCTGCATCGACTGCAAGTCGCTCCAGGAAGCGCAGGAACGGAGACTCCGCACCACGTGAGACCGCGGAAGGCGGTCATCCCGGCCGCGGGGCTCGGCACGCGCTTCCTGCCCGCCACCAAGGCCATTCCGAAGGAGATGCTGCCGATCGTCGACGTCCCGACGATCCAGTACGTGGTGCAGGAGGCCGTCGACTCCGGGCTCACGGAGATCGTCCTCGTCACGGGCCGCGGCAAGAGCGCGATCGAGGATCACTTCGACCTGGCACCCGAGCTCGAGCACTTCCTCGAGGAGAAGGGCAAGCGCGATCTCCTCGAGCAGGTTCGGGACATCGCCCGCATGGTCCAGGTCATCTCGGTGCGGCAGCAGGAGCCGCGCGGCCTCGGACACGCGGTGCTCGCCGCCCGTCACGCCGTCGGCAACGAGCCGTTCGCCGTCCTCCTCGGCGACGACATCATCGACGCCCCGGTGCCCTGCATCCGCCAGCTGCTCGACGTGTACGCGGCGCACGGCGCGGTGATCGCGCTGCGTGCCGTCGCTCCCGACCAGACGCCCCTCTACGGGGTGATCGCCGGCCAGCGGGTGGGCGAGCGCCTGCACCGGATCGAGTCGCTGGTCGAGAAGCCGCCCGCCGGCACGGCGCCGACGAACCTCGCGGTCGTGCCCGGCCGCTACGTCCTGCCGCCGGAGATCTTCGACATCCTCGCGCGCACGCCGCCAGGCAAGGGTGGCGAGATCCAGCTGACCGACGGCCTGCAGATCCTGGCGCGCGAGCACGGCCTGCACGGCTACGAGGTCGAGGGCCAGCGCTACGACGCGGGCGAGAAGGTGGGGTTCATCGAAGCGACGGTCGCGTTCGCGTTGAAGCGAGCCGACCTCGGGCCGCGCCTCCGGCCCCTCTTGCGGAAGCTGCTGGACTCCTGAGCCGGCTCAGTCAAGGAGAATTCCGCCCTCGAGGGGTTGCAACGTCCCGGAAGCGACGGGTCGGAAACTAGCTCGCCTTCCGCCACTTGATCGAGCAGCCGATCGAGTGGTGCTGCTCGGGCGCCGGCCTCCGACCGGCGAGCAGCGCGTCGAGCGCTGCGACGAGCTCGCGCTGCGTGACCTTCTCCGGTCGCTGCCAGTTGTCGTCGATCCGACCGTGGTAGGCGAGCCTGCGCTCGCGGTCGAAGACGTAGATGTCCGGAGTGCACACGGCACCGAACACACGCGCGACGTCCTGCGATTCGTCGATCAGATACGGGAAGCCGTATCCCTTCTCGCGCCAGCGCCGGAGAAGATTTTCCGGCCGGTCGTCCGGATAGTCGGTCGGGTCGTTGGCGCAGATGCCGACGAGCTGCACGCCGCGCGGCGCGTACTCGCGCTGGAGCGCGAGGATCCGGTCCTCGACCGCCTGCACGTACGGGCAGTGATTGCAGATGAACATCACGACGAGGGCCGGCTTGTCCCGGAAGTCGTCGCGCGTGTGGACCTTGCCGTCGACCGAGGGGAGCCGGAAGTCCGGGCACGGAGCGCCGAGTGCAATGTCGCGACTCTCGGTGAGCGCCATGCGACGTCAGCTATCGCCGGCGGCGCGGCGAGGCAAGACCGTCAGCCGCCGCGGAGCACACGGAGGAACGCCTCGCCGTAGCGCGCGAGCTTCGCGGGACCGACACCCGGCACGGCAAGGAACCCGGCGTCGTCGATCGGGCGCACGGCCGCGAGGCGGGCGAGGACGGCGTCGCTGAACACGATGTAGGCGGGCACGCCCTCGGCGTCGGCGAGGGCGCGGCGAAGGGCGCGCAGCCGCTCGAAGAGCTCGCCGTCGTGCGTCGGCGTGCCATGGTCCGCGCGTGCGGGCTGGATCAGGTCCGTGAAGCTCGTGCCGCGGCAGGAGTCGCACGCCGTCCCGCACGCCGGAATCGTCTCGTCGAAGTGGGCGACGAGGCGTTGATGCCGGCAGCCGGGCGCCTCGGCGAGCTCGTAGACCGCGGTGCTCTTGCGGCCCGCCTCGCGCCGCAGCTCGCCGTCCTCGATGCCCTCCTGCACGCGCCTGTGCGCGAGCACGTCGGCCCAGGAGTAGAGGAGGATGCAATCGCTCGGGAGGCCGTCGCGGCCCGCGCGGCCGATCTCCTGGTAGTACCCCTCGATCGAGCGCGGCATCTCGCGATGGATGACGTAGCGGACGTTCGACTTGTCGATGCCCATCCCGAAGGCGATCGTCGCCACCACGATGTCGACCTCGTCGCGCGCGAAGGCGTCCTGGTGCCGCGCTCGCACGCCGTCCTCGAGCCCGGCGTGGTACGGCACGGCGCGCACGCCGGCGGCGCGGAGGAACTCGGCCAGGGATTCGACGTTCTTCCGCGTCAGCATGTAGATGATGCCGCTCTCGCCGCGCCGGCGCCGCGCGTAGGTCAGCAGGTCCTTCCGCGAGCCGCGGCCGTCACCCTTCTTGTGCGCCGTGATGACGAGGTTCGACCGGAAGAACGACCCCTTGAAGCCGTCGGGCTTCACCATGCCGAGCTGGCGGATGATGTCGCCGGCGACCCGCCGGGTGGCGGTGGCGGTGAGCGCCAGGATCGGCACGCCGCCGAGCTCCTGCTTGAGCCCGCGGAGCCGTCGATACGCGGGGCGGAAATCGTGGCCCCACTCCGAGATGCAGTGCGCCTCGTCGACGACGACGAGCGACACACGCACGCCGCCGAGGAAGCTCCGGAGCCCGCCCTCGAGGCCTTCCGGCGCGACGTACACGAGCTCGTACTCGCCCGCCGCGAGTCGCCGCACGCGGTCGCGCCGCGTCTCCCAGTCGAGCGACGAGTTGATGACCGTGGCACGAAAGCCGTTCCGTTCGAGCGCATCCACCTGGTCCTTCATGAGCGAGATGAGCGGGCTCACGACGAGGACGGTGCCGGCAAGGAGACGCGCGGGAATCTGGAAGGTGAGCGACTTCCCGGCGCCCGTGGGCATGAGGCCGATGCAGTCCCGGCCGGTCAGGACCGCATTGATGATCTTCTCCTGCCCCGGACGGAACTCCTCGAAGCCGAAGACACCCGTGAGGACGTCTCGAGGAGCGGCAGGCGAGCCGAGCGAGAGCTGTTCGATGCACCTCTATAGCGAGACGAACGAGGCAATCCAAATCCTGGCACGCGCGCTGCTGTCGCGTTCCACATGCGTGTCATCCTTTTTGTCATGATGCTGGTCGCGACGGGCCGTTCGGCCGCCGACGACCGGCCCCGCTTGCGCGGCCTTGAAACGCCGCGCGCAACGGATCTGTTGCACGCGAAGAAGCTCGCCGAACGCGTCGAGAAGCGGCTGTCGACGCCGCGGGCGCGCGGGCCCGGCTGGCGTCATGGCGGGACCGGGTGGAAGTCGGCGTCCGAGGAGCCGCCTGCGCCGCCGGCGCCGGTCACCATCCACATCGGACAGTCCCGGCGTCGGCGGACGCAAGGGGCGATGACTCCGTGAGCGAGCGTCTCAGGGCATCACCGCGACGAGCAGCGCCGGCTGTCCGGCGCCCGCACCGCGCGAATCGTAATGGGCGCTGTCGTTGGTCGGGTTCTCGAGCGCGAAGCAGTAGAGGCCGTGGCCGGTGACGGCCGAGGTCACATCCAAGTCGACCAGCTGTCCATGCGCGACCGCCCCTGCACTGGCCAGGATCGGCCCGTCGATCGCCGGCTCATTGCTCCACGTGACGGTCCGCTCGTCCCACGCGCAGTTGATGATGCGCAATAGATTGCGCGCCATCTATGTGCTTCACCACACACAGCTGGGTCAATTGGCGCATTCGAGCGTGCCTGCGAGGGAAAATCCGCGCCCGGCAGTTCGGGATCGGGATTTCCCGCTGCGACGAAAGGGCAGTCCCCCGCGGCCGCGCGATGCAGCGGTTGACGGGGACGAAACGGCTGGATATAGGCGAAGCCCTGCCTGGCTTATCCGTCGCGGCACCGAAGGGCGCGTCTCGTGGGGCCGTAGCTCAGTTGGGAGAGCGCTACACTCGCACTGTAGAGGTCGGGGGTTCGACTCCCCTCGGCTCCACTTGCGGTTTCCTTCACTGCCCCTCGACTCGGGCCGAATTGCGGCCCGGCTCCGCTTCTTCAGGGCGCCGGAACCTCATGCTCCTGGACGAGCAGCGGCCAGTGTCGACCGCGCGCGGGAGCCGACGCCCGGAAGTGCCGGAAGTCCCAGGTCAGGATGAGCGCCTTTCGGGCCTCAGCCATCGCCATCGCCATGGCGTCTCCCAGGTCGAGCCCCGCTGTTTCGTACCGCTCGAGGAGCTGGAGAGCTCGACGATGCTCCGCGTCCGTTGGGCGGTCGAGAACGTGCGTGCCGTCAAGTAGAGCGTGCCCGAAGACCAGGGCACCGCGCGCGTGGCCTCGGGCACGCAAGACGAGGTGGACTTCGACGTAGACCGGCCAGGGCACGATGACGCGCCGGCCGAGCGCCGAAAGGAGGTGTACGGCAAAGTCGTGCCGGCGGCCCTCGCGGCGATTGCACGCGGACACGAGCGGCCCGGTGTCGCAGACGATCAGCCGGCGATTCGAGACAGCACCTCGTCGACACGGAGCGAAAGGTCAGGGTCGTCCTCGATTGCACCAGCATACGGAAGCTCCGCCGGGACGTGCTCGACCAACTCCGCGACGAGCGCCGAGAAAGATGTGCGCCTCCGCTTCGCCTCGCGGTCGAGCCGCTTGGCCAGGGACGCGGGCATCGAAATGGTGCGCCGGACAGCTCTCATGGGCTGAGTATGAAGGCCGGAGTATGAGCGAGTCAACCCTGGGGCTCTTCTGGGGCTGTTCTCCCGTTCCGCGACTTTCCGCCACTTTCCACTCCAGAGGGTGGCAATGGTCACTTCTCCGGGCAGCTGGTGGCAGTCCCGGACGTTCGCACCGCCGGCCATGGAATCGCACTCTAGAGGTCGGGGCTTCGACTCCCCTCGGCTCCACTTTCACGCGACCGGCACCCCGATCGCGCGCAGCACTGCCTTCTCGATCTCTACCATCCGACCCGGCGCGAGGGTGTCGCCCAACGGTCGCGGGATGAGACGATCGCGGCGCAGCGTCGTGATCTGCTCACACTTTGCCATGGAGGGGCGGCGCAATCCGCCCTCGCGAGCTCGCAATCTCACGTGGGTCGGGGCCTCACGGAGCACGCTCGATAGCGGAACCACTATCACGTCGTTGGCCAGCCGATTGCGGACGTCGGGAGAAACGACAAGCGCCGGGCGGCGCTTGGCGCCCGGCTCGTCGGGAATCTGAACCCAGTACAGCTGACCGCGCCTGGGGTGCGGCGCTGGCGCACTCACTCGTCCCACCCGCGTCGCACCATCTCATCACCAAGGGACGCCCAGTCCTCGTCCGCGCGCTGCTCTGCTGCACTCAGCGAGCGATAGTAGCGTTCGATCGCCTGATCCAGCTCCGCCCGCCCCCGCCGCCGTACCCAGGCCGCCAGAGCATGCTCGAAGATCTGACTCCTGGTCATCCGACCAGCGAGGCGATCGGCTTCGCGCAGCAGGCTCCGATCCACGCTGACCGACACCTTCGCCTTGGAGGCCACGGTATGACCGTTTATCCGACGAATTATCGGATGCCAACCAGTCTTCCGCAACGCCAGGAGACAGGACGACGGTGAGGGCGGTCCACGCGACGGCGGCTCGGCGCATCGCGCGACGATAGCAGACTCCGGCCGCCGCGCAGCCGGCGGGGCCGTCACGTGCCGGACGCCAAGCGTGCGGGCAGGGCTTCGCGGCAGAGCTGCATGAACGTCCGCGTCGTGCGCGACCGCTGGTGGCCGTCGACGTGGACGAGCCCCCACGTCCGCGCCATGCGGCCGCTCGCGAATCCGATCGCGACGAGCGCGCCCGTCGCCAGCTCGCGCAGCGCCGACCAGCGCGGCACCACGCCCACGCCGACGCCGGCGCGCACGAGGTCTTTCAGCGCTTCGAGGTGGTCGATCTCGACCGCGACGCGCGGGAAGACGCCCTCGTCGAGGAGAAAGGCGAGCGTCCGCACGGTGATCGGGCTCTCGCGGTCGTAGAGGATGAGCGGCTGATGCTCGAAGTCGCGCGCCGTCACGCAGCGGCGGTCGATCCACGGATGCCCCGGCGGCACGATCGTGATGAGCTCGTCCGTGCCGACGTCCGCGATGCGGAGGCGATCGCCCTCGACCGGCAGCGGCAGGAAGGCGACGTCGACGTCCCCGGCGTGGAGACGCGCGAGCGACACCGGCGGATGTCCGCTGATGACGCGTACGTCGACTTTCGGCAGGCGGCGCTTCAGCTCCGCGAGCACCGGAGGGAGGAGATAGTTCGACGCCGGCTCGGGCGTCCCGATGCGGACGACGCCGGCCTTGCCGTTGCCGTGCTCGCCGAGCACGCGCTGCACCTCCTCGATCTTGCCGAGCACTTGCCGTGCGCACTGCAACAGGACCTCGCCGGCCGGCGTCGGCCGTGTGCTGCGCCCGGTGCGGACGAGGAGTGGGACGCCGAGCCGCTCTTCGAGCGCGCGTACCTGCTGGCTGATCGCAGGCTGGCTGAGACTCAAGTGCTCGCCCGCAGCGGTGAAGCTGCCGACCTCGACGATGGTCTTGAAGATGCGGAGCTGCTTCGTCTCGAGCACGGCTGGAGCCTTAGCTCAGCAAACGCGATGCCGCTTCCGGGTCGCACATCAGCGCGCGTGATGCCCGCGATTCATGCATCGCATCGCGTGCCGGAGAAGCGTGCCTGCCGAGCCGGCAGCACGTTGCTCGTGCTTTCATCATCCGGTGGTATCGCGCGCGTGCGTGCGCACGGTCGCGCGACGCGCGCCTCCGCGGCGTCGCGGCGCGTCGCCGCGGCACCGCGCTTGCACTCTCCCGGTCCCTCGTGAACGCGGCAAACGCGACCATAAGCACGCATGATGGCGGGGCAAACCGGCGATGACGGCGTTCGCGGCGAGAGCGCTCGACACGATGGGCGTCGCGGCGGCGCGCAACGACGCGCGCACCGTCGTCGTCGTCGGCAACGGGATGGTCGGACATCGCTTCTGCGAGCGGCTCGCGACGCACGATCGCGACCGGCGTCTCCGCATCGTGTGCTTCGGCGAGGAGCGCCGCGCGGCGTACGACCGCGTGCATCTCACCGCGTACATGAGCGGCAAGAACGCGGACGCGCTCGTCCTCGCTGACGCCGCCTGGTACGCGTCGTGCGGCATCACGCTCCATCTCGGCGAGCGCGTGATCGAGATCGACCGCACGGCGCGCACGGTCGTCTCGAGCGCGGGCCGCCGCGTCGCCTACGACGCGCTCGTGCTCGCAACCGGCTCGGCGCCGTTCGTGCCGGCGATCCCCGGCGTGGAGACGCCCGGCGTGTTCGTCTACCGGACGATCGAGGACTTGGACGCGATCCGCGCCTGGAGCGCGCGGGCGCGCCGCGCGGCCGTCATCGGCGGCGGGCTCCTCGGCCTCGAAGCGGCGAAGGCCGTCCACGATCTCGGCCTCGAGGTACATGTCGTCGAGTTCGCCCCGCGGCTCATGCCGCGCCAGGTCGACGCCGCCGGCGGCGAAGTGCTGCGGCGGAAGATCGCGGCGCTCGGCGTGCACGTCCACACCGGGATGCAGACGCAGGCGATCCTCGGCACCGATGCGGTCACCGGCCTCCGCTTCGCCGCCGGCGACGACCTCGTCGTCGACATGGTCGTCGTCTCGGCCGGCATCCGGCCGCGCGACGAGCTGGCGCGCACGGCCGGCCTCGAGGTTGGCCCGCGCGGCGGGATCGTGGTCGATGCGCAGCTCCGCACGAGCGACCCCGACGTCTTCTGCATCGGCGAGAGCGCGCTCGCCGGCGGCATGATCTACGGCCTCGTCGGCCCGGGCTACGAGATGGCCGAGGTCGCCGCGCGCCGGCTCTGCGGCGACGAGGACGCGTCGTTCGCGGGCGCCGATCTCTCGACCAAGCTGAAGCTCATGGGCGTCGACGTCGCGAGCTTCGGCGACGCCTTCGCCGACGAAGCCGCCGGCGGCGCCCGTCCCGTCGTCTTCGAGGACCGCGTGCGCGGCGTCTACCAGAAGCTCGTCGTGAGCGAGGACGGCCGGCGGCTCGTCGGCGGTATCCTCGTCGGTGACGCCGAGCCGTATCCGGCGCTCGTCCGCGCGCTGCGCGACGGGCACGAGGTGCCGGCCCGTCCGCACGAGCTGCTCTTCGGCGCGGGCGGCGGCGCGGAGTCGGCCACGGCGCTCTCCGACGACACGCAAATCTGCTCCTGCAACAACGTGAGCAAGGGCGACATCCGGCGCGCCATCGACGCCGGGAAGCTGTCGACCGTCGGCGGCGTCAAGGCGTGCACCAAGGCGGGCACGGGCTGCGGCGGCTGCGTCCCGCTGGTGGCGGAGCTGCTCGAGGCCGAGCTCGCCGCCGCCGGCCGCGAGGTGAACCGCAACCTGTGCGAGCACTTCGCCTTCACGCGCCAGGAGCTGTTCGAGATCGTGAAGCTCGGGCGCGTGCAGAGCTTCGACGCGCTCCTCGCGAGCCACGGCACCGGCAGCGGCTGCGAGGTGTGCCGACCGGCGGTGGCATCGATCCTGGCGAGCACGTGGAACGACTTCGTCCTGAACCATGCGACCATCCAGGACACCAACGACCGCTTCCTCGCCAACATCCAGCGCGGCGGTACCTACTCGGTCGTGCCCCGCATCCCGGGCGGCGAGATCACGCCCGAGAAGCTGATCGTCCTCGGCGAAGTGGCGAAGCGCTTCGACCTCTACTGCAAGATCACGGGTGGGCAGCGGATCGACCTGCTCGGCGCGCGCGCCGAGCAGTTGCCCGACATCTGGGAGGCGCTCGTCGACGCCGGCTTCGAGAGCGGCCACGCCTACGGCAAGGCGATGCGGACGGTGAAGAGCTGCGTCGGCTCGACCTGGTGCCGCTACGGCGTGCAGGACTCGACCGCGCTCGCCATCCGGCTCGAGGAGCGCTACCGCGGCATCCGCGCGCCGCACAAGCTCAAGTCGGCGGTGTCGGGCTGCATCCGCGAGTGCGCCGAGGCGCAGAGCAAGGACTTCGGGGTCATCGCGACCGAGAAGGGCTGGAACGTCTACGTGTGCGGCAACGGTGGCGCGCAGCCGCGCCACGCCGATCTGCTCGCCGCCGACGTCGACGAGGAAACGGCCGTCAAGCTCGTCGACCGCTTCCTCATGTACTATATCCATACCGGGAAGCCGCTCGAGCGGACGGCGCGCTGGCTCGAGCGACTGGACGGCGGCATCGCGTATCTCCGCCGCGTCGTGGTCGACGACGCGCTCGGCATCTGCGCCGAGCTCGAGCGCGACATGGCGTCGCTGGTCGCGTCGTACGCCTGCGAGTGGACGGCCGTGGTGCGGGATCCGGAGCGGCGGAAGGCCTTCCGCGCGCAGGTGACCGGTGGCGCCGCGGCGGCGCCCCTTGGCTTCGTTCGCGAGCGCGGCCAGAAGCGTCCCGCCGACTGGCCCGCGCCGACGCCGATGGCGCCGCTGCCCGCCGCCGCGGACGGCGCGCGCTGGGTGCGGCTCGCCACGATCGCCGACGTTCCGCACGACGGTGGCATCACCGTCGCGCACGAGGGCGCGCCGATCGCGCTCTTCCACTTCGCGAGCCGCGGCGCCTGGTACGCGACCCAGGCCGTCTGCCCGCACCGCAAGGACGCCGTCCTCGGCCGCGGGCTCCTCGGTACGCAGGGCGACACCCCGAAGCTCGCCTGCCCAATGCACAAACGGACCTTCTCGCTCGAGACGGGGGAGGGGTTGAGCGACCCCCAGTACTGCGTGCGGACGTACCCGGTCGAGGTCCACGGCGCCGACGTGTGGGTCAAGCTGCCGCCGGCCGAGACGCTCGCGCCGGCGCGCACGTGGCGGTCGTGCGAGGAGGCGGCATCCGTCTCGGCCTGACGGAACGGCTCGCGCTCCGCGACGCGGCGAGCGTGACCGCGCTCCTCGCCGTCGCCGTGTGGGCAGGGTCGGGACGCTTCGCGTTCTTCGATCCGGCGCTCGCGGGCTACCTGGGCGCGACGCTCGTCGCCGCCTTCGGCACGACGTATCGCCTGAGCGCCTTCTGGCGCCGTCCCGCGTCGGCGGTCTACGCGCGCGCGCTCGCCCACGGTCTGCGCGCGCCGCGCCAGGCATGGACGGCGGTTCGCGCCGCCGGCCGCGATCTCGCCGCGCAACGCTTCATCGCGCGCCGCTCCCGCGCGCGCTGGGCGGCGCACCTCCTGCTCTCGCTCGGGACGATGGCGAGCGTCGCCATCACCGTGCCGCTCGTCTGCGGCTGGATGCACTTCGTCGCCGACGGCGGCGCCATCTATCGCGTGATCGTGTTCGGCCTGCCGCTCGGCCGCTTCGCGATCGCGGGACCGCTCGGCTGGGTCGTGTTCCACGCGCTCGCGCTCGCCGCCGTGGCCGTCGTCGCGGGCGCGGGATACTTCCTCGCGCTGCGGCTCCGCACGCGCGCGCTCCCCGGCGTGACGTCGTCGTTCCACGTGGGGCCGCTCGTGTTGCTCCTCGCCGTGGCGCTCTCCGGATTGGCGCTTCCGGCGACGCGCGGGTCGGCGACGCTCTTCCTGCTCGCGGCCCGGCTGCACGAGGCGCTCGTCGTGGTGCTGCTGGTTGGCCTCCCCTTCTCGAAGCTCGGGCACGTCCTCGTCCGTCCGCTCCACCTGGGCGCGCAGCTCGTGCGCGCGCCGGGGGCGCGGCGGACGACCTGCGCCGGCTGCGGCGCGGCGCTGGCGCCGGTCGCCCAGCAGGCCGCCGTCGAGCGGCTGCTCGCGGCGCGTGGCTTCCGCTTCGACGACCATCAGCGTCACTGTCCCGCCTGCCGCCGGCGACTCGTCGCGACGGCGCAGTCGGCGCTCCTCGGCGCGCACTTCCAGCCGCGCACCGCCGGCGCTCGGCCGGCGAGCCCGTCGCGAGACCAGGCGGCGTGATGGCGACGCTTCCCTGCACCGCCGAGTCCCTGATCGAGGCGTACGGGCCGCACCTGAATCACGAGCCGCCCGGCGGCTTCGCCGCCCGCACGGCGCCCGACCGCACCGTCAACACGCACTGCTGCTTCTGCGGCCAGCAGTGCGGCGTCACCCTCGCGGTGAAGGACGAGCGCGTGGTCGGCGTCGAGCCGTGGGAGGAATTCCCCTTCAACCAGGGGAAGCTCTGCCCGAAGGGCATCAAGCGCTACCTGCAGAACAACCACCCCGATCGCCTGACCCGTCCGCTCGTCCGCACCGGACGCGGCTTCGCCCCGATCCCGTGGGACGAGGCGCTCGACATCGTGGCCGAGCGCATCCGCCGCATCCAGTTGCATCACGGACGGGACAGCGTCGCCGTCCTGTCGGGCGCCTCGCTCACCAACGAAAAGGCGTATCTGATGGGCAAGTTCGCGCGGCTCGCCGTCGGGACGCGCCACATCGACTACAACGGGCGGCTCTGCATGGTGGCGGCGGGCGCCGCCAACCTGAAGGCGTTCGGCATCGATCGCGCCGCCAACCCGTGGGCCGACATCGTCGCGACCGACCTCGTGATGGTGCTCGGTTCGAACGTGTCCGAGTGCAGCCCGATCACGACCGACTACATCTGGCGCGCCCGCGACCGCGGCGCGCGGCTCATCGTCGTCGATCCGCGGCTCACGCCGATCGCGCGCACCGCCGACCTCTATCTGCCGGTCCGTCCCGGCCGCGACGCGGCGCTCATGAACGCGATCCTGCACGCCGTCGTTCGGCTGGGCGGAGTCGACGAGGACTTCATCGCGCAGCACACGACCGGCTTCGAAGCGGTGCGCGAGGCGATCGCCGATTGCGCGCCCGAGGCGGTCGAGCGTCTCGTTGGCATTCCGGCCGCGCGCATCGTCGAGGCGGCGGAGCTGTGGGTGCAGGCCCCGCGGACGATGCTGCTGCACGCCCGCGGCATCGAGCACCACACGCACGGCGTCGAGAACGTGCTCTCGTGCATCAACCTCGTGCTCGCGACCGGGAAGATCGGGAAGCCCGGCTGCGGCTACGCGACGATCACCGGGCAGGGCAACGGGCAGGGCGCGCGCGAGCACGGCCAGCGGTGCAATCAGCTCCCCGGCGGGCGCGACATCGAGAACCCGGCCCATCGCGCGCACGTCGCCGCGGCGTGGGGCGTCACCGAGTCGGACATTCCCGGCAAGGGCGCCACGGCGCCCGAGATCGTCGAGATGATCCACCGCCGCGAGGTGCGAGGACTCCTTTCGATCTGCTTCAACCCACTCGTCTCGCTGCCGGACGCGCGCTTCACGCAGGAAGCGCTCGAGCGCCTCGATTTCTTCGTCGCGATCGACTTCTTCCTGTCGGAGACGGCGCGCCACGCCGACCTCGTGCTCCCCGGCTCGCTGCACGAGGAGGACGACGGCACGGTGACGAGCGTCGAGGGCCGCGTCATCCGCATCCGGAAGGCCGTCGAGCCGCCGGGCGAGGCGCGGCGCGACTGGGAGATCGTCTGCGAGCTGGCGCGCCGGCTCGGCCAGGGTGAGCGCTTCGACTTCCATGCGCCGGCCGACATCTTCGACGAGCTGCGGCGGCTCTCGCGCGGCGGCGTCGCCGACTACGGCGGCATCACGTACGAGCGCCTCGATCGTGACATGGGCGTCTTCTGGCCGTGTCCAACCGAGGATCACCCCGGGACGCCGCGGCTCTTCGAAGGCGGCCGCTTTGGCCATCCCGACGGCCGCGCGCGCTTCCACGCGATCGAGTACCGGCCGCCCGCCGAGGACGTCGACGACGAGTATCCGATCATTCTCACCACCGGTCGCGTCGTGTCGCAGTTCCTCTCGGGCACGCAGACGCGCCGGATCGGTCCGCTCGTGGCGCAGCAGCCCGAGCCGAAGGTCGAGATGCATCCGCGGCTCGCGGCGCGCCTCGGCATCGCCGACGGCGAGCGCGTGCGCGTCGTGAGCCGGCGCGGCGCGATCGAGCTCGCGGCGCACGTCGCAGCGACCATCCGGCCGGACACAGTCTTCATCCCCTACCACTGGCCGGGCGCGCAGTCGGCGAACCGGCTCACCATCCGCGCCTACGATCCCATCGCGAAGATCCCCGAGTTCAAGGTTGCCGCGGTTCGCGTGGAGCGCGTGGCATGATCCAGGAGCTCTACATCGATCCGAACCGGTGCATCGGGTGCCGCGCCTGCGAGCAGGCGTGCAGCGAATGCCCCGGCCACGGCGGCATCCCGATGATCCATCTCGATTTTCTCGATCGCGCCGAGTCCGTGCAGACGGCCCCGACCGTCTGCATGCACTGCGAGGACCCGGCGTGCGCCAGCGTGTGCCCGGCGGACGCGATCAAGGTCGACGCCGAGGGCGTCGTTCTCTCTGCGATGGCCGAGCGCTGCATCGGCTGCGGCAACTGCGTGCTCGCCTGTCCGTTCGGCGTGCCGAAGCTCGATCCGCACCGGGATCTCATGATGAAGTGCGACCTCTGCTACGACCGGACCGCCGTCGGGCTCCGGCCGATGTGCGCGACCGTCTGCCCGTCCGGCGCGATCTTCTACGGCACGCGCGGCGAGGTTGAAGACATCCGGCGCGCGCAGCCGCTCGACCGCTTCGCGTTCGGTGCCCAGACGGTCCGGACGCGCAACCATCTGATGGTCCCGTCGCCGACCGACCTGCTCGAGGTCACGACCACGCTCGTCGCGCCGCGCTCGCGCGCCGAGCAGCTCCTGGAGGAGTGCCTGTGCTGACGCCGAACGATCCCTTCCCGATCGCCGCCGACGACGAGCGGATGCTCGACCGCCGGCGCTTCCTCTGCGCGGCCGGCGCGGCAGCCGTCGCAGTCCTCGCCGGCGAATGGACGGCCGCGCGTGCACCCGCCGAGCGCGCACCGGGCCACGTCGTCCTCGCGGACGCGCTCGCGGTCGGCGAGGCGCGCGGCGTCGTCGCGACGAACGGCGCCGACGCGCTCGCCGTTCGCGTCGACGCGGAGACGCTCGTCGCCTTCGAGCGCCGCTGTCCGCACCTCGGCTGCCCCGTCGTCTGGTCCGCCGTGCGCGGACGCTTCGAGTGCCCGTGCCATCGCGCCGTCTTCGAGGCGCGCACCGGTCGCGTGCTCAGCGGCCCGCCGACGCGCGGGCTCACACCCATCACCCTGGAGGTCGCATGATGGAGGTCGCATGACGCTCACGAATTTCCGCAAGGCCGGCCACTGGCCGACGCTACTCGCGGCGTTTCTCTACTTCGACGTCAGCTTCTGCGTCTGGTACCTGCTCGGCCCGCTCGCCAACTTCGTCGCCGAGGAGCTGCACCTCTCGGCAACGCAGACGGGCTTCCTCGTCGCGACGCCGCTCCTCGGCGGATCGGTGCTCCGGATGGTGATGGGCACGCTCACCGATCGCCTCGGACCGCGGCGCACGGGGCTCCTCGGAATCGCGCTCACCTTCGTGCCGCTGGCGCTCGGCTGGCTCTTCGCCGATTCGCTGCCCCGGCTCTTCCTGATGGCGCTGCTGCTCGGCGTGCCGGGGGCGAGCTTCGCCGTGGCGCTGCCGCTCGCCTCGCGCTGGTACCCGCCGCGCTACCAGGGCCTCGTCATGGGGATCGCAGGCGCGGGCAACTCGGGCACCGTCCTCGCGTCGCTCTTCCTGCCGCGGCTCGCGACGGCGTGGGGCTGGCACGCGGCGATCGGCGTGATGGCGCTCCCGATGGCGGCGATCGGCCTCGTCTATTTCTTCTGCGCCAAGGACAGCCCGAACCAGCCGCCGCCGCAGCCGCTCCGCGAGTATGCGCCCGTGCTGCGCGAGCCGGACACGCTCTGGTTCTGCTTCTTCTACAGCATCACGTTCGGCGGCTTCGTCGGCCTTGCGAGCTTCCTGGGCGTCTTCTTCCACGCCCAGTACGGGCTCGACAAGGTGGCGGCGGGGGACATGACGGCGATCTGCGTCTTCGCCGGCAGCTTCATGCGGCCGGTCGGCGGCGCGCTCGCCGATCGCTTCGGCGGGAGCCGCGTGCTGACGCTCCTCTACGGCGCGGTCGGCTGTCTCCTCCTCGGCATCGCGACGCTACCGCCGCTCTGGGCCGCGACGTCCCTCTTCACGGTCACGATGGCGCTCCTCGGCGCCGGCAACGGCTCGGTGTTCCAGCTGGTGCCGCTGCGCTTCCGCCGCCAGCTCGGCGTCGTCACCGGGCTCGTCGGCGCCGCCGGCGGCCTCGGCGGCTTCTTCCTGCCGTCGCTCTTGGGCCTGCTCCGCGATCGCACCGGCACGTACTCGAGCGGGCTCGTGCTGCTCGCGGTCGTGTGCGCGGCGGGCATGGCGTCGATCCTCTTCGTCGGACGCACGTGGCGGCTCGCCTGGGCCATCCATCGCGGCGCGCCGGTCGCAGAGGGCAGCCGGGGATGAGCCTCGGCATAGCTATCTGCAATTCCCGGCGATGGAAGAGTACGGCCCGCTGCTGGCGAAATTCGCCGCGGTCTAGACGCGCTCGCGGCCCGCCAGCCCCGGCGGTCGCGGGTTATCGCTACTGCGCAGTGTAACCCCCATCAACCGCGAAGGTCTGGCCGGTGACGAACGACGCACCCTCCGAGCAGAGCCAGACGACGGTGCTCGCAATTTCTCTCGGCTGCCCGATGCGGCCGATCGGATGGGCCGATACCAGCATCTGCTTCACTTCCGGCGTGGTGGCGAAGTCACGAAACATCCGCGTCTCGATCGCCGCGGGAGCGACGGCATTCACTCGGACGTTGTGTTTGGCATATTCGAGCGCAACGGATTTGGTCAACCCGACGACGGCGTGCTTGCTGGCGGTGTAGACCGGTGCCTCAGGAAAGCCGACCAATCCCGCGACGGAGGCGTTGTTGACGATTGCACCGCCGCCGTTCTTCAACATCGCTGGAATCTCGTGCTTGAGCGACAGCCACACGCCCTTGACGTTAATGTCCATGATCTGATCGTAGGTGTCTTCGGTCTGATCGGGCAGCGGAGTCAGCGCCTGCTCGATCCCGGCGTTGTTGAAGGCACAATCGAGCCTGCCGAAGGTCGCCAGCGTCCGTTCGATCATCGCTTTGACATCGGGCTCCTTCGAGACGTCGGCTCGGATGAAGATCGCCTCGCCGCCGGAGGCCGTGATCCCAGCGACGACTTCCTCGCCCGCTCTCTCACGGCGTCCGCTGACGACGACCTTCGCGCCCTGCTTGGCGAATTCGATTGCGGCGGCCCGGCCGATCCCCGCGTTGCCACCAGTGATTAGTACGACTCTGCCCGCAACATTGCTCATGAGATCCTCCATCCTCGAATCAGCGAAGCAAACGCGGCGCCAGAGCACCTCCACACGAATCGTCGGCCGGGATGGGTGCGCCATAGCGCGATGGCACGTGGAGGACTGCCGACATCTCGGCGCGCGCCGGTATGTCGGCATCCTCCTAAGGCAGGCGAGTCCGGCTCGACACAGCTGCGCCGCGAGGCTACGTCCTCGGCCCGGAGAGCGGTTGGGCCATCGGTGACGCGCATCGCGACTACGGCCACCCTGCTGCTCGCCGGCTGCCTGTTGCAGCCAGCGACGGCGCGCTCCGACCGGGATCGCCCCGGCCGGACCATCGTCATCGACACGCACTCCGACTGCACGCAGCGCATCGTGTACGACGGCATCGACTTCGCGACAACCCAGTCCGACATGCAGGTGGATCTGCCCAAGATGCGCGCCGGCAAGCTCGACGCGCAGTTCTTCTCGATCTTCGTCGGCCCGTGGCAGACCGGCCAGGACGGGTACTATGCCGAGGCCCTGAAGCAGTTCGACGCCGTCCACGCGATGATCCGCGCGAATGCCGGCACCATCGCGTGGGCGAGGACCGCGGCCGAGGTCCGCGCCAACGCCGAGAAGGGCCGCATCTCGGCGCTGTTCGGGGTGGAAGGCGGCCACGCGCTGCTCCCCGGAAACGACGACGAGCTCCTCGACCACGTCCGGACGTTCTACGCGCGCGGCGCCCGTTACCTGACGCTCACGTGGTCCATCGCGAGCCCGATCGGCGGCTCGTCGGGCGACGACAGTGAGGGCCGGGGGCTCACGGACGTCGGCCGGCGCATCATCGACGAGATGGAGCGACTCGGCATGATGGTCGACGTGTCGCACGTCTCCGATCCGCTGTTCTGGGACGTCATCCGCTACGCCCGCAAACCCGTCATCGCTTCGCACTCCTCGGCCCGGCAGCTCGCGAACGTCCCGCGGAACTTGAGCGACCCGATGCTCCGCGCGATCGCGCGGAACGGCGGCGCCGTGTGCGTGAACTACGGGCCGGCTTTCCTCGATCAGGAGTACTTCGTCCGCGAGCAGGCGGTCTGGTCGCGCGTGCGCGCGCTCGGCCTCCCGCGGCGAGAGTTCTGGCGGACCGTCCGCGCCGAAGCCGCGCAGCTGACCGCGGTGCCGTTGTCCCGGCTCGTCGACCACATCGAGCACGTCGCCCGCGTGGCCGGGATCGACCACGTCTGTCTCGGCAGCGACTTCGACGGCATCCCGAGCGCGCCGGCGGGCCTCGAGGACGTGTCGAAGCTGCCGGCGCTGACCGCGGCGCTCCGCGCCCGTGGATATGGGCAGGCGGACCTCGCGAAGATCCTCGGCGGCAACGTCCTCCGCGTGCTCGCGGCCAACGAGCCGGCGCGGCGCTGACGGCCCGTGATCCGAGCAACGCGGAATCACGGCGCTGGCGTTGCAATTCCGAGCCCGCGCCTGGTAGTCAGCGTCGCGGGCGGTCAAGCCGCCGCACGGAGGAAGCCGTCAAATGAAATTCCGTCGTGTCGTCCTCGATGCTTCTCTCGCTCTCCTCGCGTTCGGTGTCGGCCCGGTGCTCGCGCTCACCCCGGGTGGCGGCCCCAAGGGCTCCGACTGCCTCGCCGAATTCGGCGGTACTCCTGCGAACTATCCGCCGGACCGGCCGCGGGAGATTCGCTGCGTGGACGGCGACCCCGCGTGTGACCAGGATCCAACCGTCGCCCAGTGCGGCATCGCGATCAGCGCATGCCTCGACGTCACCGACCCGGCGCTACCCGATTGCTCCGCGCGGCGGATCGTCGCTTTCGACGTGCGGAACTTCCAACCCACCAGTCCCGGTTACGACCCGGGCTTCACGACGCTCCGCGATCAAGTGCGGGCGATGCTTCCCGTCCCCGAGACCGATCACGACCGGTGCACGACCGATGGCGGGCAAGCTGCCGTCATCATCACCGTGCCGCTCCGCTTCGTGTCGTCGACGCAGAGTTACCACAAACGCGCGAAGATCCTGCGCACGCACCTCGATTACGCGTCCGGCAACGGAACGCACGACGACGTCGACGCAGTACGAATCGTCTGCCTGCCGGCACCCAGCCCGTGACCGTGACCCGGCGTCAGTCGCGGGCGATGAAGTTGACGCCGTCGTTGACCCTCGGCGTCGTGTACTCGGTTCCCCAGCACTCACCGTTGGACGCCTGGAGCTGCACCGTCACCGGCAGTGCAAACGGCAGAGCAACGGGCGGCAAGCTGCCGTAGCTTCCGAACACGGTCGCGCGCGCTCGTCCGTCGTCTCCCGCATGGAGGGAGATCTGCATGATCCCGTCTGGGGTTTCTCGCTTGTCGTTGTAGCGGAAACCGCGCGTCCCATCCGTCTTCCAGCAGGGTCCGAACAACGTCACGCCGCAGATGCCGCCGGCGGGGGCCAGGGCGCTCTGCGCGGCGGCGGCGATATTGGAGGCGTCGTAGACACAAATCGCATAGTCGGTCGTCGTGGTGGGGTTGCCGAACGCCGCGAACGAGGTCGCGGCGCCGGCTCTCCACTTCCACTTGATCAGGTTTCGGTCGTCCGCGGGCAGGTTGGCGAGATGGATCGATCCCTTGCCCGACCGGATGGGGCGGCGGCACGCCGCCTGCGGCGCCGCGCTGCACACCACGCGATGCCGGAACACCGCGATCGTGCCCTCGTGCGCTGCCACGTACACGTGCCGGTCGTCGGGGCTGACGGCGACGCTGCTCGCGCCGACGGTGCCGTTCTGCTGCCGCTCGACCGGTGCGAGATCCCCTTCCATCACGTCGCGCCGCGAGACGACGAGCGCATCCGCGGCGTCAGCGTCGTAGAGGTACTCGCCGTCCGCGCTCACGCGCAGCGCGCTCGGCCCGGAGATACAGTCCGCCGCCGGCACGAACCAGCCATCGAAGTGGAGCGCCCCCGTCGCTTCCTCCCGCTCGAACACCACGATCCCTCCGGGGGCGCCGTTCGTGTGTGCGTCGCCGGCATAGAGGTGCTCGCCGTTTCCCGCGATCGCCAGCGCAACGGGCGCCACGAGCGGCTCGGGACGCCGCACGTCGAACAGAGACAATGCGCCGGTCGAGGCGTCGCGCTGGAACGTCACCACTGCATCGCTGGCACTGCCAGCCACGTAGACCTGGCCGCCATCCGGGGCGACGACGACGCTGCTCGCGCCAGCAAGGCCGTCGATCCCGCCCAGCCCCTGCTTCTTTGCCTCGACGAACGTGAGGGCGCCGGTGGTACCGTCGCGGGCGAAAACCGCCACCGCACCGTCGCGGATCGCCGCGACGTAGACATGGAGGCCGTCCGGACTCGTCGCCACCTCCGCGGCTCCCGACAGTCCGTCGACGCCGGCCTCGCCTTGCTTCTTCGCCTCGACGAACGTCAGCGCGCCCGTGGTCGCGTCGCGGCGGAAGACCGCGACCGCCTGATCGGCGTCTGCATCCGTGGAGTCGAAGCCGCTCGCCACGTAGACGTTCGCGCCGTCGGGGCTCACCACGAGCGAGTGCGGCCGGCCGAGCCCATCGACGCCGCCTACCCCGTCACGCTGCACCCCGACGAACGTCAGCATCCCGCTCGCAGCGTCGCGGCGGAACGCCACCAGCGCGTTGTCGAGAAAGCCCGTCGCGTAAACGTGCGCGCCGTCGGAACTGACGGCGACGGACGACGCGAAGGCCAGGCCCTCGACCCCCGCCACGCCGTTCCGCTGCACCTCCACGGACACGAGACTGTTGCTCCCACCCACCCATTGCCGAACGTACCGTCCGCGAAGTAGGCATCGGACGACGCCCCAAGGGAGATCGAAGCATGCCGACTTCCACCGCCACCGACGCAACCATCGAGCACCGCCACCACTTCCGATTCCATGCGCCGCACCGCCATCTCGCATCCGCCTTCGGCGACGATTGGTTCGGTGTGAAGGCCGAGGCGTTCGCCCGCTTCTTCGGCACGCCCACGTTCCTCATCGGCCAGAGCGCAGTGGTGGCGGTCTGGATCGCGGTCAACGTCGTCGGCCTCACGCGCTTCGACGTCTACCCTTTCATCCTGCTGAACCTCGCGTTCAGCCTGCAGGCCGCGTACGCGGCGCCGCTCATCCTGCTCGCCCAGGCCCGTCAGGCCGATCGCGACAAGGCGCTCACCGACGCCGACGCCCAGCACCGCGAGGCCCTCGCGCACGCGAGCTTCGAACGCCAGGAGCTCGCGGCGACGCAATCGGCGCAGCTCCTCGAGCTCCTCGAGCAGAACACGCGGCTCACGCAGCTCACGCAGGAGCTCAGCCGGCACATCGAGCAGCTGACGGACGACATTCACCGGAAGGTCGTCGCCGCGTAGCCGCACGCGGGAGCGCGACCCGAGACTCATGTCTCGGGTCGGAGCCAGACGCGAGCGTGCAGGGACAGTACCACGCGGGCGTACCTCGTCTGTCGCGCCGGCTTTCGCCGGCCGCGACATGCGGCGCGCGCGGGTCACCGAGCGTTCCACTCTCGCGCCGGTCCCGACCCGAGATGTATCTCGGGTCGGCCTCCTAGAGGCCGAACGCGTGTCGCATGCTTCGCGCACGGCGGGCCTGCCCGAGTCCTCGAACCCGGAGCAGCCGCTCGGTCGTTTTCAGCAAGGAGTAGTGGGTGAACGGCCGACCCGACGTCGCACCGCGTGGCGTCGAGGGGCTCACGACGATGGTCACGACGTGGCAGGATTCGTCGGCAGGGTTGGCCGCACAGTCCTCGCCAATGCCACCGCCAGCGCCCTCGTCGAAGGTGACGAACACGACCATGCGACGCGCCTGATAGGCGGCGCTGTTCAGGATCTTCGGCAGCTCGGTCGAGAGCCACGTGTCGCCGTTCTGGATCAATGCTGAAGTGCGGGCTACCGGGCTCGCGCGATGGCCTCGAGCAGCTCGCGCCGGACGCGTTCGACGTCGGTCAGGGGGCTCCGGCGGAGCCCGCCGATCTCGGCTGCGGTGTACGGGCTGAAGTCCGCCGGCAGGTCGTCGCGGCCGAAGCGCTCGAGGATCCAGTTCAGGACGCCCGCCGTCGCGGCGTCGTCGAGCGGCGCCTGCGCGACACCGGGCACGCGCGCAACGTATTCGCGGCCCCCGCGGACACGCAGGAACTTTCCGACCGACCCCGCCAGTGCCGGGACGCTGCCCGGCGTGCCGCTGCCGTCGGCGCGGTGGCATCCCTGACAGTTGAGCGTGTAGTCGAGCGCCGGGCCGCTCACGTCGGCCGCGGTCGCGATGCCCGCCGCGACGAGCACGACGGCGACGGCGTGAATCACGACCGGGTAGCGACGCCGAGCACGACGGCCACCGAGCAGTTCACCGCGCGGCTCTTGGTGCCGAAGCACCAGAGGAGGTCGTTGTTCTTCGACGTGAAGTAGAGCGGCTTCTCGCCTTCGGTCCGCGTGCACCGGCACCGCAGGCACAGCGACTGCCCGCAGCAGTCGTTGTACGAGATGATGTAGTCCTTGCCGTCGCCCGGGTGGCGGCACGTGCCGATCCACGTGACCGGCGACATCTCCGTGCCCGGCGGACAGGCGTTCTGCGAGCCACCGCAGCACGCGCAGAGGAAGCCGTCGATCGCACAGTGGCGCCAGTAGTTGCAGCTCTTCGGATCCCCCGCGTCGCCCTTGAGCGCCGCATCGTCGGGCGGCGGGAGGCGTCCATCCTCCGCGGCGCGGGCGACGGGCAGGACAGGGAGCGTCGCGCCGACGAGGAACGACCCGAACCGCGTGAGCACGCTCCGGCGCGACGTGCGCTGCGCCATCTGCCGCGCAAAGACCTCGACGAAGCGGTCGAGCCAGCGCCGGCGGTCGATCACGATGCCACCTCGCCCGCGGCGCGTGCGAGGTAGTCCTGCACCGACGCGACGCCACGCTCGTGCGCCTCGAGCAGGCTCTCGAGGTGCTCGCGCGTGTTCACGAGCCCCTTCGCACGGACGATGCCCGCGGCATCGAGCAGCACCGCGTAGGGCAGCTTCTCCACGCGATACGTGACGCCGAGCGCGGGCGAGAGCACGTAGGACGCCGGATCGAGCCGGTGGTCGCGGACGAACGCCTCGTGCTCGTCCCGCGGCCCGTCGCTGGCGAGCACGAGGCGGAGCGCGGGCGCCTCGTGGCGCACGAGCGAGCGCAGCGCCGGCAGCAGGCGCTTGCACACCGGGCACGTCGGCGACAGGAAGAAGAGGAGCGTCGTCGAACCGTCGGCGCTCGGCCCGCCGACGTCGCGCGTCGCTCGTGAAAAGGTCTCGACGTGGATCACCGGCGCCGTCTCGCCCACCGCGGGGCCTCGTCCGACCATCAGCGCGCCCGCCGGCGCCACGCGCTCGTAGAGGACGCCGATCTGGCGGACGAGCGCCGCCACGGTGCCCGCCAGCAGCACGACCACCACCCACAGGACGACGTTCGAGACAATGAGCGCCTGATTCACGCCGCACCCCGGAGCCGTGCGAGCGCCGGCGCCTGTGCCAGCAGGCGATCGAGCGACGCGTACAGCGCCGCGAGCGTGGCCGTCGCCGCGGTCACGGTGAGCGCGTCGACCCACACGAGCGGTCGCGGGCGGACTGGAACGACGGCGACCAGCACGGTCGCGGCGAGCAGCGCGTTGCGTACCACGAGCCCGCCGCTGATCGGCTGCCGGTGCGCAGGACCCGCACAGCCGCAGTCGAGATGCCGCCGGCCGCGGGCGAGGTTGATCGCCATCGCCACCGCGTACACGCAGAGCAGCGCCGCCGCCGTCAGCGGACCGAGCGCTCGCCACGACGACACGAGGAGCACGACCGCCACGGCGAGCTCGGCGCCGATCGTGAGCATGGCGGCGGGCCAGACGAACGGGGCCGGTAGCAGGCGGTAGTCCGCGAGCGTCGCGCGGAAGCGAGCCGGGTCACGGACCTTGTGGCTTGCCGCGACGGCGAACAGCAGCGCGAAGGCGGTCCTCAACGTCACGTCGGCGGCAGGGTCCATCGTCACGGCGTGAACAGCAGGCTCCCGGCGAGCCCCGGCTCCGAGATATGACGGACGACCGCGCCCGTCATCGCGTCGTGGATCGTGAGCGTCGGCGGAATCGACGCCGAGGCGACCAGCACCGGGTGCTCGTCCTGGGTGACGAGGATCCGTTCGACACCGGGGTTCGGCAGCACCTTCGGCAGGAGCCAATCGGTGAAGCGCGCCGCCCGCCGTCGTCCGCTCTGGGCAAGCTGCTCGCCGACGAAGCCGGCGAGCGGATTGACGACGGGGATGCGTTGCACCCGCCGGTGCGTTCCGAGGTCGTAGACCCAGATCTCCGTGCCGGCGTCCTTGTGCGTGTCCGGGCCGCCCTGGTGCATGAGCGCGTAGAGCCGGCCCGACGCGGCGTGCACGGCGAGGTGCTGGGCGCCGCCGATCCGCCACGAGGCGCGCCGCCCGGCATCGTCGACGAGCGACCACGACTCGCCGAAGCGCGGCGTTTCACCGCTCATGTCGACCGGGTGCACCACGCCCTCGAAGGAGACAAAGAGCCACTCGCTGCCGTGGCGCACCGCCTTCTCGGTGACCGGGTCCTTCTGCGGGTCGAAGAAAGGCTCGGTGCGCTCGACGTGGGCGGCCTGTCCGGTGTCGTCGAGGGCGACGGTCAGCGCGGCGCCGTTGGCGCACAGCATGAGGAAGCGGCGCGGGCCGGCCGCGTAGACGAGGCTGCAGCCCGGCGTCGGAACCTCGGTGGTGAAGCGCCGCGCCTTGACGTCGACGATCGACAGCGACGTCACGGGCGTCAGGTTGAAGACGGCCGCGAAGCGTCCGTCGTCCGACAGCGCGTTGGCGGCGTTGCCGGGAAAGTACTCGGCGCGCCGCGGCGGGATGCCGATCTCGTCGAGCGGCTGGAGCGTCGAGGCGTCGTAGACGGTGACGACGTCGGTCCGATCGCCGCGCACGCCGCGCGAGTAGAACGTCTCCGGGAGGTACACCTCGCGATGGTCGGGCGCGAAGAGCGGCGCGATGACGAAGCCGACGCCGGCGGTTCCGGCGCTGAGCGTGCCGAGCAGCTCGCCCGTGTCCGCGTCGAAGAGCGCCGTCCGGTGCAGGAGGATGTCGCTCAGCCAGAACCAGTGGGGTCCCGGCCGCACCGGCAATGTGGTGACCTTGCCCACCGCCTCGCCGGAAAGCTCGGCGCGGACGACGGCAGCGACGGCGAGCGAGAGAAGGATCGCCGTGAGCCGTGGACGGCGGGTCCGCGGTACTCTCAGTCGTCGCATCGGGGGTGGAAACCGCGCCCTATACCATGGGCCAGATCGTGGTAATAGACGCGCATGGTCGTCGTCACCAACCGCATCCCCATCGCCCGAGGGCACGAGATCGACTTCGAGGACCGCTTCAAGCGGCGCGTCCACCTGGTCGATCGCCACCCTGGCTTCGTCCGGAACGAGGTCCACCGCCCGCGCCCGATGAAGTTCGAGCACGAGCGCGGCACGTGGGTGGAGGACCCGGATGCCCAGGGCTACTACGAGGTGAAAACCTGGTGGCGCAGCTTCGCCGACTTCGTCGCCTGGACGCAGAGCGCCGACTTCGCCGAGGCGCATTCGAACCGGCCGCCGCGCGAGATGTTCAGCGGGCCGAACGTCCTCGAGGTGCACGAGGTCTTCACCAGCACGGATCTCGACGTCGGCGCGAAGTGAAGGCGCGCAAGCGCTCGGCGGGCGTCGTCGTCGTGCGGCCCGGCGACGACGGCTGGCGCTACCTCGTGCTGCGTGCGTTCCGCAACTGGGACTTCCCGAAGGGTCTCGTCGAGTCCGACGAGCAGCCGCTCGCGTCCGCATTGCGCGAGGCGCGCGAGGAGGCGGCGCTCGACGCGCTCGAGCTCCGCTGGGGCGAAGCGTTCCGCGAGACGGAGCCCTACGCGGGCGGGAAAGTCGCGCGCTACTACGTCGCGCTGAGCGCGGCCGGCACCGTGCGACTGCCCGTGTCGGCAGAGCTCGGCCGTCCCGAGCATCACGAGTACCTCTGGGCCTCGTACGCGGAGGCGCGGCGCCTCGTAGCGCCGCGCCTGCACCCGATCCTCGACTGGGCGAAGTCGCTCGTCGAGGGCTCGCCGGCGTGAAGCGGCCATCGCTGGCATCAGCCTGCGTCACCGGCTATCTGGCGCCTCATGATCAACGATCTGTCGTCCTTCGCTGCCACGATCGTCCGGCTGGGCCGAGGAATCACGCCGCGCATCACCGCCGACCGGCGGCCACAGCCGGAGCGCATGCTCGAGCTCTACGACTTCGAGGCGTGTCCCTACTGCCGCAAGGTGCGCGAGGCCCTGTCGGAGCTCGACCTCGACTACCTCGACCATCCGGTGGCGCACGGCAGTCCACGACGTGCAGAGCTCGTCCGGCTCGGCGGCAAGATGCAGGCACCGTACCTCTACGACCCGAACACCGAGACGGGCCTGTACGAGTCCGACGACATCGTCGCGTACCTGAACCAGACCTACGGGAACGGTACGGCAGCCGGATGGCGCGTGCCCCTCCCGAGCTTCGTCGACAACATCGACTCCATGCTCGCGAGCGCGATGCGGCTCGGGCGCGGCGGCCGCTGTCGCTCCGAAAGGGTACGGCCGCCCATGCAGCCGGTCACGCTCTACAACATGGAAGGCTCGCCCTACTGCCGGAAGGTCCGCGAGGCGCTCAGCGAGCTCGACGTCGAGCACGTCGTCCGCAACGTTCCCAAAGGCAGCCCGAAGCGCGCCGAGCTCGCACGGCGCGGCGGCAAGGTCCAGGTGCCGTATCTGGTCGACCCGAACACCGGCCGCGAGATGTACGAGTCGGACGACATCGTCGCCTACCTCGAACGGCAGTACGCGGCGACGGCCGCGCCCGAGGGCGCCGCATCCGCGACGGCGTGAATCAGGCTCGCGCCGCCGGCTCGAGGACGACGACCGGGATCTGTCGCGTCGTCCGCTGGCGGTAGAGCGACAGCGCGAGGGCGCTCGTCGCGACGGCGGCGGAGGTCCACGCCGCCGGGCGGGCGGTCACGACCCGTCCGGGGACGTCGCCGGCACGACCGCCGGCGCGGCGGCGAGCCGTGCGCTGCGCGGGCCGCGCGGGCGGAACGCCTGGCGCAGCTCGCGCTTCCGGAGGCGAATCGCGTCCGGCGTGATCTCGACGAACTCGTCCTCGTCGATCCACGCGAGGCCCTCCTCGAGCCCCATGAAGCGGTGAGGGACGAGCCGCACCGCTTCGTCGTGGCCCGAGGCGCGCATGTTCGTCAGCTTCTTCTCGCGGCAGACGTTCACGTCGAGGTCGACGTCGCGCGAGTACTCGCCGACCACCATGCCTTCGTAGACCGGCGTCCCGGCGGGCACGAAGAGCATGCCCCGCTCCTGAAGGTGAAAGAGCGCATAGGGAGTCGCGGTCCCATGACGGTCGGCGACCATCGCTCCGTTCGTGCGGCCCGCAATGGGTCCATGCCAGGGCGCATAGCCGTTGAACAGGGCATTCAGCGTGCCGCTTCCCCGCGTGTCCGTCAGGAAGAGCGATCGGAAACCGATCAGCCCGCGCGACGGCACGACGTACTCGATCCGCACTCGGCCGCTACCCTGGTGGTCCATGCGCGTCATCACTCCGCGACGGACGCCGAGCAGCTGCGTCACGACGCCGACGTGGTCCTCGGGCACGTCGACGAGGAGCAGCTCGGTCGGCTCCTCGACGACGCCGTCGCGGTCGCGCAGCAGCACGACGGGTTTGGAGACCTGCAGCTCGAAGCCCTCGCGCCGCATGGTCTCCACCAGGATCGCGAGCTGGAGCTCGCCCCGGCCGAGCACGCGGAAGCTGTCCATCGACCCCGTCTCCTCGACCCGCAGGCTGACGTTCCGGCGGCTCTCCTGGAAGAGCCGCTCGCGCAGGTTGCGCGACGTCACGCGGCTCCCCGACCGTCCGGCCCACGGGCTCGTGTTGATCCCGAACATCATTGCGATGGTCGGCTCGTCGATCCGGATGGGCGGAAGCGCTGCGGGACGTTCGCGGTCGGCGATCGTCTCGCCGATGTTGATGTCCTCGATGCCGGCGACCGCGACGATGTCGCCCGCAAGCGCGCGCTCGGTTTCTACGCGCTTGAGGCCTTGCCACGCATAGAGATGCGTCAGCTTGCAGGGCGCCTGCGAGCTGTCGTTCCGGCAGAGCACGTACTCGCCGCCGGCGACGAGCTCGCCGGCCACGACGCGGCCGATCGCCAGCCGCCCGACGTAGTCGTCGTATCCGAGGTTGTTGGCTTGAAAACGCGCCGGCGCGTCGGGCTCGTGCAGCGGGCCGGGCAGGAAGCCGATGATCGCCTCGAACAGCGGCCGCAGGTCGGCACTCTCGCCGCCGAGATCGCGCGTGGCGGTCCCGGCCCGCGCGTTGGTGTACAGCACCGGAAACTCGAGCTGCTCTTCGCGCGCGCCGAGATCGATGAAGAGCCCGTAGATCTCGTCGAGCACCGCGGCCGGTCGCGCGTCGGCGCGGTCGATCTTGTTGAGACAGACGACGGGAGAAAGGCCGGCCTCGAGCGCCTTCCCGAGGACGAAGCGGGTCTGCGGCAGCGGCCCCTCCGAGGCGTCCACCAGGAGCAGCACGCCGTCGACCATCGCGAGCGTGCGCTCGACCTCGCCGCCGAAGTCGGCATGGCCTGGCGTGTCGACGATATTGATGCGCACGCCTTCCCACGTGATGGTGGTGTTCTTCGCGAGAATGGTGATGCCCCGCTCCCGCTCGAGCGCGAACGAGTCCATCACCCGTTCGGCGACGGCCTGATTGGCGCGGAACACGCCCGTCTGGCGCAGGAGCGCATCGACGAGCGTCGTCTTCCCGTGGTCGACGTGCGCGATGATGCCCACGTTGCGGACGTCGGAGCGGCGAGCCGGAGCGGTCACGGACGCGCATCCTGACGAGCCGCGCGCGGTCGGTCAACCGCCGCGGCGGCCTCCCATGCAGGCCCGGTAGCGCCATCCCATCCATCGACCACGGCACCGGAGCGTTCAAGCTGCATAGCTAACGAACTTCGGCGCCGTGGGGCGTCGCACAGCGGATGGGCATTGGTTGCATCGCTGCGCACCCTCTTGCGTCCGTGCGGGTCGCAGCGGCTCGCGGTGCCCAACTTTCGTTGGAGTTTCGCGGCCCGTTGGGGCACGTGCCTTGCTCGGGGCGTGCGCAACATGTCCGGGAAAGCATCGCCTTTGCGCGACCACATAGCTTGCAAGCCGTTGGTAACGGCGCGGCATCGCTCGACTTCGGGGAGGACTCCCATGCGCTTCGGATCGACGTCTACACTCGCACGGACTCTGCGGCTCGTACCGGCCGCGGCGCTGCTCGGCCTCGTGGCGGCACTCTCGCCGTCCGATGCGGCGGCAGCGATCGCCCTCGTGCGGAACGTCGGCTCCGCGAGCAGCGGCGCCACCGGCACGACCATGGCCGTGACGGTTCCGACGGGGGGCATCCCGGCGGGGCACACGCTGATCGTCACCGCGACCCTCGACCCGCAGGCGGGCACGGTGTCGTGCAGCGACAGCAAGGGGAACACGTACCGGACGGACGTCGACGTCGCGCGCGGCTCGGGCACCGACGGTGTCCGGACCGTCGTCTGCTCCGCCGCCATCCGGACGGCGCTCGTCGCCGGCAACACGGTCGTCATGAGCCACCCATCGGTGATGGCACGGGCGATGAACGTCGCCGAGTTCTCGGGCTACCTGACCCCGACGCTCGACCGGAGCGCGTCGGCGGGCGGCGACAGCGGCACCGTGGCGTCGGGTGCGACCGCGGTCACCACGCAGGCGAGCGAGCTCGTCATCGGCACCGTCGGCCTCGAGACGAAGCACCCCGACGGCTACGGGTCAGATGCCACGTACACCAGTCTTCCCTACGTCGTTTCGGAGACGGTCCCGAACGGGACGACGAAGCAGGTGAGCCTCTACACGCAGTACCGCATCACCTCGACGACGGGCTCGTTCAGCACCACCGGCACGATCCAACCGAGCCGTCAGTGGGCGGCCGCGCTCGCGACCTACAAGGAAAACTGCGGCAACGGCATCGTCGACGCCGGCGAGCAGTGCGACGGCGGAACCTGCTGCACGGCGACGTGCACGTTCGTCGCCTCCGGCACGGTCTGCCGCACCGGCGGCGGCGTCTGCGACGTCGCCGAGGCCTGCACCGGCGCGAGCGCCACTTGCCCGGCCGACGCCAAGCGTGCCGCGGGCACCGTCTGCCGCGCGGCCGCGGGACCCTGCGACGTCGCCGAGAGCTGCGACGGCACGAGCAATGGCTGTCCGGCCGACGGCTTCGCACCCGCGATGACGATGTGCCGCGCGGCCGCCGGCGATTGCGACCTCCCCGAGTACTGCACCGGCAGCGCCGCCGCCTGCCCGGCCGACACCTGCAAGGCGTCGGGAAGCGGCTGCCCTGACGACGGCAATCCCTGCACCGCCGACACCTGCGACGGCGCGAGCATGAAGTGCCAGCACCCCGCCGCGAACGCCGGCGCAGTCTGCCGCGCGTCGGCGGGCATCTGCGACCCCGCGGAGACCTGTACGGGCACGAGCACGAGCTGCCCGGCCGATGCCAGGAGCCCGCAGGGCACGACGTGTCGGGCCGCGGCGGGCCCCTGCGACCTCGCCGAGACGTGCGACGGGACGAGCGCCACGTGCCCGACCGACGCGTTCGCTCCCGCGACGACCGAGTGCCGGGCCGCCACCGGCGAATGCGACGTGGCCGAGCTCTGCACCGGGAGCGGCGCGAGCTGTCCGAGCGACGCGAAGAAGG
>WNGI01000790.1_pt1 | contig 32385 bp, 29 predicted proteins | sample 5400621 | NCBI WGS metagenome assembly WNGI01 (sample SAMN13153374, study PRJNA577476) | soil metagenome | isolation source: 20 cm soil or saprolite under Garry oak tree replicate 1 | place: USA:California | collected 2016-06-15
GTGCCAGTCGCTGGAGTCTGGGTCTCCATTTCGCGCAGGTCGGTTAGCAAGCGGAGTTGCCGCGGTCAGAACGCGACGTGGATATTCAGGTTCGGAGTCTTGAGCTTCGTGAAGAGCCGGAGCCACAAGGGGAGATACATCTCCTGCGCGCGCGCACCAGTGATGTCACCAATGTCCATGACCTCCTTCCAACCGAATCCCGTTTTGAGGAGGTCGATTACCTCTGCCTTCGCCTTAGCGTCGTTTCCGGAGACGAACATTGTGTGGACGCCGGGGATCAGCGACGGCTCGACCATTACAGCGACGGTCACCGTGTTGAGCGATTTGACGACTTTCGCGGTTGGAAATGCACGCTGGATCTGCTCCCCGATCGAATCTGTATTGCAAACTGAGAGCGTAGGCGGCATCCCTTTCGAGAAATCGAGCGGGTTCGAGACGTCGACCAGAATCTTTCCTTGAAGGTTCTGTGCGCCGGCTGCCTTTAGGGCGTCGAGCGACACTGTGCCCGGCGTGCAGTTGAAGACAATCTCCGCGTGTGCAGCGGCGTCCGCAAAGGTTCCTTCAGACGATTTGCTGCCCGTTTCCTTGACCCAGCCCCTTGCTTTCTCACCGCCGGCCGCGCGGGATCCCATGCGCACCTCGTGACCAAGCTTCGCGAGCTTGGCTCCCAACGTCTTGCCGACTACGCCGGTTCCGAGAATTCCGATTCTCATGCGACTGAAATCAATATCGGCTCACACGGGATGCCAGCTGGTCAGTACTTCAAACCGCCGGATTCGGCGAATTCTTTCATCATCCGCTCCTGTTCCTCGGACAATTTCTCCGGAACCTGGATCGATACCTCGACGATCAGATCGCCTTTCTTCTCGCCCTTCTGGATTCCCTGCCCTCGCACGCGGAATCGTTTCCCCGATGGGGTTCCCGGCGGAATCTTGATAGCGACTTTTTTCCCCGCGAGCGTGCGCACGCTGATCTTGGTGCCAAGCGTCGCCTGCGCAATGTTGAGCGGCACGGTAGCGATCACGTCGAGTCCGTCGCGCCGATAGAATTTGTCGGGGAGCACATTGAAGGTGATGATGAGATCACCCGCCGGTCCTCCCTGCGGTCCTTTCCCGCCCTGGCCCTTCAACCTGATCTTCGAGCCGGTGTCGACGCCTGCAGGGACGTTGATCAAAACCTTTCCCGTGACACGTCGGGCACACCTCGGTCGGAACCTGTCCGCGTCCAAGGCACACCGGACACGTGCGATTCACCGCAAAGCCGCCCTGCCCAAATGAGATCACACCGCGACCATTGCACTCGGGGCAAATCTTGAGCGACGCGCCTGGAGCTGCACCCGTACCGTGACACGTCGGGCATTCCTCGCTCACCTCGAGATCGATCGGAACCTTCCCACCGCGCGCGGCCGTGCGGAAGGGAATATCGAGCGTTGCCTCGACCGTCTGTCCCTTCTCAGGTCCGCGTTGACGCGCGGTCTCGCGCGTGTCGCCGCCACCGAACATCGAGCTGAAGAGATCGCCCAGCCCGCCGAGGCCGCCGATATCGAAGTCCTGGAAGTTGATGGTTGGTCCGCCGCCAGCGGCGCCTCCATACGCTCCAGCGCCGCGTGACGATCTGCCGCCGCCTCCAAATCCGCCGAATCCACCACCATCGAAGGCGCCGAGCCGCCGCATCTCGTCGTACTGCTTTCGTTTCTCGGGGTCGCCCAAGACGTTATTGGCCTCCGAGATCTCCTTGAAGCGCTCGGCTGCCTTCGGGTCGGCCGCGTTTGCATCGGGATGGTGCTTCTTCGCGAGCTTGCGATACGCCTTCTTGATCTCGTCCTGGGAGGCGCTGGAGCTTACGCCGAGTACGGAGTAGAAATCCTTCGTCGATGGCATGGACGGTCAGCGCGGGCGCGCGGTCAGCCGTTCCATTGCTTCACTACCACCCGCGCAGGCCGAAGAAGCTGGGACTTGAAGAGGTACCCGGGCTGATAGACGCGCGACACGACGTGATCGTCTTCTCTCGCTGACGTGGGCTCTGTTGCAACCGCTTCGTGCAGCGCCGGATCGAACGTCTCCCCGACGGGATTGATTACCTCGAGCCCGGCGTTGCCGAGCGCTTTGAGCAACTTCTTCTCCACCATGTCTACGCCTTGTACGATCGTCCCGGCGTCGGTCGTTGCGGGGTCGACGTGCGCGAACCGCGCCACGTCATCGAGCGCTTCGACCAGTTGTCGAACGAGATCGGCCTGCGCGCGGGCACCAGCATCCTGACGCTCTTTCGCGGCGCGCTTTCGATAATTGTCGTACTCCGCCGCAAGTCTAAGGTATTTGTCGCGCTCACCAGGCAGATCAGATTCCCCGCGGCTCGCGCTAGCCGAGGCAGATTCGGCCGTACCGGTCGCTGCGCCTGAGTCGGCCGCCGGGTCGGACGATTCGCTGAACGGTGGATCGCCGCCCTCGCCGTCTCCCTGGCTCGCGGATCCTCCCGGCGGATAGTCGTCGGCCGAGCCCATCGAATCCTGATCCGGAAGTGAGGGGCTCTCGCCTTTCTTTCTCGAGTGTCTACTCATGTGTCTAAATTAACCTTTTGAGAGAGAACGCCGCACCATCTCGAGTGCCGCCTGGGCAGCCCGCTGCCTGATCTCCGCGCGATCTCCAACCATATGGAAGCGCCGTGCCCTGGCGTCGGCTCCATGTACACTAATCCAAACGAGCCCGACAGGTTTGTCCAAAGTACCACCACCGGGCCCGGCAATCCCCGTCACCGAAACCCCGATGTCGGCAGCCATTCTTTCGCGAACACCCGACGCCATCTGCAGTGCCACCTGCTCGCTCACTGCGCCGTAACGTTCGATGTCTTCGCCGCGGACGCCGAGTGCTTCCCGTTTCACGTCATTGTGATAGGCGATGATGCCGCCCAGAAAGACATCGCTCGACCCTGGAATGTTCGTGATTCTCTCGCCCAGCATTCCACCGGTGCAGCTCTCCGCGACCGCGAGCTTGAGCCCGAGAGAACGGCATTTGTCGAGCACTACGGCCGCGAGGTCGGCGTCGTCTTCACCATAGGTGTACGCCGATACCATGGCCCGTAGTTTCAGCATTGCTTCCTTTACGAGTTTCTCCGCACGGGCACGGGGCAATCCCTTCACCGTGATGCGAAGATCGACACCCGCGACTCCGGGAAGGTAGGCAAGCGGAAGCGATCCCAGCTCAGTGCCGGCCTCGCCCAGGGGATTCGGCCCCAACAGCTCCGCGATCGCCGACTCGGCGATGCCGGTCGTCCGCAACGTACCGGAGAGAACGACGTTCTCAGCACCGTTTGCTCGCGACTTGATTGCCGGCACCAGCTCCTCGGCGAGCATTCCACGCATCTCGCGGGGAACGCCCGGCATCATTGCAACCCATCGACCCTTTTCATCCTCGAGCCAGATGCCGGGAGCCGTGCCGTGACGGTTGGCGAGTATCCGTGCGCCTTCGGGAATCTCGGCCTGCGTCCGGTTCGTTGCGGGGAAAGTGCTGTTGGGGAATCGCGTTCTCCACCGTTGCTCGAGCGCTGACAAGATCTCCTCGTCCAGCTTCATCTTGCGGCCGAAGATCTTCGCGATCGCGGGCTTGGTGAGATCGTCGCTCGTGGGTCCGAGTCCACCGGTCGTTATCACCGCGCCGGTCCGGTCGAGCGCTTCGCGAACCGCACTTGCGATCCTGTCGGCCTCGTCGCCGACAGTGGTGCGACGAACGATCTCGACGCCAGCCGTCGCCAGGGTGCGCGATATATGAGGAGGAGCTCGTCACCAATGGTGATCAGCTCGACCTGGAGAGAGCTCAAGGTGTGAATACCCCGGCGTAGCGCCGGAGATAGATGCCGAGAGAGAAAAGCGTGAGGAATACCGATGCGACCATCGTGATCGTCCCGACGATGCCATTGAAGTTAGCGAACGCGCGCCAGGCAGCGCTGGCCCACCCTTCGGCTCTCGCCAGCGTCGCCGCAAAAAACCAGAAGTAGGCTGAGCCGACCCAAACGGACTGGAACCCTGTCTTCCATTTCGCAGTGGGTATCGCCGAGATGACGACTCCGCGACGCGCGGCGGCGTGGCGGAAAACGGTCATGAAGATCTCGCGGCCGATTACGATCGCCACTATCCACCACGGCAGTCCGACTGGCCCAAAGGGAGTTGCAAACTGCAGCCTGGCGGCATCGATGCTCTCCGCGCGCGTGGGAACCAGCGGGTCGTTGGGTGGCGCCATCAGCACAAACATCGGAATCAGAGTCGCGAACAGCAGCAGCTTGTCGGCGAGCGGATCGAGGAGCCGGCCAAGATCCGTGATGAGATTACGCGTGCGCGCCAGCTTTCCGTCGTAGTAGTCGGTCACCGCCGCGATGATATAGAGAACGAACGCGGCGAGTCTCGCGCCAGGCGACGCAATGAAGGGCAGTGCTGCGATGAATGGCGCGGCGAGTATCCGGCCGGCCGTGATCGTGTTCGGGAGGTTGAGGTTCACCCGCCGGTTCCCGGGAAGCTAGGCGAGCGCCTTCAACACCAGCTTGCTCACGGCCTTGAGCGTGTCGAATACGCCATCTCCGTTTACCGCGATCGCCTCGAAATACGGTGCCCTCTCCACCCACTCGCCGCCCGACACCTGCTCGACGAGGTTCTGCCCGGCGTGGTACGGGTCGGGTTGGACACGATGCTTGCTCGCGTCTTCCACTTCCCAGCCGGGATTGAGAGCTGCCTGGAGATCCTCGATCGGAGCGGCGTTGGCCAGATCGCGCTTGTTGTACTGGATCACGAACGGCATTTGCGTGAGGTCGTAGCCGTACTCGGCCATGTTGTCGTAGAGATTCTGCATCGACTCGAGGTTTGCTTCCATTCGCTCTGCTTGCGAGTCGCCCACGAAAACGATGCCGTCCACATTCTTGAGAATCAGCTTGCGGCTGGCGTTGTAGTAGACCTGACCCGGCACGGTGTAGAGGTGGAACCGCGTTTTGAACCCGCGGATGGTTCCCAGATCGACGGGGAGGAAATCGAAGAAGAGCGTACGCTCCGTCTCGGTCGCGAGAGATATGAGTTTTCCTCTCGTCTCTGGCTTAACCTTGCCGTACACGTGCTCGAGATTCGTGGTTTTGCCGCCGAGCCCGGGACCATAGTAAACGATCTTACAGTTGATCTCGCGCGAGGCGTAGTTGATCATCGACACGGCTAGCTCTTCCTCACCAGTTGAAGAGTTTGTCGATCTCGTCATCCGCGCCACGGAGCAGATGCTCCTCAGGCGCGGCGCCGTTGCGTCCGCGTGAGAATACACGATCGACCAACAACGTCAACTCCTCGATCTCATCCTTCATTCTCAGTCGGACGAGCCCCACAGTCGTGCGCGAATCGAAGACTATTACCAACAGCAGACGACGCGCGATGTCCGCGACGTAGATCGACTCCTTCTCGCCCTGATGAAAGAGGCTGGAGAAATCGCTTTCGCCAACCAGCTTCGCCAGTTGATCGTTGGCGCTGTAATCCGCGGCGGCGAGCGTTGCGAAAGCCGTCGTGTCCAATCCCGTCGCGTCACCGACGGTCGTCACGAGCTGGCCGGAACGATCGACCAGAAGCGCGCAGATCGATTTGGTTTCGCCCAGAAAGCGGTTCAGGGATTCAGTTATTCCGGTGAAGTCGTCCTGAGTGAACGACCAGTTGGCCGTGCTGGCGGTCATCGTCCCCCGGTCACAGCGTCGCCTCGAGTCGCTTGAGCATCCTCACTCCGCGCTCGCGGAGAATGGAGCGCGGCTCCCAGGCCACGTATTCGCGAAGCAGCTGAGCGGTATTCACCGACGGCCGCGCGCGAAGGTATCCGAGCGCGGCGACGCGCCGGATCGTGTGGCGGGAAAACAGATTGCGGCGGTACTGGCGCTGCAGACGAGTCCAGATCAGGCTCCCGGCAGCTATTCCGCCCAGAAACCCCACCGCCACGAAGCTGACGCGCTGTTTGCTCACATTGCCCTCCTGGCGGTCAACGCTTGGGCAATGGTCACGCCATCCGCGTATTCGAGATCGCCCCCGACGGGTAGTCCTCTCGCGATTCTGGAGATCGTGAGGGGATAGCGGGCCAGCTTGCGCTGCACGTACAGCGCAGTGGTCTCGCCTTCTATGCTCGGATTGGTGGCAATTATCACTTCGCGGACGACTCCAGCCGACACTCTAGTCTCCAGCTGCGGTATGGTGAGATCTTCGGGTCCGATGCCATCCAACGGGGACAGGCGACCTCCCAGGACGTGATACACACCCCGGAACTCGCCAGACCGTTCGATCGCCCCGATATCGGACGCTTCCTCTACTGCGCAGATGACTCCCGTGTCCCTGCGCGCGTCACGGCAGATGGAGCACAAATCCTCCTCTGTCAGATTGAAGCACTGGGGGCACGGCCGGACCTTCTCCGCCAAGGTGGTCAGCGCCGCAGCCAGGTGTGTGGCTTGTTCGGGCGATTGCTTCAGAAGGTGATATGTCAGGCGGAGCGCCGTCTTCCGCCCGATTCCGGGCAGCTTCGAAAGTTCGGCGGCGAGGTCGTCGATAGCTCCCACGCTAGAACGGAAGCTTGAAGGGGAGGTTCAGGCCACCGGTCAGCTTGCTCATCTCTCCCTGTGCGAGCTCCGCTGCCTTCTTCTGCGCCTCGTTGACGGCCACCAGAACCAGATCCTCGAGCATCTCGACGTCCTTCGGATCGGCGACGCTGGGATCGATCTTGACGCGGGTGATGGTGCCCTTCCCGTCGGCCTCGACGGTTACCATCCCGCCGCCCGCTGCAGCCGTAACAGTCTGCTTTTCCAGCTCGGACTGCATCTGCTGCATCCGCGCCTGCATCTGCTGCGCTTGCTCGAAGATTTTCGTGAAGTCTGCCATGCTCTGGAATCAGGATTGATAGTTAATCGAGGAGCTCGAGATCGAGCTCGTCGATGGCCGCGCCAAGCGCTGGATCCCTTTGGCGGAGCATTCCGATGCGCTCCTCCTTCAAGGCCTCCGGTGTCATTCGGCTTCGATTCGAATCCTGTGCCGTGGTTTCCATTGCGCGCTTCATTTCGCGGAGCTGCCCCTCGTTGACCGGCGCAGCGGGCGCCTTCGGAGCGACAGCGGGCGGAAGCGCGTTTGGTGCATCGAGCTGAGGGGGATAACCAGGTCGCGTCGAAGGACGTTGGGCCGTTCGCGCAACCGACGCCTGGGGCGGCTGGCTCCGCACCGATCCGCTAGGCACCTCGGCTCTTTGGGTTCCCGGCGTCGATTCCCCACCCAGATCCTTTAGCAAATCCTCGAGCGCGACGGTGCGATCCAGAAGAGCCATGCGAACCAATAACATCTCGATAAGAAGCTGCTGCTGCGAGCTTTTCTTGAACGTCGGCTCCAATGCGTTGACCGCGCTGAGCATCCGGAGCAGATCGCCAGCGGTGAAGAGATCCCGTCTCTCTCTGAGGGCAGCCGCAGCCGTTGCCGAGACGCCCTCGGCTTTCCCATTCAGGACGACGGTGAGCTGAGCACGGAGGATATCGGCGAAGCCGGAGAGAAACACCCCAAAGTCCACGCCCGCATCGGCCAGCTTGTTCACCACCGTGAAGACTTCGCCCGCACGGTGTCCCGCGATAATGTCGACGATCGCCAGAAACTCATCCTCGGGCACGAGGCCCAGAGCTTCGCGGACACGTTCGGCGCTCACCTCTCCCTCGCCGATTGATATCACCTGGTCGGTCAGACTCAGAGCGTCGCGCATGGAACCATCGGCGGCGCGCGCGATCATCGACAGCGCGTCATCGGACGCCTTCACGCCTTCGTTCTCCAGAACGGTCGAGAGCCGGCGGGTAATGTCGGCGAGTCCGATGCGCTTGAGATCGAACCTCTGGAGGCGGCTGAGAACGGGTGCAGCTGCCTGCGCGATTTTCTGGGGCTCGGTCGTTGCAAAGACGAATACGACCCGCGGTGGCGGCTCCTCCAGAATCTTGAGCAGCGCATTCCACGCTTCTCGCGTCAGCATGTGCGCCTCGTCGACGATGTAGACCTTGAAGCGATCATCGCCGGAAGGAGCGTACATCGCCCGCTCGCGCAGATCGCGCGCATCGTCCACGCCGCGATTCGATGCAGCATCGATCTCCACCACGTCCAGACTCGACGATCCACTCCAGATGCGCTGGCACGAGATGCATTCTCCGCACGGCTCGCCGTCATCGCGCTTGTTCTCGCAATTCAGCGCCATCGCGAGCACGCGAGCGAGCGTCGTCTTGCCCACTCCACGCGGTCCGCAGAGAAGGTAGCCGTGCGCAACTCGTCCCCTGGCGATGGCGCCACGCAGCGTGTTCGACACGTGCGACTGGACAGCTACGTCAGCGAAGCGCTTTGGGCGGTATTTGCGGGCGAGTGCGAGAGACATTGCTAGGCGGGAGTACCCCAGGTCTTACGGAGCAACGTTAGACACCGCATGCCGCTGCTACCTTCGGGGTCCTGACGGAGTTAGCGGGCTCACGCCCTCCGGGACCTGGGGCACATCAAATATAGCACGGATGACGGGTTGCTAACTACTGAGGGTTGCGGACTAACTGCTATCGCGGATTGCGGACTAACTGCTGAGGATTTCGGACCAACTGCTATTGCGGATTGCGGACTAATTGAGGATTGCGAACTGATTGCGGACCGAGGACAACTACAACATCAGCCGCATTTGGCTTTTGTCCGCAGTTCGCAGTAGGTCCGCAGTCCTCAATTAGTCCGCAGTTCGGAGTAGCAGTTGGTTCGCAGTTCTCAGTCGTCAATCGACAGAAAAAGGCCCCGCCATTTCTGACGGGGCCCTGAACCCCACTTCACCGGAGGCGCTCGCGCCCGATAGGTGAGTTACTTCTTCTTCTTTACGCTGACCGTCGGAGTCTTGATCTTCGCTGAATCCATTACGACCTTAGGGACCGCGACCGTTGTCGTCTGCGTGCCGACGTCGACCGTCGGCGTGTGAATCGTATCCGTCTGCGTTCCGACGACCGGCTTCTCAACCTGGTACTCCCCTTCTCCCGTCTTCTTGCAAGCCGAGATCGAGACTACGGCCAGTACGGCCGCGACAACTGCTACCTTGCGCACGATACGCCCTCCCCCTCGAAAAGGTGTTCGCCGGAAGACCCGGCAACATCGCCAGTGATACTCAATCCTCAAACGCCTCGCGCTGCTTTTTCCGCACGCGTCGAAGCTCGTATACCTGTGCCACTTCACCGCCTATGATGAAGATGAAGGAGGCGTAGTAGACCCAGATAACGGTCAAAACCAATGCAGCGACCGTGCCGCTATAGAACGAGCCGGGGTTAAAGGAGCGCACATAGGCCGAAAAAGCCCGTTTTGCGACCTCCAGCATGACGCTCGTGAACAGCGCGGCGATGAGCGCTGTCTTCCAACGTATTTTTCGGTGTGGCAGGAACTTGTACAAACAGAAGAACATCGTCGCTATGAAGGAGAACGCGAGCAGTTGCCCGAGGTTGTATTCCAGCTGTCCCATCAGCTCCTTTCGAATGCCCAGGTCGGCTAGAACCACCACGCCGCGCGTGGTCGCGATCGCCAGATAGGCGCTGAGCACGGTATAGGCAACGAGGAGCAGGCTCGATACAAGAGTCATCTCGATGTCGAAGATCTTGCCCGCGATTATGCCACGATCAGTATCGATATCGAAGATCGCAGCGAGAACCGTTCGCAGCGATCCGAAAAGGCGGGTCGAGAACCAGATGAAGCCAATGGCGCTGTACACCCCGAGAGAGCCGCGCCGCTTGATGACCTGGTTCAGGATGTCCGCCGCCGGCCCCGAGTCGCCCGGCGGGTGAGGTGGAAGGAATTTGTCGACGATGGTGAGCACTTCCGCCGACGTCGTGTCGGGCGACTGATTGAGCAAATATACGAGAGCAGTCGCAAGCAGCAGGAAGAATGGGACGGCGGCGAGGAGAATGTTGAACGCGATTCCGCCCGCCAGAAAGAAAACGTTGTCTTCGCCGCTGTTGTCCCAGACTCGCTTCGCATAGTCGCGAAGCAGCCAGCCGAGCCGGGCCGCTAGCCCGCGCTGCGGCACTAGATGTCTTTGTACGCCGCTTTGCTTTCGGCGATGCGCTGCTCCAGCTCGCCGCGCGCTTCACGAGCCGCAGCCCGCCCGGCGTGGAACGCGTTCGACACCCGTCGCTTCTTGTCGTCGACGGCCTCGAGGGTCGCGTCGATGCGCTCTCCGACGGTCGCACGGACTTCGTTGAACTTGTCAGCGACCGTACCGCTCACATCGGCGACGAGATCCTGGGCGGCTTCTTGCGCCCGGCGTGCCCTTCGCGCGATACCGCGACGAGTCTCTTCGCCTGACTTTGGAGCGAAGAGGAGTGCAGCTCCGGCGCCAAGAGCGAGCCCAATGAGGAAGGGACCGATTCCCGCGTCGCGTTTTTCGACAATGACGTAAGGCTCGGGGTAGTATGCCTCATCGTCATCGTACCAGTCGTTCTCGCTCATTCCCTTCCTCCGCTTCGTTAGCGCTTCTTGGACTTGGCCTTGGCGTGGCTCGCCGACGCTCTGGCCGGAGGCTTCGCACCCTTCCCGGCCGCCGCCGGAGAATCGGCCGCTTTGGCGGCACGTTGCGCGCCATTGGCTGTGCTCGCCGCTTGTCCCTCGCTAGCCTGTCCATTGAGGAGCGACGTAATCTCCGCGCGAACATCGGCAGGTGTCATTCCCACCACGGTGGCCGTCCTCGCGTAATCGCCATTCGTCGACGCAAAGGCGCGAAGCACGAGTTGACGACGGGTATCGGCGAGCGTCGCGCCGGGCGGAACCGTCATCGCCGTATTCACCTCGTGGCCGCGACGCAGGTGACGCGGCATGATGTCGGCCGCCTTGATCTTGTCGGAGCGGCTCATGATTACCGCACGCTCGACCGCGTTTTTCAGCTCACGAACGTTGCCCTGCCAGTTGTGCGACAGAATCCATTCCCACGCCTCATCGTCGAAGCCGGTCATCGGCTTGCCATTCTGCTCGGCGAAGCGCGCGAGAAACTCGTTCGCTAGCAGCTTGACGTCGCCGATGCGCTCCCGCAGCGGCGGCAAGAACAGCTCGACAACGGCGAGACGATAATACAAATCGTCGCGGAGATCGTTGTCCGCCAGCGCTTTCTGCACATCTCGATTGGTCGCGGCAAGAATGCGAATGTCCACCTCGATCTCTTTCTTGCCGCCGAGTCGTCTGATCGTTCTCGACTCGATCGCCCGCAGGAGTTTCACCTGGATGTCGGGTGGCATCTCCGCCACTTCATCGAGGAAGATCGTCCCGCCGTCGGCCATCTCGAACGCGCCTGGCTTCTCGTTGGTCGAGCCGGTAAACGCTCCCTTCTCGTGCCCGAATAGCTCGTTCTCGAGAATATCCTTTGGAAGCGCGGCGCAATTGAGCGCGAAGAACGGACCCTTCGATCGCTCGCTCTTGGCGTGGATCGCGCGCGCGACGAGCTCTTTGCCCGTGCCCGACTCGCCGAAGATCAACACACTGGCGGTCGAAGGGGCGACGGCTTCGATGATCTGATACACCGCGCGCATTTCCTCTGACTGCCCGGTCAGCTCGCCGAAGTGCGTGAGTCCCTCGAGCTTGGACGACAGCTCACGGTTTTTCTGCTGCACGTTGAACTTCTCGAGCGCCTTCGGGATGAGCGCCTTGAGGCGATTCAGTTTGTCGGCGGTGAGCGGCTTTTCGACGTAATCATACGCGCCTTCGCGCATCGCCTGCACGGCCGAATCGACTGTCGCCTGACCCGTGACGATGATGCACTCCGTCGGAATCGCGCGGAGCTGCAGCTCTTTCAGCAGCGCGAGTCCATCAACCTTCGGCATCTTGAGATCAGCGAGCACGACGCCAAAAGCCTCGGCGCCGAGAGCGTCGAGAGCCTTCTGGCCATCGATGGCAACGGCAACCTCGTAACCCTCATCGCGCAAAATCGCGCTCAACCCCTCTGTGATAGAACGGTCGTCGTCCGCGATGAGAACCCTGGGCTGCTTCATCTCAGTCTTTGGAATGGCCTTTTCCTTCGGGCAAGATTGTTAATATAACGCTCCGGCCATGCTGCTCGACCGCCACGCCGACACGGCTTGCGAGGCGTTCGATATCGGACACAACCGCGGCCGCGCCATCACCATAAATCATTAGCTCTATTCGACTTCCAGCGCCATGGCCACCACCGGCGGCCTTCAATGTCTCGGGCGTCGACGAAGCCAGCAGCGGACCGACCAAGGCAAGCAATCCATCCGCCAGCGCGCTCGCCTCTCCCACCTGAGCCGACGCGCGCTCGGCGAAGGATGTGAGGTCCAATGGTGATCCTTCGCGCCCCAGTCTGCTCCGCACGACTTCGACATTTACGGCAACACCGTTGAGAGCGTTCCGGAGCTCGTGCCCCGCCCTCCGGATTATCTCGCGAACCGCTTGAGGAGATTCCTTTGGCTTGCGACGAGTGTCAGTCACTCAGATCCGCGTCGTCCGGCGCCGCTTCCACCATGACGAGATCGGGGTGCGGCTGCGGCTTGTGTTGCTCGACCGGCCTCACGAAACGATCGACGATCTCGCGCGTGTTGACCACCGCCAGCTGAGTGAACAGAAAGCTGAACTTCTCGTCATACTCCCTGGCGAGACGGGCCTTCACGTCGGCCGGCAGATCCCAGAATCTTTTCTTGAAGGGGCCAATCGCCTTCTTTCGAGTCTTGTAAATGAACTGCTCCTCACTATCGGTTGGCTTGCGCTCGTCCTTCGCGTTCACGTGCAGCCACTCGTAGATCTCCTTGCGCAAAGCGTCCGGGATGTTGTCGAATAACATGGTCTGGAAGTTCGTGGCGAGGTGGATCTCAGCGGTTTCCGTTAGCGGGAATTGGTGAAATGCGCTGTCGGGAAGCGTCGAGGCACCGTGCTGAACCGCGCCGGCCAATCCGTACTTCTCACGCGCGACCTTCGATAGGCGGGCCAGCGTGTCGAAATCGATTTTGACATCGGCGATGCTGCCATCGGCGAGCACCACGCCGCCGTGCGTCGTTCCGGATTGAACGCTGATCTTGGACAATCCCTCTGTGCCAGGCGCGCGCTTTGCGAGCGTCTCGTTGAAGCCGTCCATATAGGTGACGAGCTCTTCGACAGTTGAGTTCTCGGTGCCGACTTCGCCGATCTCCCCGCCGATCGAGATGTTCACGCCCCGGGGCTGCAACCCTCGCACCGTCAACGCGAGCTCGACTCCCTGGTCGTAGTTCGTGCGCTGCTGGTCCTTGAGCGTGGGCTTCGAAAGATCCACGAGCGTCGAAGTATCGACGTCGATGTTGTAAAAGCCCGCCGCGATCGCTTCGCGCGCGAGCTGCTTCACGCCGTTTACTTCGGTGACGGGATCAACGGCGAATTTCTTGGCATTGACCTGGAAGTGGTCGCCCTGGATGAAGATCGGCCCACGAAACCCCTCGCGAAGCGCGGCCGCGAGCATGACGGCTACGTACTCCGCAGGACGCTGATCGGTATAGGCGATCTCCGACCGGGCGATCTCCTGGATAAGCGCTCCGACTTTCAGTTTTACGGCCGAGCGAAAAATTGAGCGGCCGGTGTCGTAAGCCATTCCGCGAATGTTCATCGCGGGAACCGTGAAGCCGCCGGCAAGTCCTCGGCCGCGGGCGAGATAGAGATCGTGAATCGACGAGGGCTGCACGCCCACGGCCTGTCCGATCTCCCAGATCAGCCAGCGTGCGTCTTCGCGATCATCGGGCTCTCCGAACACAGCCGTGTACACCAGCTTGTCCATCGCCGGAGACGCGATGGCAGACTCGTCGTGGACGGTCACACGACCGTCGAGGACGGTCACGGCTTTTGAGAATGGATTGGTAAGCATCTGAGTTGAGAAATTAAGCGGGAAGCGGGCAGCGGGAAGAGGGAAGCGGGAAGTAGGAGGAGGAGCAGGAAGTCGGTACTATAGCGCTGCCCCTTCCCGATTGCCGCCTTCCCCTTCCCTCAGACTCCCCAGCGGGAATCACCCTTTGGCAGGGACTCCCACTCCTTTTTTGCAGCGTCCGCGCCGGGCCGCCCCAGCAGGGCGTAGGCGAATTGTTTTCCGAGCTCCACGCCGGGCTGGTTGAAGGCGTCGATCCCGTACAGCTGTCCCGCGTAGGCCGTTGCGATCTCGAGCAGCATCATCAGCTGGCCGACGTGCCCTGCATCCACGCGGTCGAGATGAATCGTCATGTTCGGCCTTCCGCGCCGCGCCAGCGCTCCGGCGGTGGCGCGCTGCTCGATATCGATCAGCTCGCCCAGGGAATGGCCGGCGAGATAGCCAAGCTCTTTCACGTCGGGAAAAGCTGCCGGAATCTTGACGTCAGTCAACCGCTCCTTAACCGCGACGAACGTCACCGTCTTGTCCGCCGGTCCTTCCATGAACAGCTGCACCTGCGCGTGCTGGTCCGTCGCTCCGAGCGCGGCGAGCGGCGTGGATCCCACGGACGTGGCGTCGGGCCGCTTCTTTCCCAGACTCTCGGCCCACAGCTGGACGAACCAGGCGGCAAAATCACGCAATGGATCCGAGTACGGCATGAAGACGGCAATGGATTTTTTCAGCTGGGTGTCGGAAAGCCACTGAAGGATCGCGTACACGCCAGCAGGGTTCGCCCCGAGCTCCGCGTTGGCACAACGCCTGGCCATTTCATCAGCACCGGCAAGAAGAGACTGCACGTCGATGCCGATGAGCGCTGCAGGCAAGGTCCCGACCGGCGTCAGCACACTGAAGCGCCCGCCCACGCTCGGCGGAATGTCGAGAGCCGGCACCTTGAGGCGCTCTGCCAAGGGCCGCAGCGCACCTTGCTTGGGGTCGGTGACGAAGACCAGGTGCTTCGCGACGTCCAACTTTGCCGACGTGATTCGTTCGTGCACGATGAGAAATTGCGCCATCGTCTCGGCCGTCCCACCCGATTTGGATGTGACGATGAACAGTGTGCGCGCGAGCTGAAGACGTCCCAGAAGCGCGGCGATCGTCTCGGGATCGACGTTGTCGAGGACATTGAGCCGCGGGTAGCCGCCGCGCGTTTTTTCGTCGAGCATGTTCCAGCCGCTCGGGCGGAGTGCGGTGCGCAAGGCAATGGGGCCGAGCGCCGACCCACCGATGCCCAGGATCACCACGTCGTCGTACTTGCCGCGGGCCGCCGCGGAGAATCTCGTAACCTGATCGAGCAGTTTCTTATCACCCGGCAGATCGACGAATCCAACCGTGCCAGTCGCTCGCAGAGAATCGAAAGCGCCTTTGGCGTCCGCGAACTGCTTTCCGGCGGCGGTCCAAGTTCTCTGGTCGATCCCGCCGGGCGAGATCATCATGTTGGAGTAATCGAGTCTCAGCGTCATCTCAATTGACGTGTACTGTGAGTCCGTCGAATGCAGGAGCGATACCGCGCGGCAGCTCCGCCTCAAGCTCGGCGTGACCCGTGCGATGCGTGAGATGCGTGAGCCAGGTCTCTCGCGCGCCAATCTTCTGCGCGGCACTCACAGCTTCCGACACGCTCAAATGCGTCGGATGCGGCTTGCGGAACAAAGCGTTGAGGACGAGGACATCGACCCCGCGAAAGGCACGCACCGCATCATCAGGCAGCTCCTTCGCATCGGTGATGTATCCAAGATTGCCGATGCGGTAGCCATAAACGGAGATCGGACCGTGTGGAATTGAGACTGGCGTGACATCCACGTCGCCGATCCGAAACGTCTCCCCTGGAAGCACCGGGTGGGAGCGCGCTTCGGGTTTGCTCGTGCCGGGGAGCGCCTTGATGGAGTCGTCAAAGATGTAGGCGAAACGCTTTGCCAGTCTCGCCATCGAATCGGGCGGGCCGTACATCTCGATGGGACCATCGCTCCGGTCGGAGAGTGCGCGGATATCGTCGATACCGTGGACGTGATCCGCATGATCGTGTGTGAATAAAATTGCGTCGACTGTGCTTACGCCCGCGGCGATCAGTTGAAGACGCAGCTCGGGGGGCGTATCGATGAGGATATGCGTACCTCCATCCGTCTCGACCAGCGCGCCGACGCGGCTTCGCTTGTCGCGGGGGTCTGTCGACCTGCACACTTCGCACGTGCATCCGATCTGCGGGATGCCAAAGCTGGTTCCTGTCCCCAGGAAGGTAAGCTTCAGACGATCTCCACCTTGAGCAAATTGGTGGTCCCGGGCAGGTCGAAAGGCACACCCGCGGTGACGATGATGCGGTCTCCATTCGACGCCAGTTCTCTTTGTACTACGACGCTCTTTGTCTGCTCCATCATCTCGTCATAGTCGGCGCAGTGCGGCACCAGCGCCGGCACCACACCCCAGACGAGAGCGAGCTGCCGGTACGTCCGTTCCTCGTCGGTGAGCGCCAGGATAGGAACCGGTGGCCGCTTCGACGCGACGACGCGCGCTGAAAAGCCGCTCTTGGTGAAGACCACGACGAGAGGAGCGCCCAGCATGCCGACCGCCGCGACCGTCGCGGCGGCAATCGCGACTTCGGTTGTCACTACTCCATCACCCTGCTCCGCGCCAGAGAAAGGGGCGACCGGCGGATGCGTCTCGATCTCCTTGATGATTCGCGTCATCGCCTCGACCGCGAGCCGCGGATAAGCTCCCGCGGCGGTCTCGGCGGAGAGCATCACCGCGTCCGTTCCGTCCATGATCGCGTTGGCGACGTCGCTGGCTTCCGCGCGAGTAGGGCGCGGATGCTCGATCATCGACTCCAGCATCTGCGTCGCGGTGATGACCGGCCGGCCATACCTGTTCGCAAGGCGAATGATTCTCTTCTGCGCGCCCGGCACGGCTTCGAATGGGAGCTCGACTCCAAGATCGCCACGCGCGACCATCACCGCATCGCTGGCGCGCACGATGGCCTCGATATTCTGGAGGGCGACATCCTTCTCGATCTTCGCGACAACCAACAGCCATTTCGGAATCATTTTGCGCAGAGATTCGATGTCCTCCGCGCGTCTTACGAAGCTGAGCGCCAGGTAGTCCACCTCTTGTTTCACCGCGAAGCGAATGTCGGCCTCGTCCTTTTCCGTGATCGATGGAGCCGAGACCTGAACGCCCGGAAGGTTCAACCCCTTGTGGCTTTTCAGCTCGCCGCCATTCAGGACGCGCGCTTTTACGCGGGCATTCGCAACATCGAGAGCGACGAGCTCGAGCAACCCATCGTCGATGAGGATTCTGTCGCCGACGCGAACGTCGTGCGCAAGCTGGTCGTAGGTGACGGGAATCTCACTATTCTTCTCCTCGCCCTCGTGCACCAGCACGACGTCTTCGCCCACCCTGAGCGTTCTCGGCTTCGTGAGATCGCCGATCCTGATTCGCGGTCCTTGCAGATCGCCAAGGATCGCGATCGGCTTTCCTGCCTCGTTCCCTAGTCGCCGAACCAGCGCAATCGTCGCCGCGTGCTGCTCGTGTGTCCCGTGGGAGAAGTTCACGCGGGCGACGTTCATCCCCGCCTCGATCAGGCCGCGGATCGCGTCATCGGTCGAGGTCGAAGGCCCAAGCGTGCAGACGATCTTCGTGCGGGGGGTGTAGATGCCGGTCACTTCCCGCCAGGTGCGAGTGAGCCGATCTTCGCTTCGAGCCCGCCGATGAGCTCATCGAAGGATTTCTGGAAGCTGGCAATTCCTTCGACCAGGAGCTTCTCGGTGACATCCTTCATCGATATTCCAACCGCCTCGATCTCCTTGAGCAGGCCCTCCGCCGCTGCGACTTTCCTGTCGACCGTCTTCTCGACGACTCCGTGATCACGGAACGCCTCGATCGTGGCGGGCGGCATCGTGTCGACCGTATCCGGGCCGATCAGCTCTTCGACGTACATCACGTCGCGATACTCGGGGTTCTTGGTGCTCGTGCTCGCCCAGAGTGGGCGCTGCACACGCGCTCCCTGCTTGACGAGCGCTTCCCAACGGGGTCCGGCGAACTTCTGCCTGAACAACCGGTACGCGAGCTTTGCGTTCGCAATCGCGGCGCGGCCCTTGAGCATCTTGAGCCTTTCTTTCTCCGCCGGCGAAGCCTTGGCGATCAGAGCATCGAGACGCTTGTCGATTTCAGTGTCGACTCTGCTCACGAAGAAACTGGCGACAGATGCCAGCCCATCGATCGGCTGGCGCGCCTTGACGCGATCTTCGAGGCCGGCCATGTACGCCTCGATCACCCGCTCGTGCGCCTGGATCGCAAAGAGAAGCGTGATGTTGACGTTGATCCCTTCTGCAATGAGACGGCGGACCGCAACGGCGCCTTCCACTGTCCCGGGGACTTTCACCATCACGTTCGGACGATCGACCGTCTTCCAGAGGCGTCGCGCCTCTTCGATGGTGGCATCGGCGCTGTGCGAGACTCCCGGTGACACTTCGATCGAAACGTAGCCATCGCCTCCGCGTGTCGAGCTGTAGACGGCCGCGAAATGGTCGCAGGCATCGCGCACGTCAGTCGTCTCGAGCAGCTCGAAGAGCTGCCACGTCGTTGGTCCCTTTTGCTCCGCCTCGATGATCTGGTCGTCGTACGCATTGCTCGACGCCAGCGCCTTCTGAAAAATCGTCGGGTTCGACGTCATTCCGGTGAGCGCATCTTCGCGGATGCGGCGATCCAGCTCCCCATCATGCAGGATTCTGCGATCGATGCTGTCGAGCCAGATCGACTGGCCGGCGTCGTGAAGCTCTTGCAATCTGTTCTTGGCCATGAAATATCCCCCTCTCGAATTCTAACGATCCCGACGCCCCGGCGCCTCTCTCTGTAAGGGCGGCGAAAGATTTGCTTGACTCCCGATTATGCAACCTCGTCGAATCTTCCTGCTCTCGCCCGCAAGCTCCAGCGGCAAGCGCGCCGCGCTGCTTTTCAACGACCAAGCCGACTTCGAACTCGCCAGAAGGGTCCGGACCGAAGCGGGGGCCCCACTGGGCGAGGTGTTCAGCTTCCTGAGCGGACTTTATTTCAGGGGCAAACTGACTTACGCCCGGATGTTCGAAGACCCTCCCCCGCGACAGGCCTCAGGGGTTCACCTCATCACCTCGACGGATGGGATCTGCTCACCCTCGACAATGGTCACGCTCAGGGACCTGGAGCGTTTCGCGACCGTACCGATCGACGCTGACGAGGAACGCTACAGGCTACCGTTGGAGCGCGACGCGGAGACGCTGGCGGCCAAAATCGGGGCGAAGTGTGAGGTCGTTCTGCTGGGAAGCATCGCGACCGGCAAGTACGTCGATGTCCTGGAGCCGATTTTCGGAGCCCGGCTTGTTTTCCCGCGCGAGTTCCTCGGACATGGCGACATGGCTCGAGGCGGAATGCTGCTGCAGCGCGTCACCTCGGGCGTCGAGCTCACCTATGTTCCGGTGTCCCATCCGTCTCGACTCGGAACCAGAGCGACGAGAAGGGCGCGCCCCGGGCCCGAAGCGAGCATTGAAACGAATCCCTAGCGACCGACCCGCCAATCCGTCGAGAGCTCAGTGTTCCCCCAGGCGAACTTCAGGACGCCGTGCGGAAATGTCGCCGAAGGAGGATTCTCGATGACGGGCACGAGCCAGAACGTGAGGCTCTCCATCGGCTCCGCCAGCGAGCGCGATCGGAGATCGATGCGCGCGAAATCCTGGGTCGCATCGTAATCGGTTCCCCATTGCAGGACCTGCTTGCTTACAACGAGCTTCCAGCCGTTGCGTGTGGGGAGCGAGAAGAGCGTGTAGATCCCGCGCGGGATGAAGGTACCCCCGAGCGTCATGTCGACCTCGGTGCTGAGCTGGGTAGACATGTTGGCACCCGTGCGCCAGACGCTGTCCCAGGGAACCACACCCGGCATCCCGATGACGCTACGACCTCGCAAATGCGGCTGGCCGTAATCGATGGTGATTTTTGCGGGCCCCGCCAAATTCAGGGCACCGAACCATCCTCCTTCCTGCCTGTCCCAGCGGCTGTCGATGAGTACTGCCACGGACGCGCGCGTGCTTGCAGTGGCTCTGGGAATTCGTGGCGCTGGTTGGGCTGGCTGGGTAGCCGGCGTGGCTGGAATTGGTTGGCCCTGCGCGTCGAGATCAGCAGCGGCTAACACCAGCGCGGCGAGGACGACAGACCGCGAAGCAATCATCCTGGTCTCCTGTTCAAGGTTTCAGTTGAGGGAATCCATGATTCAATTCCCGGACATCCGCGGATTGACCTGGATCAGAACTCCCGTTTGCGCATCTCCTTGAAGAAGCGCTCGTGCTCCTGTCGTTCTTTCAGCGTCGCTTCGTCGGTCGGCAGGTCGGCAAGATTCTTGTCGTATTTCTTGCCGAAGCCTTTTCGGCCGCTCGATTTGGCCGCCTTGGCGGCGTTCTTTTTCGCCAGGGCTGCGATCTTCTTGTCGTCCATGACCGGGTTCTCGTGGAGTTAGTGCTTAAAGGGAGCAACGAGGCACAAGAAAGGCAAGAGCGATTACGAGCGAAGCACCGGCCTCATGTCACGAATGTCCGGTGGTATGGAAGGGCTCGCCCGCCTGGGGAACGTCCAGCACCTCTCGCACCTTGTGCGCGAGCAGGTCCGGAGTAAACGGCTTTTGGAGGAATGCCGTTTGACCGTCGATTACGCCTCTTCGCATCACCTCATCGTCCGTGTAACCGGACATGAAGAGTACACGTATGCCGGGACGAGCCTCGAGGACCCTCTCGACCAATTGGCTCCCATTCATCTCCGGCATTACGACGTCGGTGGCGATCAGATCGATATGGCCTTTGTGCTCGGCAACGATTCGAAGAGCATCCCCTCCTGTCCGCGCGACGAGGACATTGTAGCCGAGCGATCCTAGCACGCGCGCCCCGAGGGTGCGAATGGCTTCGTCGTCTTCGGCGATGAGCACCGTCTCGGAGCCGCCACGCGCGATCGCCCGATGCTCCGATATGGTCGTCGCTGTCTCTGCCTTCGTCAGACGCGGGAAATAGACCTTGAAGGTCGTACCATGACCCAGCTCCGAATAGACATAAACATCGCCGCCAGACTGCTTTACGATGCCGTGCACGGTCGCCAGGCCGAGCCCGGTCCCCTTCCCCACTCCCTTTGTCGTGTAGAACGGCTCGAACAGCCGCTGTTGAACGTCTTTGGTCATCCCGCTGCCCGTGTCAGTCACGGCGAGCATGACGTAGCTCCCCGGCGACGCCCCCAAATGGCGTTCGCCGTGTTCGTCGGAAAGCTCGGCGTTGGCGGTGGTGATCGTGAGATCTCCTCCTCGCGGCATGGCGTCGCGTGCGTTGACGGCGAGGTTGATCAGCACCTGCTCCAGCTGTCCCGGATCCGCGTTGATGAGAGCCAGCTCGGGATCGAGATGGGTCGTGAGCAGGATGTCCTCACCAATGAGGCGCCGGAGCATCTTCTCAACGTCGGTCACGACTGCGTTGACATTCACCGCGCGCATCTGCAGAACCTGTTTCCGGCTGAAGGCAAGCAGCTGCCGAGTGAGCGCCGCGGCCCTCTGCGCGGCATCGCTTATCTCCTGAATGTCGCCCCTCACTGCGTCATTGGCTCCGATGTCGGCCAACAGCATGGAGCTGTAACTCATGATCACGGTCAGGAGATTGTTGAAATCGTGCGCCACGCCCCCGGCGAGCTGCCCGACGGCTTCCATTTTTTGCGCCTGGACGAGCTGGTCCTCGAGCTTCCGTTGACGGGTGAGATCCCGAACAGTGTAGACGAGAACTCCCGGAGCGAACGCCGTAGAACGAACGTCCAGAACCCTGCGGTCGCTCTGCCCTTGCGATGAGCTTTCCGGAAGAACCTCGGCCATTGTGAGCGCCCGGATCGTCTCGAGCGATTGGCTGCTCAGCGCGCAGGCAGCGGGGTTTGCGTCGATGATGCGTCCCGAGTCGTCCGCGATGAACAACGCATCACTCACGTGGTCAAAAATCAGCCGGAGGCGCTCTTCGCTCTCGCTCATTGCCAGTTCCGCGCGATGCCGCTGCCAGCGCTCGCCAGCGCGCTCGATCGTGCCGACGAGCAGCTCCGGCTGGACGGGCTTGAGGAGATAGTCGTTGCTGTTTTCGCGCAGCGCGCGCACCGCGCTGTCAATTGAGGCGTTACCGGTCAGGATGACGACCTCGGTCAGCGCCGCGATCTCGCGCAAGCGGCCGATCAGCTCGATGCCGTCCATATCGGGGAGCTGGAGATCAACGAGCGCGACCGCCGGCGCATCCCTCATTTCACTCGTAACTTTGAGCGCCTCCCGGCCTGAAGCCGCGCCCACAGCCGAATACCCGCGCAGGCGCAGGATGTCCTTGATCGTCTTGAGCATCTGCGTGTCGTCGTCGACGACGAGCACGCTTAGCGCCTCAGGCAGCGAAGACTTCATTCAAAATTTCAAGGAGAACATTCGGCGAGAAAGGCTTGTGCAGACTCGCGTGAATGAGCCGGGCCGACAGCGCAGAAGTCGTCTCATCGAGCGCCGCGCCGTACCCGCTGCAAAGTATGAGCGCCACGGACGGACTCACGTGCTTTATCGCCAGCACTGTCTCCGGCGCGGTGATTCCGTCGAGCCGCAGATCCAGCACTACCGCGCCCGGCGAAGTGGTTTCGAGCATTGCCAATGCCTCGTCCAGAGTTCCCGCCGTAAAGGTCGCGTAGCCGTTCTGCTCGAGCACCTTGCGCAACGTCTTCAGAAATGCGGCATCATCGTCGACGACCAGAACGCCCCGTGATACGGCTGTCGTTTGCTTCAGTATTTCAATGAGCCCTGTGAGCGCCACCGGCTTCGACAGAATCCGCAACGCTCCTTCTCGCTCCGCTTCCGCAAGGATCTCAGTCGCTGTGTACGCGGTCATCAGGATCACGCGGATTCCCGGGCGAACAGCTTTCATTGCCTTGAACGCTTCGAGACCGTTGATCCCCGTCATGCGGACATCCATCAGCACGACTGCGTAGTCTCGCTCGCGCACGGCCTCGACCGCTGCCTCGCCGCTGTGGGCGCCGTCAGCTTCCCAGCCGTGCAGTCGCACCACGTCAACGAGAGTCCTTACCATATGCTTGTCGTCATCGACGACGAGTAGGCGATGCGTCACGGTGTACCCGCGCCGGCTGCCGGCAGCGAGACTGAGATCGTGGTGCCGGCCCCCGGGCTGCTGTCCGCCGAAATCGCTCCCCCATTGGCCTGCACGAGGCTCCGCGAGACTGCCAGCCCGAGGCCGATCCCGCGAGCCTTGGTGGTGAAAAGCGGCTCGAAGAGCTTTCGCATCTCTTCTGGGTTTATTCCGGTTCCGGTATCGATCACATCGAGCCGGACGAATCCAGCGCCTACATGTCGACCGCGGAAGGTGAGATTGGCGCCATCGCCATTCATCGCCTGCAAGGCGTTGGTGATCAGGTTCAGGACGACCTGTCCGATCTGAATTCTATCAACACGGACAAAGGGAAGATCGGGTGGAAAATCATGCTTGACGCTGACTCCCTCGAGAGGCCCGGCACGTTCCAGCTGCTCGTCAACGATCTGTTTGACCGACACACTTTCGTACTGCGGCGGCTTGATGCGCGCGAAGTCGAGCAGATCGCCGACAATCTTTTCCGACAGTCTGATCTGCGTGCGGAGAATTCCCAGGTATTCCCTGATCTCGCCGGGCGCTTCTTTTAGCACGACCTCGAGGTAGTAGACGGCATTCGTCATCACGCCAAGTGGATTCCTCAGCTCGTGACCCACGCCCCCGGCCAGTAGCCCGAGCATCGCCAGCTTCTCCTTTCGAACCAGCGACTCCTGGGTTTCTCTTAGCTCTCGAAGAGCCGTTTGCAGTTCCCCCGTCCTGTCTGCTACCCGTCCTTCCATCTCGTGGTGTGAGTCTTCGATCTGGTGCGACATGACGTTGAACGAATCGGCAAGGACACCCAGCTCGTCCTCACGGGATACGACCACCCTGCGGGTGTAGTCGCCGGCGGATATGTCCTTCGCTGCGAGCACCATTTCTTGAAGTGGCGTCGTAATCTGCCGGCTGATTAACCACGCTCCGATCGCGCCAACGATCAGAATAAGCAGCCCGGCCAGCGCCATCGCGGTGAGAAATCGCCGTGCGGGGGCAAAAATCGAGCTGGTTCGAAAATCCACCCACACGACCCAAGGCGCTTGCCTAACTAATGTCCAGGAACCCAGCCGACTGCTGCCGTCGGCCGCCTGATAGGACAAAACTGACGGGCCTTTTAAGTTCACTCTCGGGCCTGGAACGACCTTCACAAGGTTGTTCCACACGCCCGTTGCATCGCCGAAAAGAAGAGTCGCGTCGGAACCGATCAAGCCGGCGATCAGCTGCGCCGACTGCGCCGAGCCAACCTGTCTGAACTGGGCGAGCGTTGCGATCGTGTCGTTCGGAGACCTCGTAATCGGGACGGTCGATTCATAAAAGAGCGTCCCTCGCTCATCGATTATCCGCCCCACGAACATGCCCTTGGGCGGAGTAGATGCGGCGTGCGCGCTGCGAAAGGCAGGGACCTTTGCTCCCTCCGGACCGTCAACCCAAAGCAAACGTTTGCCCTCCCTGTCGCGCAGTTCCAGCCCGATAAGCTGGGTGTTTTTTGCGATCCTGGTGGCGAGCGAGCGCTCCGCCGCGCTGCGATCACGCGGATCATTCGTGCGCAGGAATCGCTGGACAGCCGAGTCGGACGCAGTCTTACTGAGTTCGGCCCGTAATTGCGGGAGTTGAGTTTCGAACGTCCGGGCAAGCAGGTTCGACGCGCTCTGAACGCGATCTTTCGCGGCCGTCATGAGCGCACTGGTCAGCTGCTCGTACCCTACGAACGCAAACGCCGCTAGCGCGGCGATAAGGAGTCCACTAATGAGCAGCGGAAGTCGCCTCGATAGTGACTTCCGGCCGTGCAAACGGTGCACTTTGAATCCTCCATGCGTGTGGGCGGAACGGTCTGTAAGAGAAGACCCACCCACTGCTGTGGAAGTAACCGTGAAGTGAACAATTTGCGAACGCGGTTCTGCGGGTTTTTTCTATCGTGGTTTCCCCTCGTACGCAGCCACACTGTGCCTTTCATATCACCTGTTGTGGGGGAGCGACTGGCGCGCGGGCTTGGTACTGCCTATTTCGTATCATCAGCGACGGAAACGTGTGGTGTGAGCCCACATCAGATTGGCAGGCCCGGTACTGTGCGCTCGACGCGCGCGACGCCGCTCAACGGACTGAGGCGGCCGCAACTAGCTTTCCAGGCAGGAGCTCGAATGCGATCTGCAGTCTCCGCAGTGTTCTAAGACGAAATGACGACTTTCCCCGACGCGATCTCAGTTCTCTCAGCGATGATCACTCCGGCGGTACTCATCTCGGCGTGCGGATCGCTCATCCTCGCCACCTCGGATCGGCTGAGCAAGGCGGTGACCCGCACGCGGGAGATCTCATCTGCGCTGATTCCGCGTGCCGCCGACCAACGCGTCGACGATCGCGAGGAAGAGCGGCGGATGCTGTTCACGCAGCTCGACTTCGTGACGACACGCTCGCGGCTCCTTCAACGCGCGTTGTCGCGACTGTACGCGGCGCTTGCGTTTTTTGTGGGCACCAGTGTGGCGATCGGCCTGGTCGCGATCACGAGCTCCAAGTTCACGGTGGTTCCAATCGCGCTAGGACTTATCGGCGCGGGCCTGTTGCTTTACGCCGCGTTCCTGCTGATAAAGGAATCCCGGTTCGCGCTGGCCGCCGTGAACGAGGAGATGGATTTCATGTGGAAGCGCGGCAAGGAATACGGGCCCCCTGATCTAGTCGAGAAGGGGATCAAGCGCACGCGCTGGTTTGGCGGGGTGCGCTAGCGTCTGCTCGCAGCGATTACCCCAAAAAAAAACGCCGGGCGTGACTGCCCGGCGTTTCTGTCCGAGCGCGAAGCTTATGTCACCCGCACTCGCTGAAGCCGCACACGTGACATTTGGCGCAGCCCTCTGCGAACTCGAGCGACGACCCGCAATCCGGGCACGTCCCGATGAACGACTCGCTACGATTGACCGCGTCGAATCCGAATTGCGTCTGACCTGCTTCGCCGGAATTGACTAGCGGTGATGGATTGGGCTGCGCGATTTCAACCGGTGGCACCGAGAGCGCGCCGCCGAGGTCCTGTTGCACGCCCTGCTTTTCCCGCATCCATTTCTCGAGCGCGATTCCGATCGCATCGGGGACGGACAACACCTTGTTGGGTCCGAGGCCGATTGCCTTGTCCGACGCGATGCCGCGCAGCTGGCGGTGCACCTCGCGAATCGGAATTCCCGATCTCAGCGCCAGCGAGATGAGGCGTCCCATTGCCTCGGCATCCGCCATCGCTGCTCCGCCCGCCTTCCCGAGGTTGATGAATACCTCGAAGGGCTGGCCACGATCATCCTCGGTGATGTTGAGGAACATAGTGCCGAGCGGCGTCTCGATGCGCGTGGTGATTCCGCGCAGGGTGTCCGGACGCGCTCTCTTGGCGCGCCGCTGAAGATTCTCGGCTTCCGCGTCGAACAGCGCCTGTTTGAGCCTCGCGTTCTCGGCCTCGAGCTCCGCGATGGTGCCGTGCAGCTCGCCTCTCTCTGCTCTGCCGTCGCGCTCCGCCTGCGCCTGCACGGTCGCCCCGGTCGATAGAACCTGATTGTCGCGCGAGCCGTCGCGGTACACCGTCACGCCCTTGCATTTGAGCGCGTAGGCCAGCTCATAGATCTCGCGCACGTCCTCGGGACTCGCTGCGTGCGGGAAATTTGTCGTCTTGGAAATCGCAGAGTCGCAATTCTCCTGAAAAGCCGCCTGCATTCTGACGTGCCACTCGGGCGTGATGTCATGGGCTGTGACGAAGACGCGCTGCCACTGGGCCGGAACTTCGTCGAAGTGAATGTGCCCCTCCTTCGCGATCCTCTCCATCAGCTCATCGGAGTACCAGCCTTCCCTCTTCGCGATTGCGACGAAGTCTTCGTTCACATCCGGCATCAGCGCGCCGGCCTGATTCCGCATGAACGCAACGGCAAAAAGCGGCTCGATACCCGAAGAGCAGCCCGCGATGATCGAGATCGTACCTGTTGGTGCGATCGTGTTGACGTTGCAATTGCGCAGCATCTGCATCGGGCGAACTCGATTACCTCTGGCATCACGCGCGCACGTTTCGGCGGGACCCCAGATCGATCTGGCCCATTCGGGAAACGGTCCGCGCTCGTTGGCCAGCCTCTCGCTCTCACGCTTGGACTCGACGTCGACGAATTTCTGTAGCTGGCGTCCAAACTCGACGCCTTCGATCGTGTTGTAAGCGATGCCAAGGCGCACGAGCGCATCAGCGAAGCCCATGATGCCGAAGCCGATGCGCCGAATTCTCTTGGAGAGAGCGTCGATTTCGGGAAGCGGGTATTTGTTGACGTCGATGATGTTGTCGAGAAAGTGAACGGAGAGGTGGATGTCGCGCTTGAGCGCGTCCCAATCCATCTGCGCATCCTTCACGTAATACCCGACGTTGATTGAGCCGAGGTTGCACACGTCGTATGGCAGGAGGGGCTGCTCGCCGCAGGGATTCGTCGCCTCGTACTGTCCGACGTGCGGCACCGGATTGTAGCGGTTCGCTTCGTCGATAAAGAAGCAACCTGGCTCACCCGTCCTCCACGCCCCGTCGATCATCTTGTCCCAGACCGTGCGCGCATCGAGCTGGCCCGTGACCTTGCCATTGCTTGGATCGATGAGATCGTAGCCCGTGCCGTTTTTGACAGCCGTCATGAACTTGTCGGTGACGGCAACTGAAATGTTGAAGTTCGTAATCTGCGTCAGATCTTCCTTGCAGCTGATGAAATCCATGATGTCTGGATGATCGACGCGCAAAATTCCCATGTTGGCGCCGCGGCGCGTGCCGCCCTGCTTCACCGCATCGGTCGACGCATCGTAGAGCTTCATGAATGACACCGGACCGGATGCGACTCCAGTCGTCGAGCGGACCATCGAGCCCTTGCCACGGAGCTTCGAGAACCCGAAACCGGTCCCGCCACCTGACTGATGGATGAGCGCCATCGCGCGCAGCGTGTCGTAGATGCCGTCGCGTCCGTTGGAAAGCGCGTCCTCTATTGGAAGAACGAAGCACGCGGACAGCTGCCCGAGCGGACGTCCCGCGTTCATGAGGGTCGGAGAGTTCGGCTCGAAGCGGCGATCGACCATCAGGCGGTAGAAGTTTTCCGCCATGCCTGTGACCTCGCTATCGCTCGATCCATAGCGACGGTCTGCTTCTGCAACCGTTCCCGCGACGCGCCAGAACATGTCTTCCGGCTGCTCCACAGGTGTGCCCGTGCCGTCCTTGATCAGGTATCTCTTTCCGATCACGGTCCGTGCATTTTCATTTAGCTGGGCTTCGCCCTGGGGCGGGACGGCAGGTATGGGCATTAGTACAACTCTCCGCAGTATAGAAAGGGTGTCAAGTAAGAAGACGACGGACTTGGAACTGCACGCTTGGGCATCGATGATTTCGATGCGGGCAGGGATACTACCCGTATTCGTGAGTCCGCGCCAGTCTTAACCTATCTCTTTACATGACAACGCTTTACGTAATCCACATCACTAATAGATGTTCGACCCTGATTTTTCCACTTTGGCGTGAATCTGGAAAAGGATCTCTTTGCTTAGACACACGCATGGTTTCCGGATCAGAAAGAAGCTCCGAACGTGCCGTACAACTGCGCCTTCGCCGCGCGGAGCTGTTCTCGATTGATAAGCGGAAACGCGAGTCCCAGTCGGATTCGGGCCTGCACGTCGAGCTGAACGCCGGTGTCGATACTGAGCTCGGCACCGGCGGAAGTCATCACTGGATTCCCGATGTTGCCGGCACTACAGACTCCATTGGTGATATCGGCGCTCGCCGGACAGAACGCCCGACCCGTCTCGGAAGTCATCACTGGATTCCCGATGTTGCCGGCACTACAGACTCCATTGGTGATATCGGCGCTCGCCGGACAGAACGCCCGACCCGTCTCTCCGAAAAGCGACAGCGAAGTCTTATCGACGAAGACCGGGATGAATCGATAGCCGCGTGACGGTGCCGCGAGTGGCGCCCGATACTCGACCGCGGCGGAATACGCGCGAATTCCGCCTTCAGCTCCTGCGGGATACCCACGTACCCCAAAAGTTCGTCGCTGTTGACCGACAGAAAATCCAGGGAACGCTTCCAGCGATGTCCCACTGATTCCGCCGGCCGAGAACAGGTCGGGACTTCTGTCGTCGGTGATCCCACCTGCTGTGCGAAGCGCCAGCACGTGATGCGCGAAGCCCGGGAGGTCGACTGACTTGTAGGCCGACGTCACGCCTACGATGCTGCGAGTCGAGCCGCCGCTCGTGCCTCCTTGCCAGCGTTGACGCCCGTTCACCGTGGCGCTGATTCCATCCTCGGGTGAGATGCTCAAACCCGGGCGCTGCGCGTTCGACCAGCCGGCTGACGCGATCAACGCCGGATAGTTGTGTCCCGCCGAGAAAAAGGACGACAAATGCCGAAGTACCGTGTCCGGTCGCGTGGCGTATTCGAGTCCCTCGAGCTCTCCTCCTATCGAGGCGAGCGTATAGCTTCGAAAACGCGGACGAATGAAGGTCGCCTGCAGCGATACGATTCTCTCGCGCTCGATAAATCCGAAGGGCGGACTGACGTTCCCGGCATTGTCGACGAGGATGAAGTTCGCATTGGAGTAGTTCTGCGACGCGTACAGATCGATCAGCGGCAGTCCGAATCCCGAGTACCGATACCAGAGCCACGCGGAGTTCTCCGCCCATCGTGAATTGTGAAGAGCTTCGACGACGTAGTTGTGGCGATCCACGATGTCCATGCCGCTCGTGGCGGCGCCCCAGGATGATCCGTCGGTCGTGCTGCTCTCGAAAACCGGAATCCAGTAGCGCGGCAAGAGGGACAGCCACGGCGAATAGTCAGTTGCGCGCGAAGCGTCGGCCGTGCCAGGCGGTGCGAGCCCAGGCACGATCGCCAGGCAGTTTGTGCACGCAGCGCGTGGACTCGTCCTCGTGCTGTCAACGTCCGCAAGTCGCGTTACCGAGGAAAGAGGGGCCACACCAAGGTGAAACCCGTCCGCCTTGAACAACAGGGTCGCCAGCTCGGTCTGGCCAGGCGATACCTCCGGGTTGAACACACCGGTGGCCGCGTCGCTTACGCGGGCGACAGTCGGCGCGAATGTCGTTACGTCCGCGACATAGATCTGCGGCGAGCCGTTTCGCTCCGAGCTGAAGTAGATGCGTCGTCCGTCAGGGGACCAGCTCGGACTCGAGTTGATCGCGTGCGTCGCCCCGAAGGAATCGATCGTCTTTCCCGTGGAATCCAGGAGGACAATGTCGGATCTTCCCAGGCTCTGCCTAACTGCCGCGATGCGTGAGCCGTCGGGGGACCAGCGCGGGTCCGCCCACTGCACGTCGATGCTCGTCGACGTGATCGGCACGAGGGTGCGTCCGTCGCTCGAGAGGCGCACCAGCCTCGTGGTGGCGGGTTCGTCCTGCACTGCGACGATCTCTCCGTCGCCGCGCACGTCGGGCGCGGTCAATCGCGCCCCAATCGTGAGCCGCGTCTGCGTTCCGCCTTTCTCGACATATAGGTCATTCCTGATGTGGTACGGATCCAGGAAGTCGGGCTGGGAAAAAAGAATGCTGGCATCGGGCATTTTCACGTTGGGGCTCGTTCCATTGCGCCGGCCGAGTCGCTTTTCGCGTCCCGAGAGAGTCACCGTGTACGCCGAGGGCACCTCCCGCGCCCTGTCGCCGGCATAAATGAGAGTCGTATCGTCGAGCCAGCGCGGGAAGAGCGTAACGCGCCCGGCGTTGGTGAGCTGACGCCAGCCCGGCATCACTTCGTGGGGCGTGCGCATCTCGCGCACGAGCGAGTCGCGCCATTGTTGCCACGCTGTCTGGAACGACATGCCAAAGGCGTTCCGCGACGTCATGGTGAGAATGAAAGGAAACGGAGTCTTCGCGCCGCTCTCGACGAACTGGCGAATGCTGCCGGGCCCGCGCGTGCGCGACAGGTAGTCGAACAGCAGGGAGCCGTAAATGTAGATCACCTCGCCGCCGGGAAAACGCGACGTGCCCGGTGATAGCTCCTGGAGCGTCGGCACGCCATTGGCGAGCGCCGCCGCGCGGGCGATCATCGAATGCTCGGAGCTTTCGAGCCGCCCCACTCCCGTCAATCGCGACTCGAAATAAACCGCGAGACCCTCAAGAACCCAGCGCGGCTCGTACAGATTTGGAAAGAGCAGAGGATTCCTTCCAAAGATCGCCTGACCGAACGCCCAGATTCCACGCGACCGATCGAGATGGAAAATGTGCGTGAGCTCGTGGGTCACGACGAGTGCGTTCCAGTCATCGTAGTCGCGGAGACCCGAAGCATCCGTGGGTGGGTGCGAATAGACCACGATTCGATTCGATGGGAATGGCGTCGCGTAGCCATTCACGAAGTCGACGTTGTCCGAGATGACGAGATCGATAGTGCCGCGCGGCGGGACGAGCTCCGTCGACAGCTCAGCGTACGCACGCTCGGCGTTGACCGCGGCCCTGCGCGCCTGTTCTTCTACAGAAGCGGTAAAGTGCACGCGGAAATGCTGCGTACGCAGCGTGCGCCAATGCTCGTTGGGAGGGAGCTGTGCCCCCGCGGCCCGCGCCGCCCAGAAGAGTAGCGCGGCCGCGAGCGCGATCGATCTCACGGCTTTTTGGCCAGCGATGCGAAGTAGGTCTCGAGTCCCCGCACTATCGCGGTGGCGTAAGCCTCCTGATACGTCGGCGTCCTCATCGCTGCTTCCTGATCCGGCATGATGATGAAAGCTCCCTCAGTGAGAATCGATGGCATCCAGGTCCCGCGAGCTACCGCAATATTCTGGAATTTGGTCCCGTTGTCGCGGAGCCCCAGCTCGGCAAGCAGCGCCGCCTGGGTCGCCACGCCCAATGGAATCGAGTGCGGCCAGAAATAAAGCGTCAAAGACCCGTTGTTGACAAATGGATTGACGCCGTCGGGGAAGGCGTTGAGATGGATCGAGACGAACGCGTGAGCATTCGCGCGGCGGCTGATGATGGCACGCAATCCGAGATCGACTGGATCCATAGTAGTACGCGTCATCACAACGTTCACGCCCCGTTGCGTGAGCAGGTCGCGCACTCTGAAGCCGACCTGGAGCACGGCATCGCCTTCATAGAACAGCGTCGGACCCGTCGCCCCGGCCGGAGGGTGTCCCGGGTCAATCGTGATCGTGAGACCGCGCAAAGGGGACGCCGCGTCCACGATCCTTGGCGGACGCCGCACTCTGAAGATCAAAGTACCGTTCTGCCAGAGCGCCAGATAACCGAACGGAGCGTTATTGAGATTGATCGTGTAGCGCACCCTGTTCTGTTCGGGAGTGGAGGAGCTGATGCTGTTGAAATACGAGTCGCTTGGCTCCGCCATCATCGAGACGACGGGCGCGCCGCTAACGCCGTACAGCAGGAGCGAGATAGTCCGA